>Ga0265306_10000142_pt1 | contig 29617 bp, 27 predicted proteins | sample Helome_3_FD_192493 | JGI IMG/M metagenome (GOLD analysis project Ga0265306, IMG submission 192493) | Marine sediment microbial communities from subtidal zone of North Sea - Hel_20160420 (Illumina Assembly) | ecosystem: Environmental > Aquatic > Marine > Subtidal zone > Sediment ... | reverse complement strand
CATGATGCTTACACCGGATTCAATATTCATACAGACTTATATCCGATTAGCCAGGTGACCCGCACCAGGCTTACCGTTTCTCCGGTCTGATCTTTCAACTGCGCCTCTACCGCGCAGGGAGTGTTGTCGGCGAGCGGTTCGGGTAGCTCAAATTCAGCGGTTGCGGTTAGCTTGCCGCGTGCCTTTTTAAGGTAATCAGCATTGATGCTGAGCACGATGCCGCGCATATTAGCAGAAATTGTCGATAGCAGCGCAAGACCGGTGGCGATTTCACCGAGATTGAGTAACGCGATCGCATGAATCGAATGCAGATGATTGCGCACCCGACGTCGGTCCTTCAGGCTGACCCGGGCATACCCCGGTTTAATCTCTTCGACCAGCGCACCAATCGAACTGCTATACGGCGCCATCCAGCCCAGCCCGAGACTGAATATTTTTCGACCCGCCGGCAGGGGTGAGAGACGATACCACCAGGTAAGAATCGCGCCCTGTTCTGCGTTTGATTTGATCTGTGTCATCGAAACTGAAGGCTGGCTTGTGCGGCCCGGTATTATGCGCTATTAATGCACTTATGGATATTAAGGACCGAGAAAAGCTGATTGAAGCCTTCGACCATATGGTTGATAACGTGAGTGAGGCAATACACAACGCCGAGGAAGCTCTCGCGCCGACAGTCGATGAAATGGTGCACAATGCGCAGCAACTGGCACGTGAACTATTTGTGCTTACCCAGGAGGAAGCCGAGAGCCTGGGAGAGACTTTGAAACGCGATATGCATAAGGCCAACAAGACGCTGAATCAACAGCGTAAGGAATTAAAAGACTGGCTGAGTTTCGACCTGACCCTGGTAGAAGATCGTTTCATCGATATGATTGCGCGTTCGGCGGATAAAGCCTGGCTCGATTTCCGGTCTTTCGAAAGTGAAAATCACCAGGCCAGTGTTTATCGTAGCGGCGAGGTCTGCAATGCTGGCAGGTTCAGTTGCAGCAACTGTGACAATAGTCTGGATTTATCCAGAACCGGTCAGATTCCACACTGCCCGGTCTGCGACCATACCGAGTTTTACCGGGTCGTCGGCTAATCCTCACTAGATAAGATATCTCATTCTCAGGAGTACTAACTCCCGGCGGCAATCAGGCTGGCGTTACCACCTGCAGCGGTGGTGTCGATACATAAATGCCGTTCCATTATCAGGCGGTCGACCGCGTCGATTTCGCAAACCAGCGGAATTAGCTTCCCTTCCCGGTCGGCCAAAGCTATTCGATAAGCGCTCAATTGATCCTGTTGTGCTTGCGACATCACTGCGTCAATTGCTTTGATTTCACGCAGTGTATCGGCCTCGACATAGCCATTCAGGCCGGTCGCTGGCAGACCGGCGCGCTGTAAAAGTTCGCCCAGTTGATCGGCCTGGTTGGCAACGATTACCACGGAATTCTGTTGTGCTAACGCCGATATCGCCTGTACCAGGGCATTGTCACGGCCCGGGCCCAGACACAAAACCACCCCCCGGGGGTGAGCCGATAACTGGTTGGTTTCACCAGTCGGGCCGGGCATGGTTTCGACTCCGATAACGGATTGGAAGGTATGATTCAGGCCCGCATCGCGCGCCAGCTGCAATAGTTTTTCGAGATCTATCTGGTCACGATCTGCCCTGGAATCAGTAATGCTCGAGATCAGGTCCTGCAAGGTCGCAACAGCCACCGGTCGGTTGTCTTCGCTGTCGTACTGCAGTAATGGCGCAGCGCAGAAACGCCGCAAGTACCATGGTCCACCGGCCTTCGGACCGGTGCCTGACAAGCCTTCGCCGCCAAACGGCTGGGTGCCGACCACCGCTCCAATCTGGTTTCGGTTCACGTATATGTTGCCTGCCCTGATGCGCCTGACCACCTGCTCGACCCGAGAATCGACCCGGGTGTGAATGCCAAAGGTCAAGCCATAACCCTGCCTGTTTATCGAGTCGACCACCGCGTCAATTTCGTTAGCGTTAAAACGAGCCACATGCAATACCGGCCCGAATATCTCTTCCTCCAGTTGTTCGATGCCATCGAGTGCGATCACGGTCGGTGCGACGAACAGGCCCTGTTGCGGTACTTCCAGGGACTTGAGTACACGGCCATCGGCTGCCATGCGTTGGCAGTGAGAGGTTATTTTCTGCCTGGACGGCTGGTCGATAACCGGCCCGACATCGGTAGCCAGATACCAGGGATTTGCCAGCCTGAGCTCATCCATTGCGCCGAACAACATCTGCAGGATTTTATCCGCTACATCCTCCTGCAGGTAAAGCATGCGTAACGCCGAGCAGCGTTGACCGGCACTTTGAAAAGCCGAGGCGAGTACGTCGCGAACAACCTGTTCGGGGAGCGCTGTGGAATCGACAATCATCGCATTCAGCCCACCGGTCTCGGCAATCAATGGCGCCTGTACCGGCAGATGCCGGGCCATATTCCGATTTATATGCATTGCGGTAGCGGTGGAACCGGTAAAACAGATACCCGCAATTCGAGAATCGGCACTTAATGCCGCACCGACAACCGCCCCGCTGCCGGGTAGGAGCTGCAAGCTTGCCTGGGGAATGCCAGCCTGGTGCATCAATCTGCAGGCGAACGCAGCGATCAGGCTGGTTTGCTCGGCCGGTTTAGCGATGACACAGTTCCCGGCCGCGAGCGCGGCAAAAATCTGGCCACTGAAAATAGCCAGTGGAAAATTCCACGGAGAAATGCAGACGATGACACCACGCGCTTCGAGGTCGCCAGCCAATGACTCGGCCTGGTTTGCGTAATAGCGTGCAAAATCAACCGCTTCGCGTACTTCGCCGATCGCATCCAGCCAGGTTTTACCTGCTTCACGGGCCAGCAAGGCGAACATTTCAGGAGCGTTTTGTTCGTACAGGTCGGCGATACGTTGCAGACATTCGGCGCGGCTTTTAACGGCAGACCCAGACCAGTCCGCAAAGCCGTTGACCGCGTGCTCTATTGACGCCATCACTGTTTCGATATCGGCATCGAATACCTCGCCGACAATATCTTCAGCATCGGCTGGATTAATAATCTCACGCCGGATAGTTGCACCTTCACCGGCAGCAGTTAGTGGCTGAGCCAGCCAGGTTTTTGCAATAAAGGGTTCACGTGCCTGCTCAAGTTCCTGCAGGGTTGTCAGGTCGGTGATATCCCAACCCATCGAATTACGTCTTGCAGTGCCATAGAGTTCACCCGGCATCGGGATATGAGGGTTTTGTAAATCATCCAGTTCTTCGGTTGCGGTGATTGGATCACGTGCGATCGATTCCGGGGTGATACTGGTATCGACGATCTGGTTCACAAAGGAACTATTGGCGCCATTTTCGAGTAGACGCCTGACCAGGTAGGCAAGCAGGTCCTGATGCTCGCCAACCGGAGCATAGATACGACAGCGTGCCTTATGATTGCGATGTACATGATCGTGTAGCGCCTCCCCCATGCCATGCAAACGTTGGAACTCGAAGTTATCCTGGCCATCGGCAAGATTCAGCACCGCCGCCACCGAGTGGGCATTGTGGGTCGCAAACTGCGGGTAAATCCGATCGGTCATGGACAGCAGCTTGCCAGCACAGGCAAGGTAGGATACGTCGGTGTTTACCTTACGCGTAAATACCGGGTAATCGGTGAGGCCGAGCACCTGTGCACGCTTGATTTCAGTATCCCAATAGGCGCCCTTTACCAGCCGAACCATGATTTTTCGATCGAGTCGTTGTGCCAGGGCATACAGCCAGTCGAGTACCGGTGCAGCACGTTTGCCAAACGCCTGCACCACGACACCGAAACCATCCCAGCCGCGTAATGCCGGATTGGATAGTATCATTTCAATCACATCGAGCGAGATATCCAGCCGATCCGCTTCTTCCGCATCAATGTTAAATCCCATGTTTGCAGAACAGGCCAGCATGGCCAGCGATTCCACGCGCGGCACCAGTTCGTCGATTACCCGCCGCTGTTGTCCCATTTCGTAGCGCGGATGCAATGCCGACAGTTTTACCGAAATTCCTGGATTATCGCGGCTTTCCCGATGCTTGCAGTCTTTTGCCAGGGCGTTGATCGCATCTGAATATGACAAATGATATCGTCGTGCATCAGCCTCGGTGCGGGCGGCTTCCCCGAGCATATCGTATGAATAGGTGTAACCCTGATTTTCCAGTTCCCTGGCGCGCTTGCGGGCCTTGTTGATATTGGTACCGAGGACGAAATGTCGGCCCAGTTCGCGCATTGCCTGCCCGACAGCATTGCGCACCAGCGGTTCGCCGAGACGCTTGACCAGTCCGCGCAAGGTTAAACGTAAACCACTTTCATCTTCAGGCGCTACTATTTTCCCGGTTAACAAGAGTGCCCAGGTCGAGGCATTAACCAGTGGCGATCCGGAATGACCCAGGTGTTCACCCCAGTTTCCCGGAGATATCTTGTCTTCGATCAACTCATCGATTGTTTGGGCATCCGGCACGCGCAACAGGGCCTCGGCCAGGCACATCAAAGCCACTCCTTCCCTGGTGGTGAGGCCATATTCGGCAAGAAAATTTTCCATCATGCTGGGGCTGCCGCTAGCGCGAACTTTACTCACCAGTCCTGCTGCCATGCTACTGATTGCGGCGCGTTGTTGATCTGTTACAGCCGCGCCGGCAATCAGTTCACGGATCACCCTGGATTCGTCTGCAAGATTGTAACGGCGAATCTTCTGGCGTAATTGATCGGTCGAAACGGACGGAATGACGGGTTGATCTATATGCATGTGAAGGCCTTGGAAGTAAATTTTATTTCTCTGATCAGGGCGCCTAATATAGAGTCAAAACAGTTTTGATAAAAGGTTTACAATAACCGCAAACATATAATTCAAGGATCAAGGGTATGAACAAATGGTATAGGCAGCTATTCAAATGTATCAAAGCAAATCCTGAGCTGCAGAAACTGAAGCTTAACGAGGCAACATTTTCTGAAAATTACCAGGGTGATTTTTCGGTTGAGGATGCAATTCCAGACCTTGAAGTGCTGGCAACTATAGGCATTCGAAATCGAGCCCAGGCGCGGTTGGTGAAAATTTCGCGGGATCCGAAAAATTATTCCATCAAACTGTTTACCCTCAAAGATACGATTCCGCTATCGCAGTCGATGCCGGTATTCGAATCCATGGGCTTGCAGGTGCTGATTGGCCGCCCTTATCGTATCAAGTTGGGTAATCGCAACTACTGGATCAACCATTTTACGCTGGAGCGTGGTGATGACCTTTGCGATGTCGATCCGGCAAGAATGCCCGGCTATTTCAGTGAACTATTTGAAAGCATCTGGCGCCAGCGTAGCGAAAATGACGATTTTAACCACCTGTTGTTCAGCGCCTGCATCAAGGCGGAAAATATTCAGATCCTGCGCGCCTATACCGCTTATCTGCAGCAGATCCGTTTTCCGCACAGTCGCGAATACATAATCGAAACGCTTAACACTTATCCCGATATCACCGTGCTGCTGGTAAAGGCTTTCTTGCGCAAGTTCGACCCGCAACAGACCAGCCCCGACTCCTATCTCGAACTATTTACCCAGATTGGCGATAAGCTGCATGAGATCGAATCACTGGATCACGACCTGATTTACAAACGGATGCTGAACCTGGTTGATGCAACCGTGCGTACCAATTACTTCCAGCAAGATAACAGCGATACCGGCCACATCAGTTTTAAACTGGATTCGTTGCGCATCGAGCGTCTGCCGAAACCGAGTCCCCGTTTCGAGATTTACGTCTACGCAACCCGTTTCGAAGGGATCCATCTGCGCGGTGGCCTGGTCGCACGTGGCGGGATTCGCTGGTCGGATCGACGTGAGGATTATCGTACCGAGGTGCTGGGATTGATGAAGGCGCAGATGGTAAAAAATGCGGTCATCGTCCCTGCCGGTTCCAAGGGTGGATTTATCACCAAACAGATTGCACATTTACCGGCTGGTGAAATCTACGCTGAAGTTCAAACCTGTTATTCACTGTATATCAACTCGTTGCTGGAAATCACCGACAATCGGGTCGGCACCGAGGTCGAACAGCCATTGCGCACACGCATATACGATGGCGCCGACCCCTACCTGGTAGTGGCCGCTGACAAGGGCACCGCGGCGTTTTCGGATGTTGCCAATGAGATCGCCGAGCAGCATGGCTTCTGGCTGGACGATGCGTTCGCATCGGGCGGATCGCAAGGTTACGATCATAAAAAGATGGGCATCACTGCGCGCGGCGCCTGGGAATCGGTGAAGCGGCATTTCCGCGGTCTCGGCAAAAATATTCAAAAGGTACCTTTTAGCGTGGTCGGTATCGGTGACATGTCGGGTGACGTATTTGGTAACGGTATGTTGCTGTCACCCTGTATTCAGCTGGTTGCTGCATTTAATCACATGCATATTTTTATCGACCCCAATCCCGATATCAAAAAAAGCTTTCAGGAACGTCAGCGCATGTTCGCTTTAAGTCGTTCAACCTGGGCTGACTACAACAAGAAGCTGATAAGCCAGGGCGGTGGAGTATTTTTACGTAGTGCGAAAAAAATCGACCTGACACCTCAAATCAAACAGTTAATCGAGTGCAAGGAAGATCATCTGACCCCCAACGAATTGATCGTTTATATTCTAAAGGCCCAGGTCGACTTGCTATGGAATGGTGGTATTGGCACCTATATCAAGGCGGCCAGTGAAACTGACATCGATGTTTCGGATAAAAATAACGATGCGATTCGAATCAACGGCAGACAGCTGCGGGCAAAAGCCATGGGCGAAGGCGGAAATCTCGGGATTACCCAACGGGGGCGTGTCGAGTATGCGCTCGCCGGAGGTTTGATTTACACCGATTCGATCGATAACTCGGCTGGTGTCAATTGTTCCGACAAAGAGGTCAACATCAAGATCCTGCTATCGCAACTGGTCAAGGCCGGTCGCTTAAGCAACAAGCAGCGTAATCAGTTGCTGGTTGAAATGACCGATGAAGTTGCCCAGAAATGCCTGCTCAACAACTATCGCCAGACACAGATTATTGACAGTATCGAACAGCATGCCGCGCTCAACATGTACCAGCACGCGCGTTTCATGCGTCACCTGGAAACGGAAGGGATTTTAAATCGCAGGCTGGAATACCTGCCCAGCGATAAACTGATCACCGATCGAGTCGCCAGGAATCAGGGTTTGACCCGCCCCGAGCTTTCGATATTGCTCTCCTATAGCAAGTTGACCTACAAAAATGCGTTGCTCGAGTCATCATCGTTAACCGAGGAATGTTATGACTCGCTACTGCTCGGCTACTTTCCGCGACTGATACGTGAGCGCTACGCGGATGAGATCCTGCAGCACCCGTTACGTAAGGAAATCATTGCCACCATCTTGAGTAACCAGATCGCCAACAACATCGGCATTGGGTTTGGTTCGCGTATTCGCGAGGAGACCGGTTCCACGATTGAGGATATCGCCAAGGCCTACGTGGTTTGCGTGGAAGTATTCGATCTTTATAAAACCTGGAGATCGCTGGAGAAACTGGATAACGTCGTTCATGAAAAAGATCGCTATGATTCTTTTCAGGCGGTCAGTGGCCTGTTGGAAAGGTCGATTAGCTGGTTGTTACGCAATCAACCCTCGGACTTCAACGTCAGTCACGTCATCGAGCGCTATAAAACCGATACCAGGATTCTCGGCAAGGTCATTTCCAGCGCTATCATGGGTAAATCTCGCAGAAACTATCTCGCCACCAAGCGGCGTTTCGTCAAATCACGCCTGCCGGCAGCGCTTGCACAGGAACTGGTGGACAAAACCACGCTCGCTTCGGCATTCGATATCATCGAGATCAAGTCTAAGCTGTTCAGTGACACGGAGAATGTGGCCAGATTGTTTTATCTCCTGTCGGAACGCCTGCAGTTGCACTGGATCAGGGATGCAATTTCGCAAACCATTGTTCGTACCCACTGGAATCATCTTGCGATTCTGAATTTGCGTAATGATTTGCACGCCAATCAGCATAATCTGACCGAGCTAGTATTGCAGATCGTGGATAATAAATGTCATACCAACAAGGCTATTGCGATCTGGGAGGAACGGAACGTCGAAGCGCTAAAACGTTACGACAGTATTCTTAATGAATTCAGTGCAATGCTGACCTGTGATTTTCCGACCATTAGCGTCGCTGTTTCGGAAGTACGCCGCCTGGTCCAGCTCGGCAAGCGTGAACATTACAAATATACCCGATAAATTATCATTTAAATCAATGATATATGAAGCATTATTAAAGTAAATTACGACTAATAATTCGCATAATTTACAGACGACAAAAGGTTGCATCAGCTGATTCGGCAACGGGATAGCCGGCTTTTCAGCCACCGCTTCCGATAGTAAACTCGTCACGTGAGCAGGTTCCGGGACAAGTTCGATCATCGAGTGTGGCAAGTTGTCGCAGCAATCCCTGCAGGGCGAGTTATGGGATATGGCGAAGTCGCCCGCGCGGCAGGTTTTCCCCGCTACTCACGCATGGTCGGCGCAGCCATGGGACGCTCCCCTGAGCCTTTGCCGTGGTTTCGGGTGGTACGTTCGAACCGAACCCTGGCATTTGAAATTGGATCCAGCGCCTATCGGGAACAGGCACAGCTGTTGAAACAGGAGGGGGTAAGCTTCGATGGTGTAAAAATCATTGAGCTCGAAACTGATCACAGCCTCGATCGTATTCTGTGGGGACCGCAAGATTAGTGAATATCGCAAAATTCGGGTTTGCGATCTGACAAGTTCATCGATGTTGGTACCCGGTGGACTGACATCCCCCGCCCTTTAGCGGTCGGGAATCACTGGTAACTTGCCGCGGTTATAAACTCGCCGAAAGTCTCGCACCAGATAATGATTGCCTTGAAATCGGCGGGATTAATATTTTCCGGTAAATCCAGAATGAAATTATCGAAGGTCGTAACCGCGTCTATTTTCGCTGACTGCTCCTTGATCAGTAAGAATTCCTGCTCGGTCAATGCCAGTTCTCGAGTCAGGTACAGTTGATAGTCCGGTCCCGGTGCGAGCGAACCCATAAAGCTTATCTGCTTTTTGGATATCGAAAAATTCCCCTCACCCCAATGTAAAAAATCGCTACCGGGCAGGTCTTTACGGAACTCACCACTAAAAATGGCTTGCTGAGACGAAGCCGTTACCTCGCTATTGCTGGGCGCCTCGGGGGCAATCAGTATCGGCAGCAGGTATATTCCCAGGACGAAACCCAGGGCCAGGGCTATGCCGTGAGTCAGCAGGAATCTTAGAAATCTGAACATTGCGTCTTTCCTCTATCGGAGCCGGCGAATTATGTCTTCGCAGGGGTGAAAAATCTACCTCAAAGCTGGTACAGTGCGCGCCGACAACTACGGAAAAAAATATGGCACATGAATTCGACTATGACCTGATAACCCTGGGCGCCGGTAGTGGCGGCCTGTCGGTAATTGAACGTGCGGCCAGCTATGGTCAGCGCTGCGCAGTGATCGAGCGCGGTGATATTGGAGGCACCTGTGTCAACGTGGGTTGCGTGCCCAAGAAAATCATGTGGTTCGGTGCCAACCTGGCGCACAGCATCGAAGACGCCAAAGGCTACGGTTATGATTTGACCAATAATGGTTTTGACTGGTCGAAACTGGTTGAAAAACGTGAGCAATATATCAGCAATATCAACAGCTTTTATCACGGCTATATGAAGGAACTGGGCGTCGATGAAATCGAAGGTGAGGCCAGTTTTGTTGATCCGCATACCATCGCCGTCAATGGCAGGCAATACACGGCCAGGCACATCGCTATTGCCACTGGCACAGCCCCGCACACGCCGCATGTACCCGGCGCCGAACATGCGATTACTTCTGATGGATTTTTCGCCCTCGAGCAACAGCCGTCACGGGTCGCCATAGCCGGCTCGGGATACATTGCGGTGGAACTTGCCGGGGTTCTCAATGCGCTTGGCAGTGAAGTAACCCTTTATCTGCGCAAGCAACATGTACTGGGTGAATTCGACAGTCTGCTTAAAAGCACCCTGTTCGAAGAGCTTGGCAAATCCGGTATCGAGTTGCGCACCCAAAGCGAAATAACCCGCATTGATCGGGACTCGGCAGGCAAGATTTCGATAGAAGACAACCAGGGAGTCGGAATGCAAGACCTGGACCAGGTGATTTACGCCGTTGGTCGAAACCCTGACATCGATGTATTAAAACTGGAAAATGCTGCAATAAAGACATCTGATCGGGGTTATATCGAGACCGATTTATTCCAGCAAACCAATCAGCCTCATATTTTCGCACTCGGCGATATCACCGGTCGAGCCCCGTTGACTCCGGTTGCGGTTGCCGCGGGTCGGCGCCTGGCAGATCGTTTGTACAATAATCAAAGCGATCGTCATCTGGATTATGAACTGATTCCTAGCGTGGTTTTCAGCCACCCACCCATTGGCACGGTAGGTGCGACCGAGGAAGCTGCGCGCGCCGAATTTGGTGATCGAGTCAAGATTTACCAAACCCGGTTTACGGCGATGTATAACGCGATCAGCGGACATGAAGTGCCTACCGCGATGAAACTGGTATGTCTCGATGAGGAAGAAAAAGTGATTGGCTGTCACTTGATCGGCCCCGCAGTGGACGAAATGTTACAGGGATTTGCGGTTGCGATGCGGATGGGCGCCTGTAAACGGGATTTTGACGACACCGTGGCGATTCACCCCACCAGCAGCGAGGAACTGGTAACCATGCGTTAAGCGTTAAATTGACTTAATAATGATGAATAAAAGTCCGCTCAGGGCTTTCGGGCGATGAGCTGAAACTGGCGTGCGGTCTGTTTGTAAGGTTCACGATCGGTGAATTCCATTTCAAGCTTTTTCAATTTCCCGTAGATAACAGAATCTTCCTTCAATTCATTAGTTCCCCAGTAGTTGTAAAGGCAACGGATTCCGTAATGTTTTTCGAGGCTAAGTCCCATACCTGTTAGCCAGTCGATTACCTCGTCGGGGCGATACTCATGTACATTTACCTCAAAAATTGAATTGTACTGATCGGTCGCATCGAGCAGAGTGAAGGCCTTGTCCAGGTCCTGCTCCAGAAAGGCGGCCTGGTATGGCAATGAATACTGGTTAGTCGTAATCAGCGAAATGAATCCCCCCGGTTTTATCACCTGCAGTAACATTTCCAGCAAAGGCTTTACGTCGTCGACAAACTGAATCACGTTATGACAGAGTACGATGTCAAATTCGTTTGCGGGAAATACCTTGTCGATACTGAATATATCCATCGCATGCGTATCGAGCCGGTCGGTAACCCCGGCGAGCGCAGCATTTGCGCGCGCGTCATCAAGCATTTGCTGGGAGATATCAACGATATCGATCTGGTGATTCATGCGCGCAAGCGCGAGGCTGTCGAACCCGTTGCCACCACCGGCGTCCAGAATGCGTAATGGTGGCGAGTTGACCGGAATATGTTTCTTTAAATTATGTTCTACCAGCTCGTAGCCGAACCGATTCCAGGGCATGCTTTGCTCGGCTTTCCATTTTGATAAACCGGCCTCAAACGAATCTTTACGATTGGAAACCAGCAGCGCCTGGTTTAAATCGACATTGCCGGTATAGAGCGCTTTACCGATAATCACGCCATCGATACCGTCATTGTTAAAGCACTCGCGCACATCTTTCATCGAGCCGATTCCACCGCCGACGATGATGCGCAAACCACTCATCGCGGCCAGATCAATCGATGCATCCAGATCGACCCCGGTCATCGAACCGTCACGGTGAATGCTGGTGTGAACAGCGGTGGTAACGCCAAGTCGGCGCATTTGAATGGCCAGCGTCGTTGCCTGCACGCTACCCGCGTCCCGCCAGCCATGAATCTGTACCTCGCCCCTGGCATCGGCATCGATACCCAGCACTATTGCATCACTGCCGTAACTGGCGATCGCCTGCGCCATCATCTGCGGGTTTTCAACAGCGGAAGTGCCGATAATGACGCGCTTGATTCCCGATTTTATCGCCCAGTCGACATCATCGATGCCGCGAATACCGCCACCAAACTGAATATTTACATCGAGCGCAGTTATTTGGTTGATCAATTCCCAGTTATGACTGGCGTCCTCATCGAAGGCGGCATCGAGATTGACTACCTGTAACCAGTTAGCGCCCTGATCAATCCATTGTTGCGCGCAGGCAACCGGATCGGTGTTAAAAACCAGCGGATGCTCGGTATCTCCCTGGGTGAAACGAACTACTTCGCCATTGCGTAAATGGATAGCTGGAAAAATAGTAAATTTATTTAAATTCATATAGTTAAAAGAACTATTTAAAGTTAAATCACCTGGTTTTGAGAATGTCCTGCATGCTGAAAACACCTTGTGGTTTTTGCTTAATCCAGCGACATGCTCGTATTGCGCCACGTGCAAAGGTCATGCGACTGGAAGCCTTGTGGGTAATTTCGATGCGCTCGCCTTCGTCAGCAAACAGAACGGTGTGATCGCCTACAATATCACCGGCACGGATGGATTCAAAACCAATCGTTTTGCGATCCCTGGCCCCGGTTTGGCCCTCGCGACCATAGACTGCGCATTCATCAAGATTCCGGCCCAGAGTTTCGGCAATGACCTGACCCATTTTTAAAGCAGTACCCGAGGGTGCATCTACTTTATGCCGATGATGTGCTTCGATTACTTCGATATCGACGCTATCACCTAATACGGCGGCGGCGGTGCGCAGTAATTCGAGACAAAGATTTACGCCAACACTCATGTTAGGGGCGTACACAAGCGCGATGCTCTCCCCTGCTTGCTGCATTTTATGTTCGAGGCTTGCGTCACAGCCGGTGGTGCCAATCACCATTTTCTTGCCATGTTCGACGCAAAAATCGACATGATTGGTGGTTGCGCTGGGATGGGTGAAATCGATCAGAATATCAAACGCCGTCGCGTCGAGGTGATCGCGGATGAAAACATTGTTTGGCGCCAGACCGGCTAACACACCGGTATCGCTGCCAATTGATGGGCTCTGCTCTTGTTCTAACGCCTGCGTCAGTTCCAGGTCATCGGTTTCGCTACAGGCAATAACCAGGTTTCTACCCATGCGACCAGCTGCGCCGGCAATTGCGATTCGTGTCATCTGGCGGCCACTAAGATTTCATATCTTCGAAGAATTTTTTCATGCTGTCGATCCATGAAGTCTCATTCGGACTATGTTTTGTAGCATTACCCATGGATTGAGCGAATTGTTCGAGTAGCTCCTTTTGTTCGGCGTTTAATTTTACAGGTGTTTCGACCACAATGCGGCAAATTAAATCTCCCAGTGGGCCGCCGCGAACCGGTTTAACACCTTTGCCGCGCATCCGAAACAGCTTGTGCGTCTGGGTACCAGCGGGAATCTTCAGATTTAATTTACCACCGAGACTGGGTACTTCCAGTTCACCTCCGAGCGCAGCAGTAACAATGCTGATCGGAACTTCACAATACAGATCGGCGTTATCGCGCTCGAAAATCGGGTGGGGTTTGACGTGTATCTGTACGAACAGATCCCCCGGACTCGCACCTGCCTCACCCGCTTCGCCTTCCCCTGAAAGGCGTATGCGATCGCCGTTGTCGACCCCTGCAGGTACCTCTACCGATAAGGACTTGTGTTCTTTTACCCGGCCAGCCCCGTGGCAGCTGTTACATGGATCACTGATGGTAGTGCCCTTGCCGCGACAATTCGGGCAGGTTTGCTGTACCGAGAAAAAGCCCTGCTGCATGCGCACCTGGCCGTGTCCACCGCAGGTACTGCAGCTCTCCGGCGTAGTTCCGGCTTTGGCGCCACTACCCGAGCAGGTTGTGCAGCGTTTTAACGTGGGTACGCGAATTTTTACCGTGGTGCCGGCAACCGCATCTTCCAGGCTTAACTCGAGGTTGTACTGTAGATCGGCGCCTTTGCGTACCCTTGAACGACCGCCGCCACCGCCACCGAAAATATCACCGAAAATATCACTGAAAGCATCGCCAAACCCACCCCCGGAATATCCGCCACCACCAACCGATTGATCGACACCGGCATGTCCGAACTGATCGTATGCCGCGCGTTTACTGGTGTTGGAAAGTACCTCGAAAGCCTCCTTGGCTTCTTTGAATCTCGCTTCCGCTTCGGCATCGTCAGGATTACGGTCCGGGTGATATTTCATCGCCAGGCGACGAAACGCCTTTTTGATTTCGGCGTCTGCTGCAGTGTTTGAAACCTCGAGGATTTCGTAATAATCGCGCTTTGACATTGACTCGTTTCTATAAATAACAAAAACCTGGCGCGATAAATCGCGCCAGGTCAGTAACGATCAAAAAAAATGGCTATTTTTTATCGTCTTCTTTAACTTCTTCGAATTCCGCATCGACGACGTCATCAGTCGCATCCGACTGGGCCGTTGCATTCGCATCGACCGGATCAGGACCGCCTTCCTCAGCGCTCGCCGAATACGCTTTTTCAGCCAGTTTACTGGATGCCTCGGCCAGTGCCTGGGTTTTGGCTTCGATTTCATCCTTGTCCGAACCCTCCAGGCTCTTTTTCAGGTCTGCGATCGCGGCCTCTATCTTCGTCTTGTCTTCGTCTTCAACCTGATCACCGAGATCCTGAATCGTTTTTTCTGCCGCGTGGATCATCCCGTCAGCCTGGTTGCGAACTTCGACGGTTTCACGATGCTTACGATCTTCATCGGCATGGGCTTCAGCATCCTTGATCATTGAATCAACTTCATCGTCGGAAAGACCACTGGAAGCCTTGATCACGATTTTTTGCTCTTTACCGGTGGCCTTGTCCTTCGCTGAAACATTGAGGATACCGTTCGCATCGATATCGAAAGTGACTTCGATCTGCGGTACGCCGCGTGATGCCGTGGGGATATCGGACAGGTCAAAACGTCCTAACGACTTGTTGGCCGTGGCAACATCGCGCTCGCCCTGCAACACATGCACGGTCACTGCAGTTTGATTGTCTTCTGCGGTAGAAAAGGTTTGCGATGCCTTGGTCGGGATCGTTGTATTCTTTTCGATCAACTTGGTCATTACCCCACCCAGGGTTTCGATGCCGAGTGAAAGCGGGGTAACATCGAGTAGCAGTACATTTTTAACGTCGCCGCCGAGCACACCACCCTGAATGGCAGCACCGCAAGCGACGGCTTCATCAGGATTTACATCACGCCGTGGATCGCTGCCGAAGAAGTTTTTAACGACTTCCTGAACCTTGGGCATGCGGGTCTGTCCACCAACCATGATAATGTCGTCGATATCCGATACCGACAGGCCGGCGTCGTCCAAAGCAACCTTGAGCGGGTCGATGGTGCGCGCGATTAAATCGTCGACCAGTGACTCGAGCTTGGCACGGGTAATCTTCAGATTGAGGTGCTTCGGTCCCGATGCGTCCGCGGTAATGTAAGGCAGATTTACATCGGTTTGCTGGCCTGCTGACAGTTCAATTTTCGCCTTCTCGGCAGCTTCCTTGAGGCGCTGCATCGCCAGCGGATCACCGCGCAGGTCCATACCCTGTTCTTTCTTGAATGCATCAGCGAGATGATCGATCATGCGCATGTCGAAATCTTCGCCACCGAGGAAGGTGTCACCGTTGGTAGAAAGCACTTCGAACTGATGCTCGCCATCAACTTCGGCGACTTCGATGATCGAAATATCGAAAGTACCGCCACCCAAATCATAAACTGCGATCTTTTTGTCGCCGGCAGATTTATCCATGCCGTAAGCAAGGGCCGCTGCCGTGGGTTCATTGATGATTCGCTTGACTTCGAGACCGGCAATCTTGCCGGCATCCTTGGTCGCCTGACGTTGTGAATCGTTGAAATACGCTGGTACCGTGATAACCGCTTCGGTTACTTCTTCACCAAGATAATCCTCGGCGGTTTTCTTCATTTTCTGCAGTACGCGAGCGGAAATTTCCGGTGGCGCCATTTTCTTGCCTTTGGCTTCAACCCAGGCGTCGCCATTGTCAGCCTTGAGGATGGTGTAAGGCACCAGGTCGATATCCTTTTGCACCGCAGATTCGTCGAAACGACGCCCGATCAGGCGCTTTACCGCGTACAGGGTATCGTTGGGGTTGGTAACTGCCTGGCGTTTTGCCGGCTGCCCAACCAGGACTTCATCGTCAGCACCAAATGCCACGATAGAAGGAGTAGTACGATCGCCTTCAGCATTTTCTATAACTTTGGGTTTGCCACCCTCCATCACCGCCACACAGGAATTCGTGGTACCGAGGTCTATGCCTATAATTCTGCCCATTTAGATGCTCCAAAACTGTTCAAGTTAAACTTACACCCGATGTAAGGTTATATTTGCCGCTTTCAAGTAAATGCTGTTATTTTTTTGGGGTTTTTATTTTGCCACTACGACCATGGCGGGGCGTACCAGCCTGTCGTTTAACAAAAATCCCTTCTGCATAACTTCAATCACGGTGTTCGATTCGGCGTTCTCCACCGCTGTCATGCTGATAGCCTGGTGTCTTTCGGGATCGAATTTTTCACCAAGCGGATCGATTTGCTCCAGCCCGTTCTTCTCCAGTACCTGCACAAACATGCTCATCGTCAACGACGATCCCTCGCGGATACTTTCCAGGGTCGCGTTATCGGCGCCAGCTGCAACCTGGCCCATTTCCATGCTGTCTATGACAGGTAACAGGTTTTCAACAAAACTTTTCAATGCGTATTTATGTGCGTTCTCGATATCGCGCTCGGCGCGTTTAAGATTATTTTCGACTTCTGCACGCAGTCGCATCATCTGGTCCCAGTAGTCTTTTATTGTGACCTGGGCCCTGGCAAGTTGCTGCTCCATAGTTTCACCGGTTTCATCTTCGGTTTCCGCCGCCTCCGGGACAACATCCTCGAGATGAGCCGTTTCCTCGGCTTCAGTGGCAAGTGAATGCTCGTCGTCTGGATTGATATTGGATTGCTGTGGCGACATTAAATACTCCGATGAGTCCTGGTTATCTATTTTCGTGCTGCATTATACCGTTACGAGACGGCACCTGATCAGGTGGGGAACAATTTAAGGATTATTTTTGAGTATTCAAGGCTGAAGTCAATAATTTTGCGGTGATATCGACGACAGGAATAACCTGTTCGTAGGCAATCCGGGTTGGGCCGATGACTCCCAGCACGCCCACGATTTCTCCCTTGATATGATACGGGGCGCCAACCACGCTGCAATCACTCAATACCGAGTATCCAGATTCGCTGCCGATAAATATTTCGACGCCTTCCGCAGAGGTGCACCCGTCGAGTAATTTCAATAGTTCAGTCTTTTCATTAAATACATTAAAAAGGTTCCGTAACTTATTGATATCTGTAAGTTCTGCATACTGAAACAAGTTTGACTCACCACTGGTTAGCAGGTCGTCGTGCGCGCTTAGATTACACACTTCTTCCATCGCGGAGAGGACAGTTTCCATAATAGAATTAACATCGGTACGCAATTGCGCAAGCTCATTGAGCAGAATCTTGCGCGCATTTTCGAAACTTCTGCCGATCAGGTAGTGGCTCAGGGTCTGCGCGGTCTGGTGCAATTCCAGCTCGGTGTAATCCCGATCGACATGAATAACCTTGTTATGCACGTCATCCTTATTGATCACCAGGATCACCAGTACCCGGCGCTCGCTCAACTTGATGAACTCAAGGTGACGAATCTCGGTCGGGGCGGTATGCGACAGACTGACAATTCCAGCCAGATGTGTGACCCGGGAGAGAATATCGGTAGCGCTGTGAATCAGGTCGCTCGATGTTTTGTCGGCACTGAAGCTTTCCGAAATAGCCTGTTGGGCCGATGTTGCAAGATCACCGACTTCAAGCAAGCTGTCGATGAAGAAACGGTACCCGGCCTCGGTGGGAATTCGACCAGCCGACGTATGCGGCGAATCAACCAGACCCATATCTTCGAGCCTGGCCATAATATTACGGATCGTCGCAGAACTGACGTCAAGCCCGGAAAGCTCAGCCAGGTGCCTGGAGCCAACCGGCTGCGCGTCACGTGTGTACGAGTTGATCAGCTGCCGCAATAAAAGCTGGGCGCGGTCGTCAAGTTCGTATTTTTCGGCCATCTTGTCTGATATATTGTTGCTGAGCGGTGGTTAGGCTGCATTTATACTGTAGTAAGACACAAGCTATATACTAAACCTCATAAAATCAAGGTGTCGGCAACAATAGCCCGGATAATGCATACGAAATTTAAATCAATCGGCCTGATAGTGCGCAGTGATATGCAGTCGCGCCAGGAAAAAATCCAGCAGGTCGTCGAAGTGCTTGCTCGTCATGCCAAAGTTCTGGTGCATTGCCTCGAATATGATCAGTCCCTCGGAAAAATTAAAAACGTTTCACTGCACCAGCTGGTTGCTGAAGTTGATCTGGTTATTTCGCTTGGCGGCGACGGTACCCTGCTAACCGCGGCGCGGGCAATGGCCGGCAAAAACATTCCGTTGCTGGGCGTCAACCTGGGACGACTCGGATTCCTCGCGGATGTATCTTTCGCCGATTTCGAATCCTATATTGATGCTGTCATGGACGGTCACTACAGTGTTGAAGAGCGTTTTCTTATCGAAGGCAGGTTTTTCGAAGGTGACAAACTACTGGCCACCAATATCGCCCTCAACGATATCATTTTGCATAGCTACGAATCTTCAAGCATGATCGAGTACGAAATCTCCAGCGGGGGCGACTTAATCCATATCCAGCGTTCCGACGGTGTCATCGTAACGACGCCTACCGGGTCGACGGCCTATGCGCTATCGGGAGGCGGCCCGATCATGCACCCTTCCCTGAATACCCTGGCCATAGTACCAATATGCCCACACACATTGAGTAACCGTCCCATTGTGCTGCCCGCAGACCAGCCAATCGAAGTCTGTCTTGGCCAGGATTCGCTGCCCGCCAAGGTCAGTTACGACGGGCACTCAACCGCAATCGTAAATACCGAAAACCGGGTGCACATAACACGCTACTCGAAGCCGCTGACACTGCTTCACCCCGAAGATTATGACTACTTTCAGGTGCTTCGAGCCAAGCTTTACTGGAGTGCGAACTACTAGTGATTCCCCCGTGTTAGATTCTATCCAGATTAGCAACTTCGCCATCATCGATTCGTTACAGCTTGAATTTGATTCCGGACTGAGTGCGCTTACCGGCGAGACTGGCGCCGGCAAATCCATTTTACTCGATGCGATCAAACTGGTGGCCGGCGACCGTGCGGAAAGCGATACCATTCGCAGCGGCGCGGAACGAGCCGAGATAAGTGTATGTTTCCGCCTGAATGATGCAGACCAGGCCCATAGCTGGTTGACTGACAACGAAATGAGCGCGGCCGGGGAATGCGTGATAAGACGCGTCCTACATGTCAATGGGCGCAGCAAAGCATTTATCAACGGTTATAACGCGACCCTGATGCAGCTGCGCGCCCTGTGTGACCTGCTAATCGATATCCACGGCCAGCATGAACACCAATCGCTGCAATTGCCCCAGATACAGCGGCAATTACTCGACGCCTTTCTCGGTGAACGCAGCCTGGTTGAACAGGTGCGGCAAAAGTTCGCGGAATATCAGGCTTTACAGCAACGCTTTGGACAGGCCCAGTCGGGTTCCCTGGAACGCGAGCAAAGAATTGATTTGCTGGGGCTTTATTGCGAAGAACTGAACCAGTTGAATTTGCAGGCAGACGAGTTCGATGCCTTGCAGGAAGAGTATCGTCGACTTTCAAACGCAGGCAAGCTGATTGATAAATCGGGTGAAGTTCTGGGTTACCTGTACGAAAACGAAGAGCAGAACGTCCAGTCGACGCTAAGCCTTTGTGAACAGGAACTAAGCCAGCTGCTGCTCAGTGACAGAGCGCTTGCCGGCAGTCATGAACTGGTAAACGCGGCACTGATACAGATCCAGGAGGCGACCTCCGAATTGCGCAACTATCGCGATGGAATCGAACTCGATGGTGCGCGCCTGGAATCGATTAATGAGCGAATCGCCAGCAGCCAGAACCTGGCCCGCAAACATCGGCTCGAAGTTAACGCACTACCCGGGCTTGCGGCCGCATTGAATCGGGAACTGGATACCTTGCAAGGTGATGATTTCGATATCGAAGCGATGCAGCGGGATCTCGAGAAACTGCAGCAAGACTATATGTTCAGTGCAGGAGAGTTATCTTTAAAGCGCCAGCAAACTGCTGCTATTTTATCCGAGCAAATAACCCGGGTGATGCAGCAACTAGGCATGGATAGTGGTCAGTTTGTAATCGAAATCGAAGGCAATCAACAACCCGGCCCGCATGGCATTGACAATATTCGTTACCTCGTCAGTGCCAACCCGGGGCAGCCACCAAAACCACTGGCGAAAATCGCCTCGGGTGGTGAACTGTCACGCATCAGTCTCGCGATCCAGGTCATTATGAGCGAATCTTCACGCATCCCGACATTGATATTCGATGAAGTGGATAGCGGGGTCGGAGGTGGCGTAGCGGAAATCGTCGGTAAGAAACTGCGCCTGCTAGGGCGCGAAAGGCAAGTCCTTTGTGTTACTCATTTACCCCAGGTCGCCTCCCAGGCGCATCACCATTTCCGGGTAGAGAAAATCAGTCAAAACAATGCAACCTCGACCGAGGTATTTGTATTAAGTGATGCTGAACGGCTCGAAGAGGTCGCGCGTATGCTTGGAGGCGTTACGATTACCGAACAAACGCGGGCCCATGCCAGCGAAATGATCGCCACCGCCGAGTAGTGATTCTCCAGTAGGCGGGTTCAATCGTTGAAATGGCCGTAGAGCACCATTGTATGTTCGGTTATCGTAAATCCGTGTCTGCTGGCAATTTCCTGCTGGCGCTGCTCGATAACTTCGTCGTAAAACTCCACTACTTTGCCGCTTGAAATATCAACCAGGTGGTCGTGATGTTCACCATCATCAATTTCGAAAACCGCATGACCGCCATCAAAATGATGACGGGTTACCAGGCCTGCGCTTTCGAACTGGGTCAAGACCCGGTAAACCGTGGCCAACGCAATCTCTTCACCTGAATCCAGCAGCATCTTGTATATGTCCTCTGCTTTCAAATGTCGATCAGCTGAATTTTCCAGCAGCTCAAGAATTTTCATCCGCGGCAAAGTTACTTTCAAGCCCGCGTTTTTAATATCAGTGGTTTCCATAGAAAGTTCTCACAGTATTTGCAGCATATCGATCGGCGCAGTATCATCTCGCCCTGCTTCGCAACGATCAGCAGTATGATTTTACGTCTATTACAAACTATCCTTGTCGCCGGGTGCATCATTGTAGCATTGCCAGGCTGCCTCTATCGAATGGATATCCCCCAGGGTAATCGCATTGATGATGGTCTCGAACAACAGCTGCAAATCGGTATGTCCCGCAATCAGGTCGAGTTCCTGCTTGGTTCGCCTGCCATAGTCGATTTATACCGGCCCGACCAGTGGTATTACTATTATTACCTGAAAACCGGAGACGATGGCAAGATTGTAAAGCGTCACCTGACGCTAACTTTCAGCAATGATTTACTCTCGAAGATTGACGGAACCCTCAGTCCTGGTTGATTGCGCCGCCGCCTTTTTTCATCTGTAATCCCTGTGCCGCGCGTTGTCGGCGTATTTCCTTGGGATCTGCGATTAACGGCCGGTAAATCTCGATGCGATCACCGTCAGTTAACTCGTAGTCAGCCGCGACGGCTTTGCCAAATACGCCCAGTTCACAGTTTTCCAGATCGATCTGCGGAAAGTGCTGATCGATTCCAGACTGCCTGACTGCGTCACGGACCGTGGTGTCAGATTCGACCTCGCATTCGAGAATCAATTGTTTTTTTGGTGTCGCATAGGCAACTTCGATCAGGGTTTTAGTGTTCATATAGTTCGTTGGCACGTTCGCAGAACGAACTAACCATCGTGTTGGCAATGCGAGAAAAGGCCGGCGCAATAATAGCGGACGCCAGACCCTGCTTCAATTCATACTGTAAGACCAGTTCTACCTTGCAACCCTCGGCATCGACCGGGGTAAAGCTCCACAGCCCCTCCAGTCTGCTGAACGGTCCCTCGATCAGCGCCATTTCTATCGATTCACCCGGCTGCATCGTGTTTCGTGTTTTAAACCAGTGGTTTAATCCAGCGCCACGCATCAATATTGAAGCTTCCATCGAGGTTTCATCGACATGATGGGTTTCAACACCTCCACACCAGGGCAAAAAGTCAGGGTAGTTATCTACATCGTTTACCACGTCATACATGAAGCGAGCCGGGTAAGGCATCAACGCGCTACGCCTGATCTCCGGCACTTCAGATGATTCCGAAAGCGGCCAGGATTACCACCAGCAATAATACCGGGACGATATAGCGCACCAGGTAATTCCATATTTCAAAACAGTAATGTCTCGATAAGGCGAATTCTTTATGACTGACTTCACGTGGTATTTTCCAGGCGACAAACAGGCAGACAAACAATGCTACAAATGGCTGTATCAGGTGGCTGGAAATAAACACCAGCACGTCGTGGAACCCGGCGTTGTTAACCAGGCGGATGGCTTCGTCGCCATAAAACAGGGCAATGGTAAAACCGTTTCCATTCCAGACGCTATGCGCAAACACGACACCCAGACCAAACAACCAGGAGCCGATACCAAGTGACACCGCCGCTCTCAACCTGGATATATTGCACTTACGCTGAAAATAGGTGATGGGGGCCTCAAGCAACGCAATAGAGGTTGTTAGCGCGGCTATTGTCAACAACAGGAAGAACAGGGTATTGAACAGGTCGGCAGCAGAAAAACCCTCCAGAATTACGGGCATGACGCGAAATGCGAACTGGCTATCAAGGCCTGGTTGCTGCCCGGCCGATAGCATCAAAGCGTTAATCGATAGACTGGTAAATATGGTAAACAGTAAATCGACCACGATCACGAGGGCGGCCGAGTATCCAATCGACATCCCGGCTGGCAGGTAACGACCATAAGCCATCATCACGCCTATTCCGAGAGCAAGCGTATAGAATGCACGCTGTAAAGCTACGATCGGGGTGCGCGCGTCCATAGCGGAAAAATCTGCATAGAGAATGTAGCGAATACTGTCCTCCATGCCGGATGATGTCAGCGCGAGGATAAGTCCTATTATCAGTAACAGAATCATCACCGGAACCAGTATCAGCGTGACACGTTCAACGCCTGACTTGACAGGTTGAGCACAAATCGAAATTAACACGACCATGAACAGGGTATGCCAGAGGGTCATGCGTTCACTATCGACCATCAAACTCTCGAACATCAGTTTCGCGCTTTCCAGGGTTACTCCGTCAAAAACACCAACCACCGATTTGACCGAATAGGCAAGCGACCAACCGGCGACGACGCTTAAAGTCGCAATAATCAGGAATGCCGCAAGCATCGAGCCCAGACCCGCCAGCTTCCAGTAAACCGACGCCTTGTATTGTTCGGATAAAGTTCTCAGGCTTGCTGCGGGATCGCTTCTGCTCAAGCGTCCCAGCATCAATTCGCTCATTAACAACGGCAGCCCTAAAACGAACAGAAACAGGATATATAACAACAGGAAAGCCCCACCCCCATTTTGACCTGCCAGCACAGGAAAAGTCAGGAAGTCGTTAAGACTCAGGGTTGCCCCGGCCGCCACAATTACAAAAGTCGATTGCGAGCGCCAGGTAAAACCGTTTCTAGTTGTATTCATAAGTTAACACGACAACAAGTTCGATCATTATCTTTAGCTTAATCACAGCTGTAAACAACATTAAATTTAGTATAATAAATTCAACAAGTTACTAAGTATAGTTAAGGTGACTTATTTTGCTGTTATCTGGCTGTAGCCGATCTGCTACACGACCTGATTCCAGCCGTCGCGGCCTGCGCCGGTATCCTGCGCTCGATTTACAACCAGTAGCGCAGGAACCTGGATAACCAGCTTAGTAGTTTGAGTAACCATGGATGCTGCTGCCAGTTTCGCAGGGTAATTTCTACACTATCGGTAAGATCGCTGCAAAATCGCTGTTTCATTTGTTCGACGATGGCTGCATCGTCCAGCAACATATCAAGTTCGAGGTCATGAAATAAGCTGCGGTAGTTCAGGTTGGTGCTACCCACCAACAGTTGGTCATCGATGAGCATGGTCTTTGAATGCAGTACTCGATTACCGTATTCGAACACGCGAATGTTGGCCTGCAACAGGTCAGTATAAAAACTGCGTGACAAAATCGGAAAGAAAATACTATCCGAACGCATTGGTACAATCACCTGGACTGAAACGCCCTGCCTCGCTTTGCGCTTTAAAATGCGCAGCACTTTATTAGTGGGGTTAAAGTATGCGTTGGTAATCCATATGCGCTGTTGCGCAAGTCCGAGCACATTCAATAGCTGCAGTTTCGGTTGTCGTCGACGGGTAATCTCTTCCCGTGCCAGGTAGTGTCGGGAACGTTCGGCGATACTCCCCGCTTTGCGATGCCATACCTGGTTGAAGTTAGTCTCCAGCCTTTGCACTACCGAACCGGTTACCCGCAAGCCGGTATCATGCCAGTACTCTTCGTCAGAATCAGCAGCTGGATTCGAATGATCTGCAGTTATGTTATAGCTGCCCAGCCACGCGATCTGATTATCGATCAGACAAAGCTTGCGATGATCGCGATGATTTATGGTTGCAAGGAGATAGAAAATCTTTGAATACCAGCGCCCGGCTTTCAACGCCCTGCGATACACCGAGAAAGCCCAGGGTAACGGGTGGAACACACGAACCTCGCTGATAGCCGACTTCAATCGGTCGGCAATTAAGCTGGAATCACTGTAGGAGCCCACCCCGTCGATCAGGAGTTTCAGTTTAACGCCGCGAGCGACCGCCTCTGACAGTGCTGTCAGAACCTGGTTACCGGTTTCGTCCAGATTAAATATGTAGGTTTCGAGAACAACTTCATCGCGGGCACTATCAATATCGGCGATCAGGTCACGAAAATATTCTTCAGGATTAAAGTAAAGCTGTTTGGTTACCTGCACGTCCGGGGTTATCAGATTGTGAATTGTGCGTATAGCGGCAGATGGTCCGATAGCTCATCCCACGGTTGACGCTCAAGGCAATACGAGTCGAGTAAATCGATACCGCGAAAGTAAATCCTGTCCATGCGCAACATGGGCCTGTGCGAGGGAAAGGTTTTGGCGCATTTACCATTGAGTTGGCTAAAAGCTTCCCGCATTCCCAGTTGCGCTTCTAGCGATCTGCCGAGCCTGCCATGCCAGTCATTAAAATCGCCACCCAGAATCACTGGATCGTCAATATCGATAGTTGAATCGATGTATCGCTTTAATTCGCGGATTTGACGCTTGCGTTCGAATCCGATCAGATCCAGGTGCACGCAGAGCAAGTGCAAGGGGTTCGCGCTATCAGGCAGCTCGACTCTGCCATGCAGTAAACTGCGGCTAGCGCGTTGAAAGCGAGACAGATTCAGGTTATTCCACTCGGCAATTACGAACTTGCTGAGGATGGCATTACCGTGATGTCCCTTACGATAAATAGCATTCTTGCCATAAGCATAATGCGGCCAGATACTGTCCGCCAGGAACTCGAATTGACTGACATCGGGCCATGCCGAGATTTGGGTTTCATGGTGAAAATGACGCCCCTGAATCTCTTGCAGTAATACGACATCAACCTCGGCGTCTTTTAACTGGTCTTTAATTTTGTGTAAAACAAAATCACGATTGTAGCGATCAAAACCTTTGTGAATATTATAGGTAAGGATTTTAATCATCGTAAAACGGCTGGGCCGATATAATTGGTTGCGAACTGTGTGCTCATGCAAAGACCCGCGTATCCGGCGATCGGCGTAGCTCTTCGAAAACATTAATCTCCCAGGGTCGAATCGCCATCATCAGGCTGGTGCCGTAACGCTGCTCGAGGGGGAGTGATTCGGACTCGATGTTCATGTCGTTCATTTCCTGGGCCAGATGCTGGATCTTTTTAATAATTTCAGCGTTCGCGGTTCTGGAGATCATGCCCGATACAAAAATTCTGAATTCTCCCGCCTCGGTAAAAGAAGAATCGAGGAACTCCAACTGTACCTTGTTTTCAAAAAAATGTTGAATGGGGCCATCCGGAATCCATTTGAAATTCTGAGAAATCATTAATTTCACGCGATTTCCCGGTTGCAGTTCTATTATCCTCATGCGATCCAGTCGCGCCAGCAATTGTATGCCTTCAGTTTCGGAAATTTCGTAAATTCCGAGAATTTCGGAGAACTGAAGTTTATTCATCAGCAGCAGTGTTACCAATAACAACTTTACATCCGAAACCAGTTCTGTTTCCTGTTCACGGGTCAGTTGTGTAGTCAGTTCTATGTTTTTTTCCATCAAGTGTACGAGGTCGCTAATATCCATATGTAGCAATTCACACACTTTTTCGAGGCGTTTGACGGAGAATGCTTCTTCCGAGAACAGGCGTTTGACGCTGGTTTCAGAAAGGTTAAGGGCTGCAGAAACTTGTTTATAGGTAATACGGTGTTTCCTGAGCTCCAACTTCAAAGTATCAATTAACGGTCTTGTTTGAGACATGACTCTCCTCCCGGGTACCTACTAACGCAAAATATAGTACCAATTAGTATATGTTGTCAGAGTAATTCGTCGGCGAACAATCAGGCAAAATAATGTGCAAGCGAAAATCAAACTGCTTAAAAGCGCAAAGCCTAAAAAGCTGAAACTTCGTAATGAAATGGTGGTCACCAGCATATCAACCCCTCCTGCCAATATGCACAAGCCAGCACAATATATCGCCGGACCTGCAACTAATAATTATCCGGTAGAGGCTGCCTTCAATAGTTTCTATTTGCAACTTAACATTGAAAGGTATCATTATACTGTACTTCAGGTGTTGGAAAACGGTACCTGGATGCTTAAAAAGGCAGAATTATAGTTTTTCTCGAAAGTATTGCGACCCGTCAGCGTCGCTCCTACTTATTTAATAGCCGATTTAGAGCGGCCCTTCAGGTACTTTAAACCCTGCGTGAGAGCCGTATTTGAACAAGTATAAATGCCCAAAAAAGAGGCATACACTACCTGGAAAAAGCGAGTAAACAGACACTCATTAAACCATGGCGGGAGGCAAACTTCGCCCAAAGGCCGTCCATGTTTAAGTATGTGCAGCTTAAAAAAACCAGACTGATTCGCGGGACTTTTTCCAAAACCGAATCTGTAAACGGCGGGTTAATGATTGTGTTTTGGCCCCAAGCGTCGGATGCCAGTGTTTTATTGGACAATTGACGCGACCCGGCGCTTTACATTCATGCAAGTATGGTTGTATATATACTCGCAAATCTGTGAGTTCCGGTTTACTAGAAGAGAAATTAGACTATGCAAGCCATCCCCAGCCGTAAACAACTCCAACGGGAACTAGCTGCCTTTATCAAGCCGAATACCACCAAAGGGGTGATACTCTTTGTGATAGATTATGCGGTGTATTTATTGGCTATCGTTCTGGTGCTGGCGTCATCCAGCTGGGTCCTGAAACTCGTTGGCGGCATTGTTGCCGGCATCAAAATGGCCAACCTCTCCACGCTGGCTCATGATGCCGCCCACAACTCGTTAACCAAATCGAAAAAGCTCAACAAGTTTATCGCCATCACCGGATTTACCCCCGGCTTGTTTAACTACGCATTGTGGCTACACGATCATCATTTTCTACATCATCGAAAAACTAACGAAGAACACCCTGATTCTTATGTGCCGCTGTCCCGGGAAGAGTACGATTCGCTGTCTTCTTTCGGACAATTCAAGTACCGAATGTACCGTGCCCCCGGTATCTGGGTCTTTGGTCTGTATTATATTGTCGAACGCTGGTGGCAGGTAAAATTCTTTCCCCGTCCCCACATGCCCCCGCATGTGCAGCGCAACGCATGGATACAGTTTTCCTACTTGATGATCTATCTCGTGTCCTTCCTTGTGTTGCTGATTTTGGCACCACTATATTCACCAACAAGCACACTCGAAGCCGTCGTTTATGGTTTTCTTGTGCCATTTTATGTTTTTCAATCGCTTTACTCGTTTACTGTGTTCGTGCAACACAATCATTGCAGGGTTCCCTGGTTCAAGGGTAAACGGCCCCAGGAAGGGGATGGTCAGCAGGCTTATATCACTGTTCAGCTTGTCTTCCCCAGGTGGTTTTCGACGCCGGTGCATAACGTGTATGATCACGCTGCCCACCATGTTCATCCAGCAATACCCTCATATCAGCTGCCAGCCGCGCAAGTCAGGATGAACGAATTATTAGGCGAGCGCGCCATCGTATCGAAATTTAGCTTTAGCTGGTTATACGAGTTAATGCGGCGCTGTAAGTTGTACGACTTCGAACGACATTACTGGACCGATTTCGATGGCGTGCAAACGACCCGGGTAACGCTAGCCTCGCACAAGGATCGTTCAGTACTGGAATACGAGGGGGCCGAAAGACGACAACCCATCGGATTTGCGACATAAAATCCCTGCTGGCCTGACAGGTTATCCGTAACTCCGCGGTTCGATCCGTGGGACTTTCCTGTTCCTGCCCACTTCACCAAAAATAAAGCCCCAACAAAGGTGCCTTGTTACCTGGCGGAGAGTTAGGGATATACATGCCTTTAAAATTCAAAGACTTATAGAATAAATATCAACTATATTCTCAAGTATAGCCTCTTCGATTTCGTAAAAGTCGAGGGTTAAAAATAATTTAATTATTTTCCGGTTTTGAGAAAGCTGACCCTGAACGATGCCCGTTTATGGCCGATGGTCGTTACTAGAATGGAGGCGGGAAACCTGAATAATAAAATTTGTTTATCAAACTATACTTGTCTTTAAACACAGACAATAGGGCCCGAAATGGATCAATCGCCATACACCACGCCAGAATCAACACTCGAAGCCGAATCTTCCACTGAAGTGCCAAAGAAGATTCTTCAAAAGATTAAGAACGCCTGGATAGCAGGAATAATATCGATAACTATTACGCTGGTACTGGTGTTTATTTCACTGTCCGGGACAGACATATCGGGTATCGGGTTAGATTATACTGCTTTTGTGGATATTACATTGATGGTGATATTTACGTTTGGTATTTATAAGAAAAGTCGAACATGCGCGATACTGATGCTCCTGCTATTTGCTGCGAACAAAATCATTATCTGGATAGATACAGGCGCTTTGAACGGACTCCCTTTGGCTATAGTTTTTCTCTGGTTTTACACTCAAGGAGTAATTGGAACTTTCCAGTATCAGAATTTTCTTAAAGCCCCTCCCGAAGAGTTTACTCAAGAAGCAACTGACTCATAACGAATTTCCAAAATGAAAATTATCAATAAACTCATTTCGGGTTCCCAGTAACTCAAGTATCCGTTTCAATACTTCTTCCGTCTACCGTCCCACGGCGGCACAGCAGGAGCCGACCATAAACCCAATCGTTTTATTGCTGGCAAGCTGTCGCAGTAGAGGTGGCGGAGAGCGAGGGATTCGAACCCCCGGACCCTTTCGGGTCAACGGTTTTCAAGACCGCCGCATTCGACCACTCTGCCAGCTCTCCTAGATTCTCTGTATATGATGATTACCAGACGATGGATGCAGCCCGGCAACGCTGGCGTATTATAATCATTTACGGCTTTGAGTCATTA
>Ga0265306_10000141_pt1 | contig 29621 bp, 22 predicted proteins | sample Helome_3_FD_192493 | JGI IMG/M metagenome (GOLD analysis project Ga0265306, IMG submission 192493) | Marine sediment microbial communities from subtidal zone of North Sea - Hel_20160420 (Illumina Assembly) | ecosystem: Environmental > Aquatic > Marine > Subtidal zone > Sediment ... | reverse complement strand
GTTTTTGAAAATATGTTTCGCATTACGGAAGGTTGGAATAAGTGGTTGTAGATAAAAACGTTCAAATAACGTAGCGTTTTTCGACAACCGCTAGAAATCCAACCCCTTTTGAGCTGCGACTCCAAGAGTCAGATATCGGAGCCTTGGCAAAAGTCTACCAAAATAGTCCATTTTATTTTGGAAAATCAAGGCTTTTATTGCGTGATAATCAGAATTTGATCGGGTCCACCTTCCCGAATTGGGCGTTTGAGGGGATTTCAGGCTTGATTTTGTTTGTCAATACCGGTATCAACCTGCTGAATTGGTCCCTTTCGAATGAAAAGGCGTTGAAAAGAGAGGAGAACTCATGGAAATGCAAGAAGCCATCCGCAACCGCCGCAGCATCCGTCAATTTCTATCCAAATCCGTACCCGAAGACATCATTCGGGATCTCATCACCGACACGCGATGGTCCCCTTCCTGGGGCAACACCCAGCCCTGGGAAGTTGTGGTGGCTACTGGGCCTAAACTGGAGGAATTTAAAAAGAGAAATAAAGAGGCCCTTCTGGCAGGTAAAGAGGCCGCGACGGACATCCCTATGCCCCAGGTGTGGTCGGAAGCTTATCTGGCACGCTACAAAGAGCTTGGCAAAAGCGTCTTGGGCGCCCTTTCCATTGCCAGGGACGATAAAGAAGCAAGGCTGCAGCATTTTGTAAAAATGTTTAGCTTTTTTGATGCACCGGCTATCGTTCTGGTTGCCGTCGACAAGGAACTCTCTCTTGAATATGCCATGCTCGATGTGGGCATTTTTTTGCAGTCATTCTGTCTTCTGGCCCATGACAGAGGTCTGGGAACATGCATCCTGGCTGCCATGGTCAGCTATCCGGATATCGCGCGTGAGCTGTTTTCCGTTCCGGATACCAGGTTGTTTGTCATGGGAGCCGCCCTTGGATGGCCGGATACCGACGCACCGGTAAATTGCTTCGCAAGACAGCGAGGATCGCTGGATGAGTTTGTGAGATGGGTTAAATAAATTTTTATCACGCACAAATTTCAATCGGCGGTCAAAAATCTGACACGATGCTCGATGATCGTGTCAGATCCGGATCGGCTTGTTATCCACCCACCCGCCATTTCCTTTTAGACCATTCCAAAAGCCCGATGTCTACAGCCTGTGCCCTCGGCAGGCAAATATGGCGATGCTCTATTTGCTTGACAGCATGAGTGCGAACGATTACTAAAGGTCCAATATCTCCATAATATCGCCCGCATTTCATCGTTCATTTGAAGCTAACTCAAAAGAGATTTTTGAAAAAGTTTCTGAGCTCATCGTCGGAGGTGGGAATGAGCCTCAAAGCATGCAAATCCTGATCCCGATTTTCCTCAATTCAATTCCTGATCTTAAGGGAGGGGAAGTATGGAAGAACTAAATGCAAAAACTCAAATGGCCAAAATCCGCAATTTCGAAAGGGGTTTCATGGCCACCCATTTGATTAACCTTGGCGCCAGGCTTGGAATTTTTGAAGCTCTCAACGAAAACAAGGAGGGTTTGACAATTCCAGTGCTGGCTTCCAAGCTGGGAATTTATGAGCCTTACTTGAAGATCTGGTGCCAAACGGCTTACCATTTTGAAATTCTTGATGGTGATGAAAAGGGCCGCTTTATGCTTCAACCTTACCTGGATGAAATCCTGGGAGACAAAAACCATTTCAGAAATTACCTGGCCAACATTGCCATGGATGTCGACATCATCGGTGATGGCTTTACAAAATCTGCAGGGGCCTTTCGGACAGGAAATCCCCTTCCAATTTATAACTCACCCGATTTTTCCGAGCTTGTGTATGAGCCGACAAAAAATATCGCCCTGGCTTTTCTTTTTATGATCTTTCCTAAAAACAAACATCTGAAGCAGAGACTGGAGCAGGGAATACGGTTTCTGGATATCGGCTGCGGTGATGGCAGCCTTGTGATTCAGCTGGCTCAGGCATTTGGCAACACTACCTTTGTCGGTATCGGCCCGGATGCGAACGGAATTAAATCGGCTAGATCGACAATTTCTAAGCTGGAGTTGGAAGGTCGTTTATCCGTGGAGCACCTCGGAGGCGAAAAACTTTCGTATAAGGATGAATTTGACATGGTCAGCATGGTGGTAACCCTGCACGAAATCCCACCGGCGGCAAGACAAAAAGTCGTTGAAAATGCCTATCATGCTTTAAAACAGGATGGCTGCCTCCTCGTTTTGGATTTTCCCTATCCCGGCCAGTTGGAAGATTTCAGGAATCCCATGTACAACTACGGCATTCTTGATCAGTTCTACGAAATCTGTGCAAACTGTGTCCATCTCACCAACGAGCAGCAGGATGAAATTTTGTCGGCTGCCGGATTCAAAAACATTCAGCGGATGCCCATCGGCAAAGGCATGTTTGATTTCATCTCAGCTACCAAATAGCAATCCAATTGGGTAATGCGCAAGTGGGATTTGTTCGTTGGGACCTTATTAAATTGAACACTCTCAATCAGGGTGTCCTTATGATATTATTTGACGACAGCCAGAAAGAAAGTTTGATTGAATTCGGTATTGAGATTCCGATTCTCTTAAGCCGGGTTTTTAATACATTTGAATATTTGAAATCACACGAAATTTTGGGTTCTAAAATCGATCAATGGCATATCCGCAAAATTGAAGAAACTGTCAGCCGGGTCGATTTGCTGCGGGTCCATTCCGAGGACTATATTGAAAAACTGTTTTCCGCCGGGCTGGAGAATGAGATTATCAAAACATTCGAACTACTTGATGACGCGGGCAACTATTATCGCTACAACCCGAAGAAATCTGCCCGTCCGTTAACCCTGCTGTTTGAACGGATTCTTACCATCGTGGCCGGCACAATTCAATGCAGCCGGATAGCCCTGGCCAAAGATTTTTGTTTTGCATTCAGCGGCGGAATGCATCATGGCCAGAAAGACTATGGCAATGGGTTTTGCATGCTCAATGATATCGTTATTGCCATTCGCAAACTTCAGGCTGAAAACCTTATCAGGACCGCCTGGGTAATCGACACTGATGCCCACAAGGGAGACGGAACAGCGGCGCTTACCCGGGGTGATGACACAATAACCACTTTCAGTATCCACATGGCTAAAGGTTGGCCCCTGGATGGTGAGGAATACGATCCGGACGGAAATTTCAATCCGTCTTTTACGCCCAGCAACATCGATATCCCCATGGCCAAAGGGGAGGATCACCTGTATATCCCCCGCCTACACGAGGGCCTCAACCGGCTTGACCGGTGGGCGCATCCGGATCTTGCAGTGGTGGTGTCCGGTGCTGACCCCTTCGAAAAAGATGAGTTGCCGTCCACCAGCGACTTGAAACTATCATTGGCCCAACTAAAAGAGCGGGATCTTCTCACTTACAATTTCCTTAAGGATCGGGATATTCCCCGGGCTTATTTAATGGCCGGCGGCTACGGAGAAAGCTGCTGGGAAGTTTACGCTCAGTTTTTGGAATGGGCGTTGCTCGATAACATGAATTCACTATAGACGTAACCTTGGAGGTGCCGGCAATGAAATGTCCTGTTTGCGGTTGCGAATACTTTTATGTCAAAAATCCGGACAACCCCTACAAATACTACCAGTTTACCTGCAAAGACGGCGAGGCCCACTTTAGCGCGGAAGTCAATGAAGATGAAGTGCCGAAAATAATCGATGAAACGCAGACTCACTGTGTTCAGTGCGTTTGGCAGGGAGAATATGGCAAGTTAGTTGATTAGAAGTTATCCAACATCTGCTCGATACTGGTGGTGGGCAGCTTGCAGGCAAATTCCTGGCACACATAGGCGGTGGCCTGGCCGTTTCTGGCGGTCATGGACCGTGTATAGGGCGCGATCTCGGAAATGGCCCCGGCAGTGTTTTTATCGGCCGTGCGAAAAAGCACGACCTTCTCGGGAATAAACGGCCGGCGCAAGGCTGCGAGCATCAAACGGGTATCCTCTTTCTGTGGATCACCCACAATGACAACCTCGTAGTTTGGGTTTAGGGCATATTCCAGGGCCACCATCAGCTGAGAGTGCCCGGCCGGGTATTGCTTCACCTGGTCTGAGAAGGCGATGATGATGTCTTCTGCTTTTTGCATATAATCAGTTTTGCCGGTCATATGAGCCAGCCGCAGCAAATTGTAGGCCGCTACGGAATTCCCCGACGGTATGGCACCATCATAAATCTCTTTGCTGCGCACTAGCAGTTGTTCACTATCATCTGCGGTTACGTAAAGCCCGCCGTTTGATTGGTCCCAGAAGTGGGTGAGCATCTTTTCATTCAAATTAATGGCATGCTTTAAGTAGTTTGTATCATAGGTTGCCTGGTATAGTTCCAGCAGGCCCCAGACCATAAAGGCGTAATCATTTAAATGTGCGGCCAGACCGGACTTGCCCTTACGGTATCTTTTGAGCAGCCGGCCATTGGCAGCGGTAAGATTTTGCAGGATGAAATCGGCGGCCTTCGACGCTGCCGCTGTATATTTCGGGTTATTCAGAACGTAGCCGGTTTTGGCCAGGGCCGCGATCATCAAGCCATTCCAGTCGGTGAGGATCTTATCGTCTTTAAAGGGATGGATGCGCTTTTTCCTTGCCTCAAAAAGTGTTTGGCGGCTGGCTTCCAGTCGATTGCGCAACCGAGCCTCAGAGATGCCCATGTCTTTTGCCTGATCGGGCAGGGGTTTTAGCAGGTGCAGGATATTTTGATCGATGTTGTGCCCGGGGCCTGCTTCTTTAAAGTTGCCGCCCTCCTTAACATTGAATACTTCAGTGAATAAGGAGGCTTCTTTTTCGCCCACAAGGTTTTTAATTTCCTGTGGTGTCCACAGGTAGAATTTGCCTTCAATACCTTCGCTGTCGGCATCTTCGGCGCTGTAAAAGCCACCTTCGGTCGAAGTCATATCCCGTAAAACATAGGTGATGATTTCTGCCGCAACCCGGGCATAAAAATCATTTCCGGTTGCCTGGTAGGCTTCGATGTAGGCCATGATCAGCAGGGCCTGATCATAGAGCATTTTTTCAAAATGGGGCACCAGCCATTGGGCGTCGGTGGCGTAACGGTGAAAACCAAAACCCAATTGATCGTAGATCCCTCCGAATCGCATCCGGGTCAGGGTTTTTTTAACCATTGCCAGCACCTGATCATCTTTGGTGTGGTAATAGCGCCGGAGCAAAAAGCTTAATTGATGGGGCGAGGGAAATTTGGGCGATTTTCCAAACCCCCCATATTCAGGGTCATAGGCCCCCACAAAAAATATACGGGCCTGATCTAGAATTTCCGGTTCGAGTTTTGTTCCCGGTTGACGGCTGCTCAGGCGGACAACATGCTGGGTGATCTGATCTGCACTGGTCAGGACCTTATTGCGATCGGTTTTCCACGCTGCGGCAATTTTGGGAAGTAGTTCCATCATTCCGGGCCTTCCCCAGCGCTGGTGCTTGGGAAAATAAGTGCCGGCATAAAAGGGTTTTTTATCCGGGGTCATAAATATGGTCATGGGCCAGCCGCCGCTGCCGGTTAACGCCTGTGTGACAGTCATATAGACATTGTCGATGTCCGGCCGTTCTTCACGGTCGACTTTGATGGCGATAAAATCCTTATTTAACAACTCTGCCACCTCTCCGTCTGAAAATGACTCATGCTCCATCACATGGCACCAGTGGCAGGTGGAGTATCCGATGGACAGGAAAATAGGTTTGTCCTCTTTTCCGGCTTTTTCAAAGGCTTCTACGCCCCACGGAAACCAGTTGATGGGGTTAGCCGCATGCTGTTGCAGATAAGGGCTGGATTCGTCAACCAGGCGGTTGTATTTTGAGGGTTGAGCTGATGAGGTCTTCGATTCAGCGGAGAGCAAATCCGTCGGTGACCAGAGACAGGTGCCTGCGATAACGATAAGCGAGACCACAAGCTTTGTGGCAGTTTTATTTCTACTGAACGTGGCCATTGAATTTCCAGTTTGGCGATAATTGGATTAGAAGTCGTTACATAACAAGTCTAACCACTGTATTTGAGAAAACAACCGGGAGGCTTTGATCCGCAAGCAGGGGGTAAAATCCGCAAATTGGCTAATTGGTGAGACCATCAGGGCCTTTTGTCGCTTGATTCTCGGATCTTTTTCATCATTCGCATCCAAGCCTCTTTGTTATAGTTCGGAACCTGTCCGCGGTTATGCTGGTAAAACGGCATATCCAGATTTTTAATATGGAATAGATATTCATGATTTGAGATGCCGGTGTGCCAGTACCCGGCCACCCGGCCGATCAGTGACCCGCCGACAAAAAGCATGCAGATCATCACGGCATAGGCCAGGGGCTTTAATATTCCGTTACGTCGCAATACCGAGATATAAAGGGTATCTTTTTCAGGACACTCGGCCACACAAGCAAGACAGGCATGGCACTCATCGGAAATTACGCTCGCGGTTTTATGCACCTTGATGTCCACCGGGCAGATGCGGGTGCATTTTTGGCAGTTGGTGCAGGTTTCTGCATTGCGATGAACTTTTAAAATGCTCAAAAAACTGAGGGCCCCTAACAGGGCGCCGTAAGGGCACAGATAGCGGCACCAGAAGTTGCGGAGCAGTATCGACAGCACCACCAGTGCCACCAGCACCCAGAAGGCAAATGGTGTGATATCGGAAAAAAAATACAGCATTTTGATATCCGCGACCATGTTATAGGGGCTGTAGATAAAATAATCCAGGGCCACGGCGTTCATTTTCAGTACAACGGTCCACAGAAAAAAGGCCAGGAGCAGGTATTTTAAGCTGCGCAGGGGGTAATCAAGCCATGGGGGCACTTTGACCCTCTTGCGGAAAATTACGCTATGCAGCCGGTTCAGATACTCGGTCAGCAGCCCGAATGGGCATACCCAGCTACAGAACCCCCTTTTTAAAAATACGGCCGTGACCAGGGCCATAAGAAATATGATCAACCCTGAAGGATGGATCGGATTGAAAATTCCGGTAACCAGCCAGTATTTGAGGCTGATCAGGGAGCTGATGGGTAAAAAGGCTTCGATACCGGGGGGTCGGGAGACTGTCGGCAATATGCCGTCTTCCAGCTGGTTGACAAACATTGTAAATTTTATACCGATCAGAACAACGGTTGCCAGAAAAAAATATTGTATAAGCCTGCGGTAAAGCTGGATGTCGGGTTGCTTAAATTTTTTGATAATGGATTCGGTTTCGCTCATTTCATTGCCTTGGTAAATAGTGGGTTTGACTCTAATGGAAACGGCCACCGGAATCTTTGATTTAAATCAAATTCGACCGGTCACCCGCAAATTCAAACTGTCAGCCCTGGGAAAAAATATCCGCATCAGAAAAGAACTCGGCCTGGAACCGGCCACACCGGAGGAGGCTATAAAAATTCTAAATTTGAAGGGGGTAGAGAAAACTGGATTTTAAAAAGTCACGCGTTGCAAACAGCGGATTTCGGGTTACGCGTTTCGGGGTTCGGGCTACGGGTTTCGCCTTGCGGGGTGCGAAACAGCGCTTATCGTCTTCCTTGGGCTAATTGTTTAAATATCCGTTGATGCATTGTTTTTCTTATTTCTGCAATTCTGTAACACGTAACACGCAACCTGCAGCGCGCATCCCGGACCCCGCAACGCGCGGACCCCGCTAAATTCCTTCCTCTTCGATAAATGAGGAAATGGCTGCTATTTGTTCGTCGGTAAGATTATTGAATTTTACGCCGATGCCCAGCATTCCTTTCCACAGAATTTCGCCGGTAAAGTTCAGCTGTTGGGGGAGGTTCGGTAAAGCAAAGGACAATTTGATCTGCTGGCCGGCGAAAAAGGCTTCGTTGGTCTCAATAAATGTGCCTGCAGGACTGATATCGAGCATAAAGCTCTTAAAATCCTTATCTTCAACCGTATAAGTTATACTGAGCATACAGGACTTGCGATTATGGTTCCTCAGGGCGAGTTCAGTTTCTTCCAGGCTGACCACTTTGGCAGACCCTTTCTGCAATTGCTCTAATAAAAGGGCTTGTTTTTCTTCGGACATTTCTCCGATAAGTTTAAATAATGTGCCGACAACGTCTCCTTTTAACAACTGCTTGAGAAGTACCAATTGCCTTTCTTCAGGCAACTCCTTGATTTTTTTCGCCAACATGAGGTTGATGGTATCATGATTCGACGGCTGAGTAACTTTGGTCATTGAAAAGCTCCTTAATTTATCCGCCAACCCGACAATTCTATTAAAAAAGGTTGCCTCAGGTAAATTAGCAGTTATTTTTACATTAAGCTAAAAATCTAACAGAATTTGGGGCTCTATGTCAAGATTCATAGTAAATGCCGGAGGGGGCAAGAGACGGGACAATATGCGCGAAAAAAATACCCATCCCCCAGAAAAAAGCCTTTTGCAAAGTGGACTGGAACAACAAACCTTCATCAGGCTCACGGGTGCCACCCTGAGGGTACGAGATACGTTAATATTGCCCGATACCAATTGGCAAATTGACCAGGGCCAACACTGGGCAATCCTGGGGCCCAATGGTGCCGGCAAAACGACCTTGGTTAAGGCCTTAACCGGTGAAGTGCCGGTCGTGCGGGGAGTGATATATTATTTTCAAGCACTGACTGCCGGTTATGTGTCTTTTGAGCATCATCAACGTCTGATTGCCCGGGAGGAGCGGCGTGATGCATCCCGATATTTCAGCGGCAATTTGGACGACATCAGCACGGTTTATGAAACCTTGCTTGAAAGTGATGGTAGCGCCATTGATGTGGAGCGAGTCGCCGCCAGGCTGCGGATTGAGCACCTGCTCGAGAGGGATATTGGCGTTGTGTCCAGCGGTGAGATGAGGAAGGTGCAAATCGCCAGGGTGCTAATCCAGGCACCGGATATCTTGATTCTGGACGAACCCTTTGACGGACTGGATCGATCTTCCCGTGGTCATCTTGAACCCATCATCGATGACCTGATGGATGATACCCGCACGGTGATCCTGGTAACTCATCGCCAAAGAGAAATACTTCCCAATATTTCCCATGTGCTGGCCGTAAGCGATGGGAAAGTCCTTTTTCAGGGCCTGCGGGAAGAAGTCCTGACTCCCTCACAAATGGAACGGCTATACCCATCTTCCTTAACGACCTCATTTTCCTTGCCCGTCGTCAACGGCATCCCGGCGAAAGTTGACGCATCGCGGACTGACATTCTGGTATCCATGGAAAATGTCAGGGTGAAATATGAAAATACGACTGTTCTGGACGGTCTCAACTGGACGATGAAATCCGGTCAAAACTGGGTCATATTCGGACCGAACGGTTGCGGCAAAACAACGATGCTCAATCTTGTTACCGGAGACCATCCCCAGGCCTATGCCAACAAAATTTATCTATTCGGCAAGCCTCGAGGGTCAGGGGAAAGTATCTGGGACATTAAAAGACGAACCGGTATCGTGTCATCAGAATTTCAAATTCGGTATCGTAAACCGATAACAGCGTTTGAGGTTGTGCTGTCCGGTTTTTTCGACTCCGTGGGTCTCTACCGAGATTTTTCGACCGAGCAGAAAGAAACCGCCGAGCAGTGGCTTGAGGTTCTGGGTATCGCCGATAAGTCCGACCGTGTCTTTAATCAACTTTCTTACGGGGAACAACGCATGATGCTGCTGGCACGATCCCTGGTGAAAATGCCGCTAATCCTGATCCTGGACGAACCCTGTCAGGGACTCGATCGTATCAACCGGGGGCGGATTTTAGATGCCGTTGATGTTATCGGCGGTCACAGCGAAACAAATATCATTTATGTCACCCATTATCCCGACGAAATACCCTCCTGCATGACATACATGCTGCGGTTTGAGAAACAACCGGATGGAGGTTTTTTAATCACCCAAGGAAGCATTTGATTTTCGTTGAGTCCTGCTGTTTTTGAAGTTCATTTCTGAAATTTTCGACTGAAACTTTTCCCACTTTTGACTAAGGAATTGTTGGTTTGACTCGACAACACTTGGATAATAAGCTAATAAAAATGGATCTCGCTAGTGGGAAAAAGCAAAATCGTGCCTATTGTAGATATATTTGACCTTAAGGATTTAAATTTATGAAGCGAATTTTGGCCACCAGTTTAATTTTGTCCGCCTTGTTCATGCTGCCGGGTGCCGGTGCCCGGACGGAGCTGCCCGATGATGCAACTTTGCGCAGCTGGGTGCAGAAGATGAAAAAATCTCCGCGGGGGCCTTTCAAGCACCTGCGCTGGTTTTGCACTGACGGCACTATTTTACCGCCCAAAGAATATGCCTGTCGGGAACATGGCGGTGGGGTTCAGCATGGAGAATGGACCGACCGGGTTAAATTGATGCGCACCAATGGCTATTACATCGCCAATGTTTATGCCGATATCAAGTCCGAATTTTTCATGGATGATCCTGATCATCTGGAAATCCTAAAGCAGATGATTTTAGAGCAGTTTTTAATCAATGCCGATGACGGCTGGATTATGCGTCGGGCCCGATATTATCGCGGATCGCTGCAGGCCGAGGATGAGACCCGGGGCGGACGCAGCCTCTTGCTGGAACTGCTGAAAGATCCCCACATGCGCCAGCTGCGATTTGCCCTTCTGCGACAGGCAGCTCGTTATTTACCCCATGGTCGCAGCGGGGCTCCGATCAGTGAGATGCGCCAGCTGGCCCTTACCATTGCTGAAAGGGATAATAATTTTGAGACCCTCAGAGTCAAGATCCACGTGCAACCAGAGCTGAGCGATGCTCAACAGGTTCGCACTTATGCCGCTAGGCGCGGTCAGACGGAACTTTTAACCGAGTATGAGCATTTGGCTGCCACGATCGAGGCGGTTTATCAACCTAAGGATATAGTGCCGGAGATCATTTTTCTGGCCAAAAAAATTACAAATTCTGCCTTGAGGCGCAGGATCAATAAAGATGCCGGACTGCTGACAGTGGATAAGGATGCTATAGAGAGATTTATGGTTGCCTGTCGTATGCTGGCAGCCATTCGTGACGCTTTAAACCAAAAGGGGTCTTCCGCTCAAATGCTGGCCCTGATGGATATCAGTCTGCTGCTGGAAGGAGATCTGTTTCGCAGTGGCAACCAGATGTTGGAAGGCCTCAAACAGGCTAGCCGGCGTCAACGATTAGATCTGTTATCTTACAGCATAGAAGGTCTTTACGGCATTGGGTTAATATCTGCGCGCCATCGCAAAGCCCTGCAGCAAGATTTCACCGCACTGGCTAAAACAGCGCCTCAATTGATCGACTATAAGACCCATCTGGAATATGCCGCCCAGGTCCCCGAATGGGCTGACAGGACCATACGCTTTCATTTCTCAAAAACGGTAACGCATCTTGCGGTGATTGAGCCGCTTATTCGCCGCTACATTCACGATGCCCTGCGCGGAAGCCTACTGCTTTCATATTCGGCGATCCTGGAAACGCTCCTTGCAGATGCCGATCAGCAACTGGGGATTTATAATGAATTGTTCGGTCAAAAAATGGCCACCGGTCTGCGCGGATTGAATGCCGGTCTTGCCCGCGGTGTTCTCAAATTTCCCGGTCCGGATGGCCACCCCAAGAATTTTGACCGCAAGGGTATCTATGTCTTACCGTCAACCACCGAGGACCTTCCACCGGTGGCCGGGATCATTACCGCCGGAAAAGGCAACATTCTGTCCCATGTTCAGTTGCTGGCGCGCAATCTGGGTATCCCCAATGTTGCCGTTGAAAAACGGCTGCTGGACCAAATTTCTTCCCGAAAGGGACAGCGGGTGGTACTGGCGGTCAGCTCCCGGGGGATTGTTCAACTGGTGGAAGATGGCCCCGGGTGGGATGAGGTTTTTGCGGTTAAAACCAGAGAAAAAGACGTCCTCATTAGACCGGATCTTAATAAACTGGACCTTTATGGCGATAGCTTTATTCCGCTGCAGCAATTGCGGGCATCGGATTCAGGACGTGTTGCCGGTCCCAAAGCAGCCAATCTCGCTGAACTCAAACATCATTTTCCCGAAGCCGTTACCGATGGGCTGGTGATTCCCTTTGGTCTTTTCAGGGCCATTTTGGATCAGGAGATAGAACCCGGAGGACCCAGCGTATTTAGCTGGATGCGTGAGCAATATGCCCGGATCGAGTCTTTTGAAGAAAATCCGCAAAAGCAGGATCAAATTGCCCGGCAATTTTTGCAACGCATGCGCGATTGGATCGTAAATGCTGATCCGGGCGACGATTTTCGCGACCGTTTGCGAACAGCCATGGATGAGGTCTTTGGTCCGGACGGCACTTACGGGGTGTTCGTGCGCAGCGATACCAATGTGGAGGATCTGCCCGGCTTTACCGGGGCCGGCTTGAATCTGACCGTGGCCAATGTCGTGGGTTATGATAATGTACTGGAAGCTATCAGCAGGGTCTGGGCATCTCCGTTTACCGAACGGGCCTATCGCTGGCGGCAGGCGTATATGGCGACTCCGGAACATGTTTATGCATCCGTGCTGTTGCTGAAAAGTGTACCGGCTGACAAATCCGGAGTTATGGTCACCGCCGACATAGAAACCGGGCAGCCGGGCTGGTTGACCATTGCGGTCAATGAGGGGGTTGGTGGTGCGGTTTCCGGGCAGACTGCCGAAGAATTGCGGGTGAATTTAGAAAACGGCCGCGTGCGTTTAATGGCCCATGCCGCCGAGCCCCAAAAGCGGATTATATTATCCGAAGGCGGTATGACCAAAATCGAAGCCAGCGGCACCCAAGCCGTGCTGAATCGCAAGGAGATAGATCTCCTGATAGATTTTGCCGGGTCCGTACCGGATCGCTTTCCCCGTTTTAAAGACACTGCCGGGCACCCTGTCCCGGCTGATATTGAATTTGGATTTTACCAAAATAAACTGGTACTGTTTCAGATCCGTCCCTTTCTGGAAAGCTCCCGGGCGCGACAAAGCCTTTATTTGAACCATCTTGATCAAAATCTAAGGGATAAGCAAAGCCTTACAGTTGATTTGAACGGGATACCCGCCGAGGAGAACGAATGAAAATATTTATTAAATCCGGACTTTTTTTGGTTTTGATGACCTGGTCGGCCATGGGTTGGAGCTATCCCCTGGACGGTTACCCTTACACCGGAATTTTGCGTCTGGAAGGCTTCCGCCTGGCCCAGGAGGGGAAAGTGCGCGGTATTAAAATCCCCATGGGCGCACGGCTAGATAATGACCGGGTTGATTTGCGACTGCGCGATCAACAGGATTTTGAGATCCCCCCGATAGATAAAGATTTTACTGAAGCCGTAGGTACATTTCTGGGTGATGACGCCGATCGTTATGCTGTGGCGGTTCTGGACATGTCAGATCCCGACAATCCGAAATATGCCGAGCATAATGGTACCCAGCGGTCCAATGTCGGCAGTGTGGGAAAGCTTTTGGTGGTCCTGGGAATATTTCAGGCCCTGGCCGATATTTATCCCGATGACATCGACCAGCGCCTTAAAATCTTGCGGTCATCTTTAGTTACCGCCGATCTGTTTATTCAGCGCGATCATCACAAAGTGCCGTTATGGAATTTGGGGGCCAAAAAAATCAGCTATCGTCCGATCCAGATCGGCGACCAGGCCAGTCTCTGGACTTATCTGGACTGGATGTTGTCTGCCAGTTCTAACGCGGCGGCCAGTATAGTGATCAAAGAGTTAATGCTATTGGTACATTTTAGAAACCAATACCCGAGAGTCGATGAGCAGGCCCAACACTTTTTTAGCCAGACTCCCAAAAAAGAGCTGACGGCTCTATTGTTTCGCGCCCTGCTGGACCCGATTACCCGCAACGGCCTGGATCTCGAGCAACTCCGGCAGGGATCTTTATTTACCCGGAAAGGAAAACAACTGGTGCCCGGGACAACCAGTTATGCCAGTCCCCGGGAATTGATGCACTTGATGGTAAAACTGGAGCAAGGAAAACTGATTGACGCCTTTTCCAGCCGGGAGATCAAACGATTGATCTATATGACCCAGGGCCGCATTCGCTATGCGTCATCACCGGCCTTATATAAGGCGGCGGTCTATTTTAAATCCGGATCTTTGTACAAGTGCCAGGCCGAACCCAATTTTAAATGCGGCAAATATCAGGGAAACGTCGTCAACCGGTTGGCCTCTCTGGCCATCGTGGAAAGCCCGGCGTCTGAACGGCGACACCATTATATGGTGGTGGTGATGTCCAATGTGCTGCGTAAGAATTCCGCCGTTGCCCATCAGACCCTGGCGACACGCATACACCGGCTGATAGAATCTATAGCAAATGACGATTGACGAATGTCGAATGAAGGAATTCTGCCCGTCGAGAGCCTCAGGGTCGAACGATCGATTGTTATAAATATGCGGAGCGACACGCGGCGCAAGCGCTGGCGCTGTAAGAGCGACTTCACTAATTATTCATTCGTCATTCGTCAATTGGATGGGGATTTGTGGATGAGGTCGTCCATGGCCACGATCAGATCGCTGAGCCATTTACCGCCCAGGGGACTTTTGGCCAGTGCGACGGCAATGTAACGACGGCCGTCGTGTTCGATAATGGCGCTGTCGGAATGAAACTGTTTCCAGGTACCTGATTTGCGATAGATGCGGGAATCCGGATGTTTGGATTCCAGTCCTTTGACGAATTTATGTTTGATGGCCGGATCTGCCAGAATGGCTTTCATCTGTTGGCTGTGTTTAGGGGAGACCAGCTGGCCGGTTTGCAGCATGTAGTAAAATCGGGCAACTTGAAGGGCGGTGGCGCCGTGGGAAAGATTGTGAAGCGGGTCCCGCTTCCAGGCGCCGGATTTGCTGTACTCCTTGCCAACCCACAGGCCTCCGTTTCTCTTCGGGTCATATAGCCGGTAACGAGGTGATTGCAGCAAGTCGGCCAGGTAGGATTTGCCGACCTGATTCAGGATCTCCGTGGCCGCCTGGTTGGACGAGTTTCGAATCATCAGGGACAGTTTCTCTTGGGTATCGTCATCAAGGGTCATCTCGCCTTTGGCGATGCGTTCAAAAGCCCCCAACAGAATGGCGATTTTTGGTAAACTGGCGGCATACATCATTTCGTTGGGGTTAATGTAGGCCATGCGCGGCCATGAGGGGTTGGTGATATCCACCAGTACGATACTCAGGCTTCTATGATTGGCCGCCTGGTTCAATTTGAGGGCGGTCAAACAGCGTTCCAGGCCTTTTTGTAAGGTGGGGTCACAGCTTTCCGACAAATCGGCCGGCTTCCGCTGGGCATAAGTCGGGATGGCCAGAATCAGGAAAAAAATTGCAGAAAATCTTATAAAGCATGCCACCTTATTCATAATCATACAATATTACTATCTTTTGGGGTAAAATCAAGTGAAATCTACCAATCAGGACCCGGACTGTAACGGCCGATTCATCATTCTTCGTAAGCCGGGAGTTAGGGCATCCTTTCTGTTTATAAATTTTTTTCTCATAATTACGGCACTTTATCAGTTGAAACCGGCCAGCCGTTCGCTTTTTATCGAGGCCCTGGGTGCCGAACGCCTCCCCTACGTTTGGATCATCACAGCCCTGACCATGGTGGTGTTTATTACCATTTATCACCGATTGGTCGCCCGTCACAGCCGGTTCAAAGTGGTATTGGGTACCTGCCTGGTTATCAGCAGTTTGCTGGTATTATTTCGCTTTTTGATTAATTTGCCGGGTCCGATCGTTCCCGTCAGCTTCTATGTGTTTGTGGACATTCTCAGTGTTGTCCTGGTTGAGCAGTTCTGGAGCCTGACAGATACCATTTACACCACCCGAGAAGGAAAATCCTGGTATGGATTCGTTGGCACAGGTGGGTTGGTCGGCGGCATAGCCGGGGGCGGTTTATCGGCCTTGTTAATTCACTATACTCATCTGCAAACTCCGGACCTGTTATTGACGGCTGCAGTAACCATCGGAATTATCTTTACGCTGACCTGGGTGATGGGGCACATCGGTTTGTACTGTGAAGTCGAAAACGTGGTTCCCGTTGAAGCCGCCGGCAAGGGCGGGTGGCGAGTTCTGGGGCAAAACCGATATCTACTATTAATCGCAGCCGTATTGTTGCTGGCACAACTGGTATCCCCTCTAATTGACTATCAATTCCTAAATACTGTTGAGGCTTCTTACCCTGAAAGAGAAGCCCGAACGGCCTTTTTATCTCTGTTTTTCAGTGTGATGGGGTTTATTGCGGTCGGCATCAATCTCGGAATTACGCCGCTCATTCACCGCTATTTCGGTACCATCGTCGGTCTGCTGATCCAGCCCCTGATGATCAGTTTGTTTTCCTGGGCCTTTTTATTTCAATCCACCCTTTTTTTTGGCTGTGCCGCCAAAATTAGCGATCGCGGATTGTCCTATTCGATAAACCGTGCTTCTAAAGAACTGCTATACATACCGATGGATCCGGTGATTATCTATCAGGCCAAGGCCTGGATTGATATGTTTGGCTATCGGATATTCAAGGTTTCCGGTTCCCTTTTAATCCTGCTGTTTACACAATGGTTGCCGGTTTCTATTGGAATTGCTCAGCTGAGCTGGATTACGATTTCTATATCGGCAGGCTGGATTGCCATTATCATGGTTTTGCGGCATGAATATCATCGGGTTTGTGAAGGACAGGGTTAGCGATTTGGGATTTTGGATCTCGGACTTCGGATGGCGGTGTAACCCCAAACTCATCAGTAAACCTTGACTAGTGCATTAATAGCATCTAAAACAACTAGGCCCTTCCCCAAAGTTTAGCGATGGGTGCCACCGCAATCCTATGATCAATTTTAGAAAGTGAGATAACCCCGTTGACTTTAGACGCTGTTATTATATCCGATTCGGGATCGGACAGTCTGTCGAGCACCAATCCGTTAAGGCTGACCCTTGATGGTCGAATCGCCGACATCCAGGTCGTGCAAAATTATTTGAACCATGGCGGCAGGGTTCAATCACCGGTTGAAGGCGACGATCAGATGAGTTGGGAATCAGCACCCAAGTTAAACGGTATTTATCTGTTTAACTACCTTACCAAGAACAACTATCAGGTGGCATTGATCAACACTTTTTATAACGAAATAGATCGCTTCAAACAGCTTCTCGACTGCCATCCGCGGGTGGTGATCATTTCCACCACCTTTATTCCCGGCAAGCAGAATCTGATCAAGCTTGTGGCCGATATTCGGAAGTTGGCGCCGAACTTGTTTGTCATTGCGGGCGGGCCGCTGGTTTATACATCTTATTTAATGCTCAAACGAAGCCGGGAACCCGATTATGACAGCCGCTCTGCTATTAATGAATTTTTGTTTCTTGGTACCGATAACGAGCCCGCTGCTGATCTATATATCATCAGTTTGCGCGGTGAGCAGTTGCTAAGCGATATACTGGACCGGTTTCAGGAGAACAGGGGAATCGACGATATCCCCAACTGCGCCCGTTTGATCGACAATGAATATCATTTCACGGAGCGGATGGACGATATCAGCAGCTCAGAAGATTTTCCCGTTGACTGGCAGGCCCTACCGAATGATTTTTTCAGAGCCGGTGTGGTGCCGATGCAGGCCTCCAACGGCTGTCCCTATAACTGCACCTTTTGCAATTTCGCCAAAGACCGACGCTTGACCTGGGTCAAATCGACCGAGCGCATTGTGGCTGAAATGAAAGCTGTACAGGAACGAGGCGCCCGTTATGTATGGTTTGTGGATGATAACTTTCGGCTGGGTAAAGGCGATCTGGAAGCTGTTTGTCGCCGATTTATAGATGAACGTCTTGAGCTTAAATGGATGACTTTTGTGCGGGCCAGCACTCTGGATCATGTTGATACCGACTTGCTGCGGCAGGCGGGCTGTATCGAAGTACAACTGGGGATAGAGTCGGCAGATCCTTTCATATTAAAGAATATGAATAAAATGGTCTCCCCCGAGCTTTACGGCCGGGTCCTCAGAAAGTTGCTTGGGTCTGGTATCAATTGTTCCTGCTATTTTATTTTCGGGTTTCCGGGGGAGACGGAGGAAAGCGCCCAATGCACGCGAGATTTTATCAAATCTTTTGATAATCAGCATTATGAGGGCAGTCTTAGCTGGTCGATGTTCCCTTTTACGCTGATCCCCCTCAGTCCGATTTATGAACCTGGGGCTCGCAAGAAATACGGTATTAGCGGATATCTGCATAAATGGCAGCATGCGACCATGAATTACGGTCAGGCCCGCGACCAGCTATTCAACACATTTTTGGCAATTGAAAAATCCGGCCCCATCTACCGGGGGGACAACCAGGAAATATTTCGGCGCCTGGGACCTTCCGTGCGCAAAAAATTTGAAGCCACGCGCCATAAATTGTCCAAAATGGCATTAGCCGGCAATCTGGAAAAGGAAACCATTCTTCAATCTTTCAGGCAGGTGCTGCCCCAGTCGATGGATGCCTCTTAGGCCGGCAATGCAGATATGGATGTCGGCGGGGGGGCGTCAAAAATTGTGTCAATAGTTGAGCATCTCTAGTTGAAAATTTGACAGCAGTTGGCAGGAATTTTGACCGGGGCCCATCATTGAAAGGATAGTTGGCTTGACTTTGAAGATTATTTTTATAAAATGGTCATTTGCAGCAAGTAGCCGATTCCACCAAAAAGCCCGAGATAGAAAGCCATCGAGAGCACTGCCCTAAACCAGCTCGCAACATTTTTCTTGCTCATTTTTGAGACCCCCTTATTTTGATAGGTCGATGAATTTCGATCTCTAAATTTGATTGATTCATTTTTCGTGCCAAATATGCGGGAAAAAGTTTTCAGATTAGCGAGTGGCAGCAGCGGGGTGATAAAGGAGTTGTAGAAATCACTAATGAAATGAACCAGGTTAAGTTCATGTTCTCCCGCTATGGGATGATCTTATCTACACCTGCTCTTTGATCAGAGAAGCCATTACTTTGATAAACTGGATTGGATTGACGGCGGTTCCATTGACTTTGACACCCCAGTGAAGGTGGGGTCCGCTGACTCTGCCGGTGGCACCGGTCAAGCCGAGTTGCTGCCCTTTTTCAATCTGCTGCCCGGCCTTGACTTCAATTTTGCTCAAATGGGCATAAATTGTAAAAATCAAATTTCCGTGATCAATGATAATCACATTGCCGGAGTAAAAAAGATTTGCGGCCATTTTAACGACACCCGAATTGGCTGCAAAAACCGGAGTGCCGATGGGGGCTCGAAAATCTACCCCATTATGATAACTTTTCAGCTGACCGTTAAACAGTCGTTTATTGCCAAAGGGGCTGGTAATCTCACTTGTCATCGGGAGCTGAAAATCACCGTCCCACAACCCGGCGATGCTGCCGTCGGCATAGGTTTGCTTAACCTGGCGAGCCTCTTTTTTCGTACGGTTGATATTTTTTTTACTCGGGTTTACCCGTGCGGAATCCACCTTCAGCACGTCGGTGCGGTATTTCCCGGCGACTATCTCGAATGGTATTGCTCTGACATGCTCGCCGGTGGCATTGGTCCACTTTAGTGTCAGTTTTGCAGGTCCCGGCGCATTACGGAAAGGAATGGCGATCAATCCGAAGCGATAGCCCGCAGAATTGACCGGATGCTGATAAACCGGAAATTTGCGTTCCTGATATATCAGCTCCATAGCGGTGATCGGCGGTTTTAATTTGCGGGTATCGATTTGCAGCAATAACGGGTTGCCGTTAGTGACCTTTTGGCTGGATAAGAGCACTCCGGTGGTAAAGCCGAAAAGATCCGTGTCGGCGGCCCCTGTCGGAGCTAACAGACCACCTACTAAAATCAATGCAGTTACAGCCAGACCGATGCTTTTTTTGTGAACCAGTTTCATTTTGGGGATTTAATTTAAAAGGTTAGGCCAAATTTGGCTCCTGCCCCGTTTCCAGCCCCTAGCTCTATTTGCCTATCCTTTTATAAGCCTGGGCAGCATCATCTGATGTTGGGGGCATATGGATTTGGGGTTCTGGTAGGCGGCGCCGGCAAAGGCAATCAGGTATTTGCGCATGTCGGTGACTTTTGCGACTTCATCGACCAGACCGTGCTGGGCGCAATAAACCGGCCTGGAGTAATCATTATATTCCTGGACCAGTTTGTTCATTTCTTCGATGATTGGCTCAAGCGGTCTGCCGGCGTCTTTTTCTTTTACCAGGCGGCGGGAGAAACTAGCCGCAGCAGCAGTCTCACCATGCATCACATAAATTTCTGTGGTAGCCGCTCCCAGGGTGAACGCGTTGTGCCGGTTGGCAGTGGGGCCGCCCATGATATAGTGAGCCGCTGCCGTTCCCTTTCTAAGAACGACGAGCATCATGGGAACGTCGGTTTGCTGAATGGAATAAATCAATGATTGGCCCAGCCCCAGAAGCTCCGCCTTTTCGGCGATGTCGCCGACATCAATACCACTGGTGTCCTGAAACCATATGACCGGTACCCGGTCCCGACCGCACTGGGTGACAAATTCGTTCATCTTGATCAATCCTTGGCGATACAATTTGCCGCCGATACCCGCATAATCGGCGTACTCGGGATAATCCTCACCAAAGAAGCCCTGCCGGTTGCCGATGACACCCACCAGGAACCCGTTGATTTTAACCAGGCCGGTATAAACTTCGGGACCGTAGCCCGGGCGAAATTCCATGTGCTCACTGCCATCCACCAGACGCGCCAGAATTGCGTCAAAATCGTACATCTGTTTCTGATTGAAGGGTATCAAGCGATAAATGTCTTCGGCCGGCAGTCGTGGTTCTTTCGGTTCGGCTACCCGGAAAAATTTGGGTTTATACGCCGGCATATCCTTCATGTAATCTTTAAGGCCGTCCAGAACTTCTTCTTCCGTTTCGAAAACATAGCGGAAAAATCCGGTCTCATTAAAGTGGATTTTCGTGCTTCCCGGCGGCTCGGCTTTGAACTGTTTGGCTGCCGCAATCAATTGCTCGGCGCCATCCAGGTCAAAAAAACCCTTGGGAGACATGCCGCTTAAAATACCGCCGCCGCCCACAGCGATGTTGCAGTCCTTGTGGGCGAACAGGATGGTGGGGCTGATGCCCTGGTATCCGCCGCCGGCTGGATTGGTGCCGTAAATTCCGGCCAGGATCGGAATGCCCGCCTGATTGAGTTCGGCATGCCTGTAAAAAGTGGTTCCCGACCCCCGGCGGTCGCCATAAAATTTTTCCTGTTCGGTTAATTTTACGCCGCTGCAGTTGACCAGCCAGACAACAGGAATGTTCAACCGTTGGGCAAGGTCCGTGCATCTAAACACATTTTCAGCCTGCCCCGGCAGCCAGGCGCCGGCAAACACCTTGTTGTCAAAGCCTATGATAACGGCCCATTTGCCCGATATTTTGCCAAGGCCATCTACAATGTTGTTGGTGCCTTCAACATTGTTTTCGGGATTATACAGGCTATGCAGCGGACACCAGGTTCCCTCGTCAACCAGGTAATCCAGCCGCTGCCATACGGTGAGCTGGCCGCGAGCGTTGATTTTTTCCGTGGGCAATCCGGCGTCTTTTACCTTTTGCAGGGCTTCATCAACCTGGGCTTCCACCTCCTTAATTTTGCCCACATTTGCTTCGGTGCTTTTTATCTGCCCTTCTTTTAATTCCTGCCCAAATTCTGTCATCTTCTCAAAATAAGATCGCATGTCTTTCCTCCATTTTCAGAGTTCTCGCTAACATTTTTGAACATCTATTTCTAAACAAATGATAATTGCAGAAATCTGGCTTGAAACAGTTTTTCATATATGAATACGTCTAACACGTCAAGCATATAAACTGGATTATTCGTATGAAATTCATGGAAATTGGTAAACAGTTTGAGCAGGATTTTGTTGCTTTGAGCTTGACATTAAACCCGCCTTCAAGTATCAAGGCAGCTTATTGCATTTGATAAATAAGTTACTTAAAAAGCAATTACAAATTCGAAGGGAGGAAGGAATGAGCAAAGAAATAGTTGCACCGATGCCGGGCACGATAATCGATATTCTGGTGAGTGTGGGTGATTTGGTTTTAGAATATCAGGATGTTTTAATCTTAGAAGCCATGAAGATGGAAAACGCCATTCCTTCAGCAGAAGCTGGAACCGTCAAAGAGATCAAGGTCCAGGTGAATGACAAAGTCGCAACCAATCAGGTATTGATGGAGCTCGAATAAATTCTCGATCCAGCATTTTCAAGTGAATCAGTCCAACAGGTCGATCTTTGCGTCAAAATCGGCCTGTTTTATTTCTTACGGTTGTTACTGATTTTATAGTGATTGTCAAAAACCCATTGCGGTATTACAACGGTTTTTCTACAATCACTTAAATCGCAATTCCGTAAGTCGAATCATCATTATGGCAAGCGGTATAATCCCTCGATAAGATACCCCACATTACCAGCCGATATCGGCCGCCTGCACCGGTGTCGCCACCCTATGGTTTCCTAAAGTTTTCGTAATATTTTCCGATATATTTAAAATAGCTGTGGATATAACACGAGCTTTGACTTTTGGATACAGGGCCAGAATCGTTCATATCGAGGCTAACCAGATAAGTTTATAAAAATAAACGCATAAGACACATACGCTATAAGCTGGTGAATCAAATGAAAAAATTTTGTGACGGCCACCCCACAAGAAAAGCCCATTGGCATTGTTCTACATGTAATGCCCATTTGTGTCCTGAATGCGTTGTCCAGCGTGAAAGTGAAAGTTACGGGCATCGACAAACCTTTCATTTTTGTCCCAAATGCAACCGGGAAGCGGACTGGGTCGGGGTGGAGAATCTCATTGAGCCGTTCTGGAACCGGATGCCGCGAATTTTCACCTATCCGATTTCTGTTCCTTCTGTAATCCTGATGACTGTTTTGGCCTTTGCAATCATGTTTTTCTCCGGCCCCGGTTTTTTCAGTTCCCTGATGAAGGGGATCATGTGGCTGATCGTTATCAAGTATTCTTTTGAATCCCTTAAGGCCACCGCCGCCGGCAACCTGAAACCGCCGCCTGTAAATGCCCAGACCATATCCGATGATTTCCAGCAGGTTTTCAAACAGTTTGGTATCTTTATCGTCATCTTCCTTGCTTTTGGCTGGATCAGTTACAATGTCGGGGTTTTAATCGGATTCGCCTTTTTGATGGCTGCTTTGTTTTTTGTGCCAGCCATGATCATCCTGCTTGTGACCACCCGCAGTCTAATCAATGCCCTCAATCCGGTTTTGTTTGTGGGGCTGACCTTTAGAATCGGCCGGGCCTATTTTTTAATGTATTTTTTCCTGTTTCTTCTGGGAAGTGCACCGGCCTATCTTTTTCAATTTCTCATTAAATTCCTGCCGGCTGAGATGCACTTGCTTCTGTATGGGTTTGCCGAAAGCTTTTATACGATCGTTTCCTATCACCTCATGGGCTATGTTATCCTGCAATACCATGAAAAAATAGGCTATACGGTTGATTTTGAGGACTTTAAGGACCCGAATGCTGATGACTACAAGCCCACAGAAGTTGATCCGGATGAAGCCGTGCTAAGGGAAGTGGTGCCGCTGATCCAGGAGGGCAAGTTGGATGAGGCCATATCCGTTGTAAAAAAAATGACCCTGCACCAGGGAATAAAGGGTGTGAATCTATCCGAACGTTATTATTCCCTGCTCAAAATGAAAAAGTACCAAGCGGATTTGTTAGAGCATGGGGTTAATCACCTGGATAAATTAGCCGATAAGAATCAGAAAAATAAGGCCTTGGCGGTATTTAGTGAATGCCGAAAAATTGATACCAATTTTCTGCCGACAGCCGGCGTGCTGTTCAAACTGGCCGGCTGGCTGAATGAAACCGGCAAAACCCAGACAGCCGTCTCTGTGTATAATTTGTTAGTAAAATCCTATCCCCAGCACCCCATGGTGCCCAAGGCCTATTTTCGTATTGCCCAGCTATTTCACGACGGTCTGATGAAAACCGAAAAGGCCAAAAAGATACTTAGTGCTTTACAAATTAAATATCCCGAGCATGAAATCATTCCCCATGTGGAGAACTTTCTGGCACGGCTGTAGCTGCTATATATTGTGATTCCCCGCGAAATGCATGATCGTCAATTTAACGAATTGAAATGCTCACGTACATATTAGCTGATAGCTCATAGTTGATAGCTGATAGTCAATAGGATGAAATCCCTTTTTACTATGAGCTTTGAGCTATCAGCTATGAGCTATTACTTCCGGCCTTTTCAATCAAATCGAGTGAACTTTCCAGGATCTTGCCTTTAAACCTGATCTTCAGCGCGGCAACCAGCATTTCAAAGCTTAGAATCTGTCCCAGTTTGGCCAGAACGGCCAACAAGGCCAATGCCCAGTCCGTTTTTTTAATGCCGAGAGAGTTTAGATCCACCTTGTGAATCTGTGCCTTGCTGGCAGGAATTTCAACACCTTCAATTGCCACCACCAGCGTCATTTTATCCAGATGGTCAAACATGGCCTTGCGGCGATCCACGCCTTCTTGATCGATGGCTACGATAGCGCTGGGCCTTTCGATTCCGGTATAGTCGATTTCTTCGGGCGACAAAATCAACTCGCTAATAGAAGGCCCGCGGAGCACGGTGATGTTGTATTCATTTTTTTGGGTGGTATGCAGGCCGGCCGTCAGGCCTGCCAAGCACAATATTTCACCAGCTGTAATAATGCGCTGGCCGGCGCTGCCCAGAAGAATCACTTCTTGGCGTCCCGGGCGCGGTGGGGAAAATTCGGCGTCAATCTTCAAGGGTTCACCGACCGATTTTTGCCCGGCAGCCACCTTTCGATAATGGGCCCCGTATTCCGGGCGATTATTATCGGCCATAACTCCTTCCAATGGGGGTAGTTTGGCAAGAGTTGCATCAATGGCCTTCGGTGTCAGCCGGTTTTTTTTGGTATAGCGGCCCGGACAGATTCCCCAGATGTCGAGGATGGAAAATCCTTTAAATTCGATGGCTTGTCGTATTTCATCGGCCAGATTATTGCGATATCCGGAGCAGCGCTTGACATAAGGAGCGCCGGCGGAGCATGCCACCCGACAGATGTCCAGGGGATGCTCCAACTGGTTTAAAAAACCGGATCCAACCTGGGCATCCGGCGGAGTCGTAGCTGAAAATTGGCCGCCGGTCATACCGAAATTAAAATTGTTCAGCACCAGCAGGGTCAGATCAAGATTCCGTCGGCAGGCGGCCAGCAGATGCGCGCCGCCGATACCCTGACCGCCGTCACCCATCGTCACCACGACGTTTAGATCCGGGCGGGCCAGTTTTAATCCGGAGGCATAGGTCAGCGCGCGGCCATGCAGGCCGTGAAGCGCATGGGTGTTAAAAAAGGTATCAAAAAGCCCGGAGCAGCCAATATCACTAACCATCACGATTTTTTCTCCGGTCAATCCCATATTTTGAAAGGCTTTGTCCAGGGTATGCGTAATTTTATCGTGAGCACATCCCAGGCAATATACCGGCGGTCTTTCAATATTCAGCAAACTATCCATGGAAAATCTTCTCCTTGATTGCATGCGGGGTGATCAAACGACCATCCATCTGGGCAAGAAATTCGATGGTTTTATCGGGCAGGATGCGTTCAATTTCATGAATATATTGCCCCAGATTCATTTCAACCACCATCACCCGTTTGAAATCCCGGGCTGCCCGGCGAATGACTATTTCGGGCACCGGCCAAAGGGTTTTGAGGACCAGCAAGGAAACGGGTCGATTGGTGATCTTAAGTTCCTTGAACACCGATTTGGCTGCCCGTGAAGTGACGCCATAGCTGATAATTAATGTTTCGGACTTTTTTGCCCGATAGGTTTCATAGAAAGAGAATTCATCGACAGCCGAGAGAATTTTGGTTTCTAGCCGCTTTATAATTCCGGCAATTTCGTTATGATCGGTGGTGATGTAACCGTTTACTCCGTGGGTTGAGGAGGTTTGCCGTACCAGTACGTTGCCGCCGATAGGCAGAAAATCCGGTACACCCTGGTCGTTATGAACCTGAAACGGAAGAAATTTTGTGCCGTCCGGCGGTACCGCGCGGTTGATGATTTCAGGTATTAGAAGGGCATTCACATCGACACTTTCCCGGGTCATGGCGATCTCTTTGTTGGAAGCAACGAACACCGGACAGCGGTATTTTTCAGCCAGATTAAAGGCCTGGATGGTCAAGGTAAAGCAGTCGGCAACATTGACCGGCGCCAGCACGATTACCGGCAGCCCACCGCTGTTTCCCCAGCGCAGAAAATTAATATCACCATCAGCTCCCCGGGTGGCAGATCCTGTGGACGGGCCCAGCCGCTGGACGTCGACGATCACTATCGGTATTTCGCTGCCGACGGCAAAGGAGATCTGCTCACTGTACAGGCTGATACCCGGACCGGATGTTGCCGTCATGACCTTTAAACCGGCCATGGATGCCCCGAGACAGGCCCCGATAGATGCTATTTCATCTTCTCCCTGGAGGCAAACGCCGCCCAGAGGCGGCAGCAGGGAGAGCATGGCATTTAGTATGGTTGTCGCCGGGGTGATCGGATATCCGGCAAAAAAACGACATCCGGCCGCAACCGCCCCCCGGGCGATTGCTTCGTTACCTTCCAATAAAGTCAAAGACATGGGAGTTCCTGTATATTTAATAGTCTATTTATATTTTAGCGATGGCCCCAATCAAAATGGCAAAGTGTTATTTTAAAACAAAAAAATCACAAATCTCAAGCACCAAATTACAAATAAATCTCAAATCTCAATTATCAATGACCAAAACCCTTAAGGCCGTGGGACTATATGCATCAGATACTAAGCACTGTTGGATGTTTTTCCATTTGAGTCATATGCAAACGGACCTTGCCTTTGTAATTTTGAATTTGGGTCATTGGAATTTGTTTGGGATTTGGTGCTTGAAAATTGGAATTTATAAAGCCCGTTAATTGAATAAATATCTTTTCAGATATTTACTTTAAAAACATGGCTCATTTTTCTAAAGCGAGTACTGCTAGGGACGGAAGGCACGATCCTCCTGGTTTTTCTCATCGAAAGCGCCGATCCGCCAGCCGGTCTTTTTGGGGACGGGAGCTTTTTCTTGCCATGGATAGCGGATGCGTGAATGAAAGGTGGCTTCCAGGGCATCGACCAAGGCCTGCACGAATTTAGAAAGATCCCTGGAGGACAGATCGCATTCAGCAAATTGTCCGTCAATGATGCGCTTGACCAGTATGAGCCGGACCATTTTTTCAAATTTTTTGCGACTCGGGTCCTCCAGTGAGCGGGAAGCGGCTTCTACGGCATCGGTAACCATTAAAATGGCCGCTTCAACGCTTTGCGGTTTGGGGCCTGGATAGCGGAAATCTTCTTCCTGAATGCTGCTTTGGGGATAGGTTTTGGCGGCGATATTATAAAAATATTCCATTAACTGGGTTCCGTGGTGCTGTAAAATCAGATCCACAACGACCTTTGGCAAGCCAGATTCCTGACCAATTCTCATACCATGACGTACGTGATTTACAATGACTCTGGCACTTTCTCGGGGTTCCAGAACGTCATGGGGATTTTCGCCGTTAAACTGATTTTCGATGAAAAACTTGGGGTTCATCATTTTGCCGATATCATGGTGATAGGCACCAATTCTCAACAGCAATGTATCAGCCCCGATGGCCGCGCCTACCGACTGGGCAAGATAGGCCACAGACATACAATGCTGATAGGTCCCCGGCGCTTTGGACAGCAGCTCTTTCATGAGCGGCCGATTCAGGTCCGTGTAGCGGTTGAGTTTGAAGGTCGAAGCTGTGTCCCAGCCGATTTCAAGCAGCGGAAGCAACAAAAGGGCCAACGGTCCTGCCGCCAATCCACCGATAACCGCCCAGGCGATGTCCGCTGTCAAGGCTGCATCGACCATGGCTACCAGGGCGGGGATGTTAATGGATTGCCTCGGAGTAATTTGAGATACGACCGCCTGCCAGTTCAGGGTGAAGACAACGACACAAAGGGTATTAATAAAGCCCACCAGCAATGAAGGCACAATGATTTGCAGCCGTTTTCTGAGTCCGGAAGATACCAGAACTGCCGCCAGTCCGCCGAACGTAAAGAAAATCAGGATATCATAAGTGGGTCCGATAAAAAGGCTGACCAGCATGGCGCCTAACAAGGTGGTGGCCGTTGCAATAATCTTTCCGTAATTTAAAAAGATGATCAGCATTGGGAGCAGGCAAAAGGGGAGGCCGAAAATAGGAAAAGTAATAAAAACTAGATATGCCTTGAGGATTAAGACCGTCGTTATCAGCAATGTCAGTAAAAACCGGTAGGGCGGTTCATGGCGGAATCCGTTCATCAGAATCTTGGCCAGGAATAAATTATAAAAGGCCACCATAAACACAATGGTAAAAACAACCCAGGGAGCATCCCGATAAATACCAGCCATCATTTGCTTCTGATACTCGGTTAGCAGCAAAATGTCATTTTCGTTCAAAATCTTGCGAAACGGTACCAGCACATCTCCCGGTTTGTAGGAAACGACCCCGGAGGGAAATTCGCGGTTAATCTTTTCCAGGCGGCGCTCATTTTCTTTTTGATCATATTTGAGGTTTGGTTGAAGCGTTGTCAGACAAATCCGGAGGACCGGATCCAGCACGCGCTTATCGACTTGCCAGAATAGCTGCCGAACCTTTTCTTCCATCAGGTAACGGGCTTTTTCTATGGTTATTATGTCCTCAACCGGATGCGTCACCGTACCGTCGCTATTTGGGCTTTTAATTTCAATGGTGTTTTTACTTGTAAGGCGCTGGGGATCTCCCAGAATTTTGTTTTGCAGGATGGATTCCTCAATCGTGAGAATTCCTTCCAAAAGATTTTTAAAATCACGATACTTGACCAGACTGATAATATCGGTGGATGAAAGCTCAACCTCGAATTTTTTTTGCAGCTGGATTCTTAAACTTTCAATACCGGTTTGCTTTTTTTCACGGAAGGCAGTTACGGCCCGGCCAAAATTCGAAATTTTATCCTTTGAATCTTCAATTTCCGACGAAATACTGCGGTATACGGGGACATAGTGTGACAGGGCTTTTTGGCGGTTGTCTTTCAACGCTTCTTGCTGGTTGAAATTGAAGGCCTGTCGCGACCGAATAGTCAGATAAACCGTCTTATCCGGTTGGAGCGGCCAAAAAGAAATGTAAATATCTTCCAGATAGCAGGCCACAATGGCCAGAAAAATAAGAATTATATTAAGAAGCAGTCGCATTCTTGATGGTTCCTGTTAGAAAAATCCCTCGCTGGCGCAAGGCTGAAGTCTGGGAAAAAGGCCAGCAGAAATGGATAATTATAGTTTTCAGCGTTTCGAGATCAAGCCTCTATCATATAAGGGCCTGAGTACGGAGTCAATCAAATCTGATCAAAATTACTTAAAGTTTTTATTGAATTTTGCCGAAAGACATTGTTGTAGGAGAATAGATCGGGTGAAAAGATGTTGCTTAGTTACAACTTATTGAAATTAAATATAAAAGAGGCAATTAGTGCTCGAATTCAGGGGAAGGGAGATATAAAATGTTAGGAAAAGCTCTCGGCCTGATGAAAAAGCCAAAAAAGACTGCTGATCAGAGCATCGATGCAGGCGGTGAATCCAGGGCGCCATTGGGTAATATTTCCAAAATGCTGAACGCGTCCGGAAGAATCGGTCTTCAGATGCTTCAGAAAATGGCCAAGGTATACGATAAAGCGGAATTTA
>Ga0265306_10000140_pt1 | contig 29900 bp, 29 predicted proteins | sample Helome_3_FD_192493 | JGI IMG/M metagenome (GOLD analysis project Ga0265306, IMG submission 192493) | Marine sediment microbial communities from subtidal zone of North Sea - Hel_20160420 (Illumina Assembly) | ecosystem: Environmental > Aquatic > Marine > Subtidal zone > Sediment ... | reverse complement strand
CATAGAATTCCGTCTATATAAGTTGATAAAATTAATTTGACGTACTATATAACTAGTTTTAAACACGATTCGCACCATGCCGAGAAGCTCACAGTCCTATGCCTTGATCAGCGATGCAGCCCTGGGATCGCTGGCCGCTCTCGGTGCGCGCTTGAAAGAAGCCCGCTTGCTCAGAAACTGGACCCAGGCGGACGCCGCGGCCAAAGCCGGACTGTCCGAGAGCTCGATCAGAAAAGTCGAGGGTGGCTCCCCACACATCACGGTCGGCGCTTACCTTGCGCTGCTCGACGTGCTCGGACTGCCGACGGCGTTCGATCGGGTCATTGCCCGGGGCGACGATACCCTCGGTGAGGCTCTCGGTCGTAACGCCATGCGTAAGCGTGCCCGCGCACCGCGCACGTCCGATGCAGACGAGTTTGACATCTGATGCCTGAAAAACTCTTCATCCATGCGAACCTCGGCGACGGTACCATCGTGCTCGCCGGTCAATTGATTGTCGATGACAAGGCCGGCCGCTTCAAATACGCAAAAGCCTATATCAACCATCCGCGGGCATTTGCCCTGGACCCGATCAACCTGCCCTTGAACGCCGACATCCACGTCAAACATCGCACCCGCGACACGCCTGCGATGTTCGGCGTTCTGATCGACGCGGGACCCGACGAGTGGGGCAGGCGCTGGCTCACCAAAACACGCCAACCGCCGCCGGTCACCCAGGTCGAATTCCTGCTCGCCGCCTCGGGCGAAGGCGTGGGCGCATTGCACTTCACGCCGAGTATCGGCGACCCGGTGCGGCCGACGCCTGAGCGACCGTTCGAGAACCTGGTACATTTGCAGCACATTGCCGGCGATATCGAGACCGGTAAGGAAGTGGACCGCGCGTTGGAGCCCTTCTTCTTCCACGGCAGCGGCATCGGCGGCGCGCGGCCCAAGTCACTCATCGAACACGATGGCCGCGAATGGATCGCGAAATTCAACCGCGACTCGGACCTGGTCGATATGTGCCGGGTCGAGCTCGCATCGATGCGCATGGCGCGCGAAGCCGGCATCGAGGTGCCGGATGTGGACCTCACGGAAACCGATCGCGGGCCGGTGCTGTTGGTGGAACGCTTCGACCAGTCCCCCGACGAGCAGCATCATCTGGTCTCGTTAGCGAGTCTCATCAACAAATTCGACATCACCGAGATCGACGAATCGACGATGTCTTATCCCGGCATTACCCAACTCGGCAAGCGTATCGGGCATCTGACCGGAGACCTCGGCGCGGTAGTATTTCGCCGCATGCTATTCAACATCGCTATCGGCAACACCGATGACCACCTGCGCAACCACGCCTTCATGAAGCGAGCGTCGGCTTCGGACTACTCGTTTTCTCCCGGCTATGACATCGTGCCCCAGATCAGCCTGCAGGGATCGCATGCCATTGCTATCGGTCCTTTCGGCAGCAGCCCGAGCGCCGACAATATCCAGGCTGCGGCGCTACGCATGGGTGTGGCTGATGAGCTCGCCCACGAAATCGCCGGCGCGGTGCTCGAGGTGACGGCGGCCTGGCGCGACTACATGACCGACGCGGGCCTCGGAGTATCCGATTTGGCCTTGCTCGAACGCTGCTTTGCGTTGCGCGAGGTCGTCGAGCGCTGGCACGACAAAGCTGCCAGGACCACCGGCGCTTAGCTAGTCTCGTTCCGAATTCTCCGCATTTCATGTCGGCTAGGTGACGAAGTAACTATTCACCTGGCAAATATGGCCCAACCCCTAACGAAACATAGTTTGATCATCGGAATGCTCTAGTGGCTGACTGGGCAGAGTTTTATACAGCTAGTTAGCTTCGCAGAATTTATTTTCATTTCACGCCTTGAGCTGTATCATACTGGAGGTATGGTATTTTTGATGCTGAGTATCCAGCGGGAGCTGATGAAATGAATACAAAAATAGATGATACAAACGTCACCACCGAAATGGTCGAGGCCATGACCGCCAGGGAATACAAAGCCTTCGAAAACAGGCTTCGATCTGTAGCACGCAAGCATGGATACAAGATTAACAAGTATGTTCACCCCATCAATGGTGATACCTACTCGGTCGTTGATGTCGAGACTGACAGGTTAGAGAATTACGACCTCGACATATTCGAATTGCGCGACTACCTGTACGAGATGTAAAGACCCTGACACCGATTTTAAGCACACACCCAACATGACCAGGGGGCGTTTTTAAAAAATATGAAAATCAAACTAAGAATACTAACCTTCATCATCATTGCGGTAATCTCCGCTGCTAGTCCGGCGCAGGCGGGATTTTTTACTGGTGGAAAGTTACTGCCCTTGTGTGAAAGCGGGTCGGCTTCGGAAAACCGTGCTTGTGAAATGTATTTGGTAGGCATAACTGACGCACATGATGGCTTGCAACGATTGGGCGGTTTGAGCAGAGAATATTTTTGCCTTTCTAAAGGTGTATCACTCCCGCAGATACGGAAGCTCTTCATCACATACGCCAATGAAAATCCCCGGTACTTACAACTGCCTGCGAGCCGTTTGGTAATTGGGGCCTTCGCCGAAGCATTTCCCTGCAAGTAAAAGCAACCTCTCCTGCAGATATCAGGAGCCGGAGAATGAAACAGTCCGCCCGGCAGGGTCATTATTTGTCGAACCTGATTAGCGATTGGCGCTTAGGGATAAGCGGTTTCAACAACCCACCATGTATAACCTGAATCGAATTCAACTTCTAATGCTGCTCACTGCGCGAGGCATTACTAAAAAAGGACTCGAGCTCGATGCCAGACGACAAAATCAGAAATCACTTAAGACAAGCGTTAGATGAAGCGATAAATGCAGTAGCAGCTGAAACAACTAAAAAAGTAGCAGAAGATAGCAGGCTTGCAAACGATATTGAGAAAATGAAGCCTTTGCTAAAACTACTTAATTCCCTGAAAGCAGAGTTGGGTGAGGTCGAAGGGCTCAGGATCATTCCCTATACCAATGGTGACGGGGTCGCGATAACGACTGAAATATATCCTAATTGGTTCTATGGATATGTAAAACACTACGGCAATTCGGGATATAAGTATTATGAAGAAGGATTGAGCCCGGACGACGGATTCTATTTTTACTCAGAATCAGCCCAGGAGATTATGACTAAAGTGATCGATCGAGTTGGCAGGCATATCTATGCTTTGCAGACTCGATCCGAAGACTAGCCCACGAATACCAGCATCCTGCAAAAAAGCGTTCTCCTGAAAATAGTCGAGCATCTACAACTCGATACGCAGTTACGGTTTACTTACAGAGCCGTGGACCCGGACTCGCCAGTTCTTATTCTGACCACGTTTTCCAGGTTAGTAACAAAAATCTTTCCATCTCCAATCTTGCCAGTTTTTGCGGATTCAATAATGGTATCGATTACCTGATCGACCAGCTCGTCATCCACTGCAACTTCAATCTTTACCTTCGGAATATAGTCCACTACGTATTCCGCCCCACGATACAGCTCGGTATGACCTTTCTGCCGACCAAAACCCTTGACCTCGTAAACGGTCAGTCCGTTAATGCCGATATCCGACAATGCGCTGCGAACATCGTCCAGTCTAAACGGCTTGATTACTGCGCTGACAATTTTCACTTTGACTCCTTCGATTTACGATCAAACACTGCCATGGATTCAACATGCGCAGTTTGCGGGAACATATCCATAATGCCTAGATGGGTCATGCGGTATCCTTGCGCGCAAATAATAGCAGCATCACGCACCAGGCTGGAAGGCTGGCAGGATACGTAAACGATACGGCTGGCATTAAAACGTCCTATCAACTGTGCCATTTCGAGGGCACCGGAACGTGGCGGATCAAGCAAAATCTTATCATATTGTCGTTTCATCCATGCAAAATCCGTGTCCGGCTGGCTCAAATCGGCGGCATGATAATCGGTATTGGTAATGTTGTTGGCAAGTGCAGATTCTCGCGCCCGGCCGACCATCGCCTGATCGACTTCGATACCGGTAACCTGCAGGCATCTGGCAGCCATGGGTAAGGTGAAATTACCCAGTCCACAAAACAGATCGAGCACGCCGTCATCCGCTTGTAAGTCAAGCAAGCGCAGCGCCTGGGCAACCATTTGCCGATTGATTTCGCTGTTGACCTGCACAAAATCAAGGGCATTGAAAGCAATTCGGATTTTTCCATCACCCAACGGATCCAGGTAAAGTGCCTGCTGTTCAGGGTAAAGATTTTGTACGCTAGCAGGTCCTCCCGGTTGCAGCTGCACATAGAAGTTTTGCGACCTGGCAAAATCGGTCAAACGATTCAGATCGTGCTCCGACAAGGCCTGTAAATGACGGAATACCAGTTGAATATGGTCGGCGTCGGCGGCAATCTCAATCTGGGGTATCTGCGCGCGCGCGTCGAGATCACCGATTAGCTCAGACAGCAGGTCGAGTTTGTGCCCAATTTCCGGCAGCAAGACTTCGCAGCGATGCATGTCTGCGATAAAAGGCGTATTGCGTTCACGAAACCCGACCAGTACCCTGCCCTTTTTTTCCACATACTTGACTCCGAGTCGGGCCTTTTTTCGATAACCCCAGGCAGTGGCGCGCAGCGGAGACAAGAGATCCCCGATGTCAATTTCAGCGTGGGCCATCATATCGAGCAGCGCCTGCTGTTTTAATGCAACCTGGTCCTCGCTGTCGAGGTGCTGCAGGCTACAACCACCGCATAGTTGAAATGCCTCGCAACGAGGGGTAATTCGCCTGTCCGAGGGCTCGATCACTTCCAGGGTAGTTGCCTGGTCAAACTTGCGCGTACTCTTCAATACCTGGATACGCACGGTTTCGCCTGCCAGCGCGCCAAATACGAACACGGTTTTGCCATTCACCCGCGCAATTCCACGCCCTTCGTGGGACATCGAATCAATGCTGACTAGCTGCGGTTCGGGCAGCTGTTTACGGCGACCGCGTCTAGACATCGATCCAGGCGGATTCGAAATCCAGTAAATGTTGCATCGCGGAAGCTTTTAATTCCTGCCTGGCAAGCTGGCATTCAGCCTGATACCGGGTTTGATCCAGGTTGCCACGGCTACGCTCAAAATTAAGGTATACGAGGTAGGTATTGAGTACATCGGTTTCGCAATAATCACGAATTTCCTTAATCTGCCCCTGCTGATATGCCTCCCAGACCTTCGAGCCGCTCATTCCCATTTTGCCCGGGAAGCCGCAAAGACCGGCAATCTCGTCCAGTGGAGCGTTGGCCCTGGGTTGATGTGCTGCAAGCACATCCATCAGGTCCGTATGCCGCTCGTGAAAACGGCTCAGGTAATTGTTGTAGCGAAAGCTGGTATCGTTTTGCCCGGTTTCCCAGTAATGCCCGGCATTGATCGGATAGAGCAAACTGCGATAGTGGATCACCGGCAAATCGAAACCGCTGCCGTTCCAGGAAACAAGTCGCGGGGTATAACGCTCGATGCCGCTAAAAAATCGTTGCAGTAAATCCTGTTCGTCAGATTCGATATCCCCGAGCGACCAGACTTTGAACTGATCCCGGGTACGCAGCACCGCGGAAATAGCCACTACTCGATGCAGGTAATGGCGCAGGAATTCAGTGCCCGACTGTTGGCGCCGCAGCTGAAACACGGCACGAGCGACGTCATCATCCGACAGACCATGTAAATCGTATATCCTGCGACAACCGTCGATATCAGGTATGGTTTCAATATCAAACACAAGAACATTCATAAGCGGCCTGTATTAAAGACTGGCAAAAACATCGGTTGTCAGGTAACGATCACCCCGATCGCAGATTATGGTAACGATATGGGCAGCGGACAATTCCTGCGCAAGGCGTAAGCTAGCACAGATTGCACCTCCCGATGAGATTCCACAGAATATCCCCTCCTTCGCGGCGAGTTCACGGGAATAGTGTTCGGCTTCTTCGCGCGACACATCGATGATGCGATCGACTGCTTCGGGCTGGTAAATCCGTGGGATATATTCCACCGGCCAACGCCTGATTCCGGGAATCGAGGAACCTTCGGTGGGCTGTACACCAATAATTTCAATCTGCGGATTTACTTCAGCAAAATATCGCGAACAACCCATTATCGTGCCAGTGGTGCCCATGGAACTGACAAAATGGGTAAGTTGCTGATTGCTTTGCTGCCAGATCTCCACCGCGGTGGTTTCATAATGCGCACGCGGGTTATCCGGATTGGCGAACTGGTCAAGCATCTTTGCTTTTCCCTCGGCGTGCATCGTTTCGGCCAGGTCACGTGCTTTCAGCATGCCTTCTTCCTTCGTGACCAGAATAATATCTGCGCCATATGCGCGCATGGTAGTGAGTCGCTCCTGGCTCATATTATCCGGCATAATCAAGGTCATTCGATAACCACGCATCGCCGCCACCATGGCCAGGGCAATACCGGTGTTACCACTGGTCGCTTCGACAAGAACATCGCCGGGTTTAATTTCACCCCGCGCTTCAGCATGATTAATCATGCTATAGGCAGGCCTGTCCTTGACCGATCCGGCTGGATTATTGCCCTCCAGCTTTACCGATATCCGGTTACCCACGCCCGCGTTTAGTCGCTGTAATGTGACCAGGGGGGTATTTCCGATATAATCCTGTAAAAACATAATATTAAAAGCTTATCAACCAGTGACGCGGGCTCCGCACACATTTTACGTTAATGAAGAATCACGGATAAGCTATTTCTGGTCACCAGGGGAGAAATCTTTGCCTGCCAAATATGCAACCTGTTTACTGATGCAGCTAAAACAATCCGCATTCAAAGCCGGTTCTCACGCAGGATTCGACAGGTTGGGTCAATGAAAAAACTGGGTATCAAGTACCAGATTTTGATGATCACACTGATCCCGGTGTTCCTGATCGATCTGTTTTTTACCTATACACATATTGACAGCAGTATTGAAGAGGCAAACAAACTTCTGCAGAGCAAAGGTCAGATCATAGCCCGGCAGATCGCGGGTGCCTCCGAGTTCAATCTGTTAACTGGTAATGACAATCAAATCGAATATCTTCTGCAGCAGTCTGTCGACACCAATAACATCGTGCTGGCATCGGTTTACGACCAACAAGGGAATTTGATTGCCGAATCAAGATCCGCAGCATTTCAAAAATCGGCTACGGCCGATTATTTTTACTATCGTCAACCTATCCGGGCGCACAGCATCGAACTCGCGGGTGTGTTTGCGCCTGGTGTCGACGATGTTGGCCAGTCCAATGGCCTGGGCTGGGTGCATCTGTACATCTCCAGGCAGCAGCTTCAGCTAACCACCCGGCGTATCATAATCGATTCGATCGTGTTTTTTGTCACGGTTCTGTTCATCGCGCTAATGTTGACAACGTTAATCAGTCGCAGGATTACACAGCCAATTTTCAGACTCATGGAGCATTTGAAGTACGTTGAGACTGGAGAGCTAGGTAAAACAATAAACCCGATCGAAGCGAATGAAATTGGCGCCGTACAGCAAGGTTTCAACCGGATGACCCAATCTCTACTCACCAGTCGTCGCCACTTGAATCGCCGAATCCAGCAGGCAACCCAGCAATTGAATTCAACCATTACCGACCTGGAAACAAAAAACCGTGAACTCGGTTTTGCTCGTGATGCGGCACAAAACGCCAATCGGAGTAAATCCGAGTTTATCGCAAACATGAGTCACGAAATACGCACGCCCATCAATGGTATCAACGGGTTTATCAGCTTACTGAGCCAATCGAAACTCGATAAGGCACAGCAACGTTATGTCGATATTGTTTTGAAATCGACCGCTGATCTGACAAAAATCATTAATGAAATCCTGGATTTCTCAAAACTCGAATCCGGCAAGTTACATATCGTCGACGAGGAGTTTGATCTGTATGAAGTCATCGAACAGACCCGCGATATTTTGTTTATTAATGTTTTAACCAAAAACATCGATATGAATCTGATCATCTACAGCGACACCCCACGCCGCGTGCTTGGCGATAAGCTGAGGCTGAAACAAATATTGCTTAACCTGATTGGTAACGCGATCAAGTTTACCGACCAGGGTCGGGTTTTGATAAAAGTGAGTTTGGCCGATACCGACAATGAGCCGGCCGAAATCGAAATTACTGTCGAAGACACCGGGATTGGCATTTCCGAGCAGGATCAACAAATCCTGTTCCAGGCCTTCAGCCAGGTCGAAAGCTCTGCCACGCGACGCTTCGCAGGCACTGGACTCGGCCTGGTGATCAGTAAGAAGCTGGCAACATTAATGGGTGGCGACATCAATATGCAGTCGAACCCTGGCGAGGGTTCGAAATTTACCCTGCGCTTACCTTTCGAATACGCAACAAAAACAGAAGCTGAAGCTCCCACTGAAACCGACATCGCCAGGGCGCTAATTATGGGTGCTGATAATTACTGCCTGATGGAAGCCAGGACTCTTTTCGAACGTGCAGGCGTAAGCACCGAGTACAACCTGATAGATAACAACACAGGCGTCGAGCCTGTCATACACTGCATCCAGCGTAACCTCGCTTACATCGAATTACTGGTTTTTGATTTACGACACCTGGACATTGATCTGGAAAAAGTACTGAACCGGGAAATGATCGATGCTGTACGCATCATTCTGCTGCACTATGATCAGGCAGTTGAACTACCGCCAAAACTACAACAGACCGAATTCGTTTCAGTCATCAGTACCAGCCAGGCAATATCCCAATTGTTAGCCAGGGATACGCCACTAATATTGACAAAAGATGCTCCCAGGACACAGGCGGAGACCCACCGCAAGCGCGTGCTACTGGTTGATGACAACGAGCTCAATTTAAAGTTGGCGAGCGAACTGATTGGTCTCTGGGGACATGATGTCACCCCCGCGAACCATGGCAGTAACGCGCTCGAACTCTTTAACAGTCAAGCCTTCGATCTGGTTATTCTCGATATTCAAATGCCTGATATTGATGGCGTCACTCTATTGCAGATGATGCGCAGTCATAAACCCGATGAGAAGGTCCTATTTGTCGCGTTGACAGCAAATGTGTTAAATGACGAGGCTGGACGATTACTCGAACTTGGATTCGACTATTTTCTCGGCAAACCCATAGACGAAGATAAATTTCGCGCTCTGCTTGGTAGCGACACGCCAGGCCTGCATGCTGCTACAGCTAGCAGTACTGCCAAAGAACTGGATTGCACAGTCGACTATGAACGATCGTTAGCCTTGTCTGCTGGTAACGGGTCTTTGCTAAGGCAGATCTTTGAAATACTGCAACGCGATATTCCGGATCAACAGATCCAGCTGACAAGCGCCCTGGCTCAACTGGACTACGACAAGCTCGCGGCTATTGCCCACAAACTGCATGGCGTCACCTGCTATGCGAGCCTGCCACGACTCAGGCGCAAGGTACTTGGCTTTCAACAGCGCCTGGCACGAGATAGTAATATGCCGCTGGAGCAATCTGTGCGGGAGTTAAACGAGGAACTGGATACGGTAAAACAGGAGGTTGATCTTTACCTGGAGCGTCTGCATGCAGAGGGGGTGTCCAGCTAGGACTCCAGTACCACCATCGCAACCACGTAGTGTTTTTCATCGGACAATGAAATCATCGCATTTTTTATATTGAGACCTGCAATCAAATCGACCGCAGTACCCATGAATCGCAACAACGGTTTACCCTGGGCGTCGTTATCGATCTGTATCGAGTGAAAACCCAACTGCTCACCAATTCCAGTTCCGAGCGCTTTGGCCACGGCTTCCTTGGCCGCAAAGCGTGTTGCCAGGTAGCTGCTGGAGTGCTTACGCCGGTCAAATTCCAGCAACTCATCTGCGGTTAAAATGCGCCGGGCGAAACGCTCGCCGAATTTCGTGCTGAGTTTCTCGACACGAGCCGTTTCTGCGATATCGACTCCTATACCGACGATCACAGGCTCTGGGCCCGTGCTGCCAGCATGAGCTGTTTAATGTCACTGATCGATTTTTCGAGCCCAAGGAAAACTGCCTCGGCAACTATTGCATGCCCAATATTCAATTCGCTCACTAACGGGTTAGCTGCTATCGGAACCACGTTGTGACGATTGAGCCCATGACCCGCATTGACTTGCAGTCCCTTCTCATGAGCGTAGGCGATCGCATCGTTTATCCTGGTCAGCAAAACTGACTGTTCTTCACCCTGTGCATCGGCGTAATGACCGGTATGAATCTCGATACAGGGAGCACCGCAATCGATAACGGCGTCAATTTGTTCACGGCTGGCGTCGATAAATGGTGACACGCGTGTGCCGACTTCAGCCAGCCGGGTGCAGGCGGTTCTTACCTGCTCGATATGGCTAACGACATCGAGCCCACCCTCGGTAGTCAGTTCCTCACGCTTTTCCGGAACCAGGCAAACATCTTCGGCCTTGAACGCACAGGCAAAAGAAAGCATTTCGTCGGTAACAGCGATTTCCAGGTTGAGCTTGGTATTGACCACCTGCTTGAGCAAAAGCGCATCGCGTTCCTGGATATGGCGACGATCTTCTCGCAAATGAAAGGTTATCGAATCAGCCCCCGAATGCTCTGCTATCTGCGCCGCATACACCGGGTCAGGAAAGCGAGTGCCGCGGGCCTGACGTAAAGTTGCAACATGGTCGATATTGACCCCCAGCGTAATCGGATTAATCATCTTCGTCTCTTCATTTCCAGGTAAACATCCCGGGATTTTAGCGCTTTTCCATGCAAGTTAAAGTCGATAGTGCTGCGCAGCACCGATTTCGCCAAACGCAACACGGAATCCAGCTGATAATTTCCCTCGGCCCAGTCGATAACAACCTGCCCGCTGACCGAGTCCCTTGCCGAATCGGGGCAGGCTACAAATCCCCTGTTGATTACAAACTGATAATGCGTATCGACTCGAATCGCCTCGCCTGTTGTCGCATCGAGGAACACATCCGGGAAGTAGCCCAGCAATTGCATCAACTCGAGTTCAAACCTGCGCAAGTTGGACTCGTCAATTGCCTCTACAGACTGCTGTAACAATGAGACATAGCTGGCGAAAATACGCGGATTGGGTTCACCCTGGGGCAGTAGCGCTCCAATCAACTCGTTGACATACAATAGCGACAGGTAATTTTCCTCGCCGACCGGCAATGCCTGGCCTTCGATAGCAGTCAGGGTTTTCAGGTCATGTTTGCCGCTCCAATTGATACTTAACATCACGAAGGGTTGATACGACGCTCTTGCCGCATTGCGCCGCGCACCTTTCGCTATTGCGCGGATACAGCCATAGTCCCGGGTAAAGAAGTCCAGCATCAGGCTCGTATTCTGCCAGTCACGTCGACGTAGCAGAAATGAAATCTGGTCAGTGACCCTGGTTTCCATCAGAGTAACCAAATGCCGCCAGGGATTGTTCATCGTCTGCCCAGTCTTCACGCACTTTTACCCAGAGTTGAAGATAAACCTTTATGCCGATAAGCCGTTCGATATCGCTGCGTGCGAGGGTACCAATCTTTTTCAACAGGCTTCCACCCTTTCCTATGACAATCGCTTTCTGCGACTTTCGTTCTACCCAGATGGTTGCCGAGATACGAGTGATATCGGTTTCCTCCAGGTAATGGTCGATGCTTACCGTAATCGAGTACGGCAGTTCCTGCTTGAGCACGCGGAAGAGTTTCTCACGCACAATTTCCGCACTGATAAATCGCATCGATTTATCGGTTAGCTGATCATCAGGAAAATGCGGCACGCCGACCGGTAATCGAGCAACTATCAGTTGCTCCAGGCGATCCAGGTTTTCGCCTTTAAGTGCGGACACCGGCACACATTCGAAATCTGGAACCTGCCGCGATATCTTCTGCATCAGCGGCAGACAGGCCGCGCGGCTCAGTTGATCAATCTTGTTGATTACCAGCAGTACATTTTTATAGCTACTGACTCGACGCAGGATCTTTTCATCCTCCCGATTGAAATGTGCCACATCGAGCAGAACACAAATCAGGTCCGAATCATCAAGCATACTGGTGGCGGCACGATTCATGTAACGGTGAATAGCTTTCTGGTTATCATCATGAATGCCGGGGGTATCGACGAAAACACACTGGTACTCCTCGGTCGTTTTAATGCCCAGGATTTGATGCCGCGTGGTTTGTGGTCGGTGGGCGGTGATACTGAGTTTTTCACCGACCAGCGCATTCATTAAAGTCGACTTGCCGGTATTCGGTTTGCCGATTAAAGCTACATAACCGCTGCGAAACTCGTTACTCATATGCCCAATTTGTCTAATATTTTTTGCGCGGCCTGCTGCTCCGCCTTCTTGCGACTGGATCCCTTGCCATTGCTTTGCATATCGAGATCGGTCAGTTTGCAACTCACGGTAAAGACCTGATCGTGAGATTTACCAGTAATTTGATCGACCTGATAAATGGGAAGGCTTTTTTTGTTTGCCTGCAGGTATTCCTGTAATCGAGTTTTCGGGTCTCTTAAATTGGCTCCGGCATCGATGTTTTGCAACTGCTCCCGGTAAAGATGTAAAACCGCGGCTTCGGTTTGTGCATAATCGCTATCGAGGTAGATCGCGCCAATCAGGGCTTCCAGCGCGTCCGACAGAATCGATGCACGTCGAAAGCCCCCACTTTTAAGCTCACCACCGCCAAGGTGGATGTAGTCACCCAGATCAATCTGACGCGCCACCTGCGCCAGGGTTTCTTCTTTTACCAGCGAGGCCCGGATGCGGCTTAAATCACCTTCGTCGGCGGCGCTGAAGCGCTCGTAGATATGATTGGAAATAATTAGATTAAGAATACTGTCGCCGAGAAACTCGAGTCTTTCATTGTTGAGCTGGCGCGAATAGCTGCGATGAGTAAGAGCCTGCTCCAGTAGATTCGTCTGTCTGAATTGGTATCCGGTAAGTGTGCATAACTTGTCGGCATTCACCGCTCGATCACTATACTTTCGACAAAGCGTCCACCGATATACAAGTTCCCAATATAGTCATCCTCTTTTTCGTAGCTGACGGTCACAGTCGTTTTACCGTCCTTGCGCTCCATAGTTACGTCTTCCCGCGTGACGCTTTTGACATCGTTAACATACAGCCTTTTATTCAGCGACTGCCAGATTTCTCGCTTGGATTTTGAATCTACCGATTCATCCAGTCGCAAGGCCTCCATGGCTGATTTGACTCTATAATTTTCGTAATAGAACGGAAAAACCTTGAAAAAAGTTATCAGCAACAATCCGAAAATGCCCGCCACAGCTATCCAGCCGACACTTGAGATACCTTTTTGTCGTTGTCTCGAGTTCGTCAATCTCTTCATCACCATTACCTCAGTTCGAAATTTTTCGGCCTACGCGGGACAAATCCAGCCCACTGCCATCCTTACGCCAATCCCAGTGCATCCATATTCTAACAGCCTTGCCGACCAGGTTCTCCTCTGGCACAAAGCCCCACACCCTGCTGTCATTGCTGTGGTCGCGATTATCACCCATGACAAAGTAGTGGCCTTCAGGAACAAAAATCTCCCCACTAACACCATAGACAGAGCTGGGATTCGTCATGATCGTATGTTTTGACTGATCTATCTCTTCAATATACACCTGACATTTGGCATCGATCCGATCGCAGCCACCAGCATTTCGCATCTTATTGAGGTCACCCAGCCCCTGGTAAACATGGTCGGACCCGGTGTTCATCGGTTCGTTATTGATCGTTAAACGACGATTATAGTAACCAACGTGATCCCCAGGCAATCCAATCACCCGCTTAATATAATCCTGCGTTTCATCCTGAGGATAGCGGAATACAACGACATCGCCACGTTTCGGCTTGTCACCCTCGGTAATTCTTGTTTGCCAAACCGGTAACCTCAGGCCATAGGAAAACTTGTTAACCAGGATAAAATCGCCCACTAGCAACGTCGGCATCATCGATCCCGAGGGAATACGAAACGGTTCAAATAAGAATGAGCGTAGCACAAGAACTGCTATCAATACGGGAAAGAAAGCCCTGGAATACTCGACTAAAAGCGGTTCCTTTTTGGTCTTGCTACTTGCCGGCTGCTGCCGCAGGCGCGCAAACAGGAGCACGTCGACTAGCCATAGCAAGCCCGTCACCAGTGTCAAAATTAACAACAAAAACTCAAAATCAAAATGCATCATTCAATGCCCCTGCATCGTGCAACACCGTAAAACCTAACTATCAACTTTCAACACTGCGAGAAATGCATCCTGCGGTATTTCAACGCTACCTACCTGCTTCATACGCTTTTTACCGGCTTTTTGCTTCTCAAGCAATTTCCGCTTGCGCGTAACATCGCCGCCATAGCATTTCGCGGTTACATTCTTACGCAATGCCTTAACATTGCTGCGTGCGATAATATTCGAACCAATCGCAGCCTGAATCGCGACATCGAACATTTGCCGTGGTATCAGTTCCTTCATCTTGCTGACCAGTTCGCGACCCCGGTAATCAGCGTTACTGCGATGCACGATTAGCGATAAAGCATCTACTTTTTCCGCATTGATCAAAACATCGAGTTTAACCAGGCTGGATGCCTCGAAACGCAGAAACTCATAATCAAATGACGCGTAGCCACGGCTAACGGATTTAAGGCGATCAAAAAAATCAAGCACTACCTCGCTCAAAGGTATTTCGAACACCAGCGACACCTGGTTCCCAAGGAATTGCATATCTTTCTGCACACCCCGTTTTTCGATACAAAGCGAAATCACCGCACCGATAAATTCTTCCGGCAACAATATGTTGGCCTGGATGATCGGTTCGAGAATATCGTTAATCTTGTTAATGGCTGGCAAATCGGCTGGGTTGTGTATCTCGACAAGATCACCCGCGGTAGTTTCGACCTGGTAAACCACGGTAGGCGCCGTGGTGATCAGGTCAAGATCATACTCACGTTCCAGCCGTTCCTGCACAATTTCCATATGCAGCATACCCAGAAAACCACAACGGAAACCAAACCCGAGCGCCTGCGAAGTCTCCGGTTCGAACTGTAACGAGGCATCGTTCAATTTTAGTTTTTTAAGCGCTTCGCGACAGTCTTCGTAGTCATCTGCACTGATCGGAAACAGACCTGCAAATACACGTGGCTGGACCTGCTTGAAATCTGCCAGGGGGCTTTCGGCCGGTTGCTGTGACAAGGTAATCGTATCGCCGACCCGGGCTGACTCAATATCCTTGATACCAGCGATGACAAAGCCGACGCTACCGGCCTGCAGATGGGCTCTAACTTCGCGCTTGGGCGTAAACACACCAACCTTTTCAACCATAAACTCACGCCCACTCGACATCATCCTGATTTTTTGCTTGGGTTTTATCTGCCCTTCCATCACGCGTACCAGGGTAATAACGCCAACGTAACTATCGAACCAGGAGTCAATTACCAATGCCTGTGTGCGGTTATCTTCCGAACCAACCGGAGGCGGGATTTTTTCAATAATCTGTTCCAGCAAGGCTTCGATGCCGACGCCTGTCTTGGCGCTGACTTCGATTGCTTCTGCAGCATCCAGTCCGATAATTTCTTCAATTTCGAGTTTTACGCGTTCAGGATCCGCCGCGGGTAAGTCGATCTTGTTCAACACGGGAATCACTTCCAGGTCGAGATCGATCGCGGTATAGCAGTTGGCAACACTTTGCGCCTCAACTCCCTGCGAGGCATCGACTATCAACAATGCACCTTCGCAGGCGGCAAGCGACCTCGAAACCTCGTAAGAAAAGTCCACGTGACCGGGGGTATCAATAAAATTCAGTGTATATTCCTTACCGTCGTTGGCCTTGTATTTAAGTGAAACGCTTTGCGCCTTGATGGTGATACCACGCTCGCGTTCCAGATCCATGGAGTCAAGCACCTGGGCCCCCATTTCACGCTCGCTCAAACCTCCACAAAGCTGGATAAATCGGTCAGCCAGCGTGGATTTCCCGTGATCGATATGGGCGATAATCGAAAAATTGCGTATTAACTCCATGCGCATAAATAGTATCTGCCTTGCCCGGCCTCATGATTTTGCTGGAAAGTGGGTTGCCAGCGTAATTGGGAGCTGGCCATGGATGTATGAAAACCCGCGAAGTTTACGCTAAAGCGAGCGCAGCTACCAATGCCGATTCATCGAAAAAATAGTGACAGATTTCTGTATTACCCAGGCAAAGCACCGGCACCAGTGCATCATAGCGTCGGATTAGCTCGATATCCCGGTCAATATCTACTTCAAGCCAGCTAACCTGCTGATGCTTTCGTGTAAATACCACCAGCGCTTTGCGCATCGCATCGCACAGGTGGCATTGTTCACGGTAATAAAGAATTAACTCCAATCAGCCCATGTCCGCTTAAGAATCGTCGGGGCGAATCGCGAGAAATACGGGTCCGGCGCGACGCTGCACCAACAGGGCGACAGATTTTCCGGATTTCAATTCATCGGTAACCACCTCAAAATCCCCGACCGAATCGATTGCACGATTATCGATCATGGTAATGACGTCACCCTTCATGATCCCGGCGTCGTTAGCCGGTCCGGCTTCATCCACTTCGACTACCTGTACTCCGTTTTCAATTTTGAGTCGCTTCCTGGCTTCACTGCCAAGTGCCTCGACTTTCATCCCAAGCGCCGATTCCTCGATTACCTTGTCGTCTTCGGGAGTATATGCAGCCTGGGTTATTGCACCCGGCAGTTCCGCAATCTGTACCCCGATGTCACGTCGCTGCTTGTTTCGAATGACGGTTACCTGTGCCTGCTGACCAACCTTCGCTCGGCCTACCAGCGGCGGCAAAGAACTGGAGCGAATCACTTTTTTGCCATTGAACTCTACGATCACATCGCCGACCTCGAGTCCCGCCGCGGCAGCCGGGCTATCATCGAGCACTTTTGCCACCAGCGCCCCATGGGGATCATTCATACCAAAGGACTCTGCCAGTTCTCGCGTGACTTCCTGGATTAACACACCCAGCCAACCGCGCGATACCGTACCGGTTTCCTTAATTTGGTTGGCGACATCGACTGCCATCTCGATAGGAATGGCAAACGACAAGCCCATGAAACCGCCGGTACGACTGTAAATTTGAGAATTTATGCCGACGACTTCGCCATCCAGGTTGAATAACGGGCCACCGGAATTCCCCGGGTTGATAGCTACGTCGGTCTGGATAAACGGCACATAGTTATCGCTCGGCAAGCTGCGACCTTTGGCGCTCACGATTCCAGCCGTGACACTGTGGTCAAACCCGAATGGTGAGCCAATCGCCAACACCCATTCACCCACTTTCAATTCATCCGAATCACCAAACTCGAGAACCGGCAGTTTTTCGGCTTCGACTTTTAGTACAGCTACGTCGGAAGCTTCATCGGAGCCAATGATTTTGGCGATGAACTCCTTGCGATTCGCCATGCGTACTATGACTTCATCGGCGCCGGCGATGACGTGGTGATTGGTGAGAATATAACCATCAGCTGAAATTATGAACCCCGAGCCCAGGGACTGCGCATCACGACGGCCGCGCTCGATTTCGTCACGATCAAAAAACTTTTCGAACAACTCTCCGAATGGCGAGCCTTCGGGTAACTCGGGAATGTTGTACTCCCTGGTACTACTGCTTTTAGCCCTGGTCTTGGTACTGATGTTGACCACCGAATCCTTCGCTTCATCGACGATCCTGGTGAAATCAGGTAACGCGGCCTGGGCTGCCAGCGGCAAGCTAAGCAATACTACAAAAACGATACGATAAATATACTTGGTTAAATATTTCATGAATTGCATCCAGATGGTTTCAAATACAGTCTTATGACTCCAGTTAGGGATCGGGGTTCACTCGAATATCAACGATATATGGTGTCATCAGGTCATGTTCAAGCGGATGGGAAAGATAGCTGGCAAATTTAAATCCGGCGATAAACCCGGCGCAAGCGGCCAGTGCAATCAAAACTTCTGACACGACAGCAAAACTGGCGATTAATCCCGCAGCAACCATACCCAGCAGCGGCAGTCCGTAAACAGTCAAACTTGCTTTTACCAGTGCCGATTCAGACAGTCCCAACTGCAATCTGTCGCCGGGTTTCAAATCACGGTCAGTTTCGATGACAAGTGGTTTCGAGCGCTTACCCAGCAACCGCCCCAGTGCACCGGTGCCACAGCCCCGGCTCAACTCGCACTGGCCACATGCCGAGCCTCGCTGCAGCTCGAGTTCAACCCGATTGCCATCGCGGCGAGTGACTATCGCCTGTTCAGTAATCATGCCGGGAACCTGAAATCAATTTACCAATCCATGAAGTTTGATACCAAATTAAGATGATCGCAAGCTGTGATACGCGCGAAGCATGCCCGAATATGGCCCGCGGTGGAGTTTATTGCTGCTGGTAGGATACTGATTCGGCTAACTGTTTGACAGTGATCGCCGGCACTTCACCAATCGCGGTGACCGAGTAATCATTCAGAATTCGGATAAAGGCATTGACTGCGCCCATCGAAGATTTACCACCGGAGCTAAGGCTGGTTTTCTTCTCGATGAATATCGAAAGCGAAGCCAGACCGTCGGTGTAAACCATCTGTTGAACGAAGTGATCGGTACCGGGAATTTTACGTTTTAACACCGATTCGCGCCAAAAGCCGCCTGGCGCATTGGCAAGTTGCCAGGCGTTGTCCGCCGCAAACGACTTTGAGCTGTCACCACTGTGATAGCGTACCAGGGTAAAATTTTCATCGATTTCCGGCATCGTGTCGATGACCAGCTTTTCATCAGCATCGAACAGCTGCAAACTGGTAAACATGACTTCCTCGACCACCTTGCCATCTTCATTGATCAGGCTGGATTTCATCATCAGCCCATTTTGGTCGTTAATCCAGAATTTCATACCGTAGCGGTACTTGTCCCTGGGATCGATATGCACTACCACGGTGCTCATATCGGCAACACGATCATTACCCAGCAATTTCATGTCATAGAATTTTTCAAGTCGGGCGATATCTTCCGGAATAAATATCGGCGAAAAGGAATTCTTGCGCGAGAAATCCACCACCACCTTGCGGCTCGAAGGCCAGATACAGGTCAGATTCTGGTTATCTCTGATAACCTCACGGGCTTCACCGTTAAGTGAAATGAGCCGTTCTTTCTCACCATTGGCATCCTTGTAATGCGAAATCCGCATGCTTTCGAGCTGATTTTCATGCAGGTAAACGAAATCACCGCGATAGTTCAGATTACGCATCGCCGAGGACATTTTTTGCACCCAATCCATCGCCGGATCGGCCATCACCGGAACGCTAATCAGCGTCGAAAACAGGATGGGCAGTAGATTTATGTGGGAAAAATTCCTCATAGGTCCAGTGTCACTGCTGGGCATCAAAACCTGCAACCCGTGCTTGCGGAATAAGTCCCTGCATCGAGTTGGATTGCTCGGTGTGATTCACCAGGTAAGCGTTTAGTTTTTGTTGCATCCCGGGTGCAGGCAACGCGCTTTCCACCTTCCAGCGCGTACCGGGAGTTTGCACTCTGGTTGATACTGGTACCGCACCACCCGTCAATTGCTGTCCAGCAAGCTCTTGTATCTTCTCCTGATCCGCACTCACGAGGCCATCACCAGGTTGCCCTGACTCCTGCTTAAGGGGTTGCCATAACGCGACCGTAACCAGCGCCACACTCGCGGCTATTGCGAAACCGGCCAGGGGCTTCAACGTCATCCAGCTCGGCAACGAATGCCTCACCGCTGATTCCTGCGCAGCTGTCGAGGCGGGATTGGGCGCCACAGCCTGATCATGAATTTGAGCCATCACAGCGCTATGAAAACCGGAATCGATAGCCTGCGGTAACTCATTTCGCATGGCCTCGCCGATAATTCGATAACGGCGCGTACGATACTGCAAATTGACGTCACCAATCACTTCATCGATGGTTGTGTCGATATTATCGTCGCTATAATCGTCCAGCAGGAGCGATAGTTTCTCGTTTCGATCTGTCATATCCAGGTCTCGTGTTAGCCAGTATTAACGTGCTGGCTGCTAAAATCTGTTACTTAGTCACTCTAACAGGGGTCTAAGTTCCTTATCGATTACATCTCTGGCGCGAAATATTCTGGAACGAACCGTGCCAATAGGACAATCCATCACATCCGCGATCTCTTCATAGCTCAAACCATCGATTTCGCGCAACGTAATTGCCGATTTCAGATCATCCGGCAATTTTTCGATCGCAGTGAAAATTGTTTGCCTGATTTCATCGGTCAGCAACAGATTTTCAGGATTGGCATATTCCTTGAGCCCGGACTCACCTTCGAAATGTTGGGCATCATCGACATCGACCGTATAGCCCAGTGACTTACGCGCTCGCGATGCGAGGTGATTCTTCGCCGTATTGGCGGCAATCCGATAAAGCCAGGTATAAAACTGGCTATCACCCCTGAAGCCATTGATAGCGCGATAGGCCTTGATAAAAGCGTCCTGGGCGATATCCTGACATTCCGCATGGTCGGATACAAACCTGCCGACCAGGTTAATCACCTTATGCTGATACTTCTGTACCAGCAAATCAAAGGCGCCTGTATCTCCGGCCTGTACCCGTTTCACCAACTCTGCGTCGAGCAGATTAGTCCCCATTTGCATCCCTGGTTATTTATAATTTTCGGAGATAATTAAAACTTATCTCCCTGGCTTCGACATAAGGACTGATTATATTATAAAAAGTTCGGCCGCAAGCGCGCTTTTGCGTTGTGAAGAATATCACTATACTGCAACGAATCTTTATGTCTCAGGTCGATATGAGCACTCAATTCAAGTTTGATGTCATTATCATCGGTTCCGGAGCCGCGGGCCTGTCCGCGGCCTTGCACTTGCCGACAACGCTCAAGATCGCAGTCCTGGCCAAGACCCCGAGTGAACAGCACTCAAGCTACTGGGCACAAGGCGGAATTTCTGCCGTGCTTGAACCTGAAGATAGTATCGATCAGCACACCGCCGATACCATCGAGGCCGGTGCCGGACTATGCGATGAGTCGGTCGTCAGACTTTGTGCTGGCGCCGGCAGGCAATGTATCGACTGGCTCACCTCACTTGGTATGCCATTTACCCGTGATCGCCAGGAAATCAGCGACAGTGGCTTTCATTTAACCCGCGAAGGCGGGCATAGTCGGCGCAGGGTTGTACATGCTGCCGACGCTACCGGTAAAGCCTTGCAGGAAACCCTGCAGGCGCATGTGCTGGAACGGGATAATATCGACGTTTTCAATCACCATATTGCTATCGATCTCATACACCGGCAGCAAAAGTGTGTTGGTCTCTACGCACTGAACCGGCAGGATCAACACGTCGATGTGCTCAAGGCGCGAAAAATAATCCTCGCTACCGGTGGCGCCAGCAAAGTTTACCTGTACACCAGCAATCCGGATGGCTCTACCGGTGACGGCATTGCGATGGCATGGCGTGCTGGTTGTCGAGTCGCCAATATGGAATTCAATCAGTTTCATCCAACCTGCCTTTATCACCCCGAAGCAAAGTCCTTTCTGATTACCGAGGCAGTTCGCGGTGAAGGCGGAAAGTTGCTGTTGCCAAACGGAGAACGGTTTATGCCGAGATTCGATGATCGCGCGGAACTCGCTCCGCGTGATATCGTCGCGCGCGCAATTGACCATGAAATGAAACGCCTCGGTTTTGATTGCGTGTACCTGGACATCAGTCATAAAAGCAGCGCCTTCATAAAGTCGCATTTCCCGACTATTTATCGACGCTGTCTCGAATTTGATATCGATATCACCAGGCAACCCATACCGGTAGTTCCTGCTGCCCATTACACATGTGGAGGAATAATGGTTGATATCGATGGCCGTACTGACCTGGAGAACCTTTATGCAGTCGGTGAAGTTGCTTGTTCGGGCTTGCATGGTGCCAATCGCATGGCCAGTAATTCACTGCTTGAATGCCTGGTATTTGCACAGGCAGCGGCAGATAAAATTGCCGCCGAAATCGATACTGATGAAAAATTGCCGCTACTGGATCGTTGGGATGAGTCCCAGGTGACCGATTCTGATGAAGACATCGTGGTCGCGCACAACTGGGATGAACTAAGGCGTTTTATGTGGGATTACGTCGGCATCGTGCGCACCAACAAACGCCTGGAACGCGCCCTGCACCGCACCGAGTTGCTGAAGAGCGAGATAAACGAATATTACGGTAACTACAAGGTATCCCCCGATTTACTCGAATTACGTAATCTGGTCGTGGTTGCGGAATTGATAATTCGCTCGGCGTTGGCGCGCAAGGAGAGCCGGGGGCTGCATTTCACCCTCGACTATCCTGAATCAAGCGATAAATACCAGGCAGCCACCATCCTCGACCCCAGCCAACTCAAACAAGGTCCGGCTAAACTCACCTCCATCTAACAATCTGCAACCAATGGTCCCCCGCCGAGAAAACTCACCCTGCTGCTGTCTGGCATAAACAACTGATCACAGGTTCACTGTCATCCAGAAGCGCCCTCGGGAGAATGCCCGCAAAAGTGTAGCGAGACAGGGATGTCGAGCTCCAAGCGGTCACATGGATGTGCGAAACGGCGTTTTTTGCCGTTTCGGAGCGCCTTTTGCGGGCATTCTCCCGAGGGCGCCACCCACCATCTGGAATGCTGACACTATCAAGGCGTGGACATGGGAATTTTTTTGCGGGACGCTGCGCATCAGGGATGTTGTGATACGGCATTCCGAGCGCGAGCCTATATGGATGGTTCGGCCGGCGCTCCGGTCACGGCGATCCCGTAAAAAAATACTCACATGGCCGCGCCGTCGAAGGGACTCTTCCCGGATGATTAAGGTTAGAAGTTTGGTTGTATTTTGAATTGGATTCGGGTGATAGAATTGTTGCATGATTGAGCAGCATACGATGACGATACAGACCCAGGGCCGGTCGACCATCGATATTACCGGGGAGATCGAGCAACTGTTGCGAGATTCGAAAATCGAGCAGGGGCTTTGCCATGTGTTTCTGCATCACACCAGCGCTTCGCTGATTATCACTGAAAACGCGGACAGTAACGTGCGCCGCGATCTGGAAAACTACATTGCCAGGCTGGTGCGCGACGGCGATCCCGCATACTTCCATGACCAGGAAGGTGACGACGATATGGCAGCACATATCCGCGCGGTCCTGACGCAGACCGAAATTACCATTCCGATCCAGCGCGGAAGACTCGCGCTCGGCAGCTGGCAGGGTTTGTTTCTATGGGAGCATCGCTACCACGCCCATCGTCGCAAGCTCACCGTCACGCTGACTGGTATATCGGGATAATACATAGTATTGATATTTGGATATTGCCATCAGCGGATAAAAGCGGAGAATAGAACCATACTCATCCGAACCATTTGAGGGGAAAGCATGAAAGTAATCCTGTTAGGACCGCCCGGGGCCGGTAAGGGAACCATAGCCAAAGCCCTGATGCAGCATGACGGATCGGTACAGATCTCAACCGGCGATATCCTGCGCGCTGCTATCGCCGCGGGCACCACGCTCGGCAAACAGGTGGAGGCTGCGATGGCCGCTGGAAACCTGGTCACCGATGAACTGATAATGGACATCATGGAACAACGCCTGCAGGAGGAAGATTGTCAGCAGGGATATCTACTCGATGGATTCCCACGCACCATACCCCAGGCTGAAGCGCTAAAATCGCTGCTGGCAAAACTTGGCGAAAAGCTCGATTGCGTGTTAGAGCTCGACATACCGCGTGATGTGATTATCGATCGACTAACCACGCGGCGCACCTGCAACAACTGCGGTGAAATTTATAATATCAAATCAAAGCCACCCCGGGTCGAGGGCGTTTGTGACGTCTGTGGAAGTGACATCGTACAGCGTGACGACGAAACCGAGGAGGCAATCGAAAATCGCCTGCAGGTTTATAACGAGCTGACAGCTCCCCTGGTAGAGTTTTATCGTAATGAAGGCCTGTTGGTGAGCGTGCCCTCGTCCGATCTTGAGCCGGTCATGCAAGCGATCAAGCAACGACTCTAGTTCAGCAATCCCGACTTACCTGGCTTCGATTTCGATGCGTTCGATGCCAGCAACAAAAACCTGCACTCCATCCAGCGTGGTAAAACCATCGCTATGAATATCGCTTTTCATCACCCGGTAAGACTTTTGCGTGCCTGACTGGGTATTGATGACATGTACGGTTACGATCGCGCTGCGCTTATCGACCTCAAGATAAATCATTACTCCGGCCGCGATGGCCATAACGACCATGAACGCAATTGCGCCGTTACGCATAAGCTTTTTGTTGCGTTCAGCAGCGGGGTTGGGGATTTCCCTGAGTCCCGGTTTCGCACGCGACGATAACATCCACATGCAAATCATGATTACTGCCAGCGTAATAAGTATTTTACTAATCATTTAAACTCGAGGTTTGAATTCGGTTCTAATTGCGGGAATAGGTGACCAGATGGTCAACATTGAGCCGGATCCCGATACGTTCGTTAATTTTATGGTTATGGTGACTGGGCGCAAGGCACATAACCTCGATTCCGCTATCCAGGCGTAAAAAATATAAAAAGTCAGCCCCGCGAAAGGCTTTTTCAACGACGATAGCGGATTCGGTCGATTCATCATCGTGAACTACATCATCGGGTCGGATCAGGACATCTACCATCGCGCCCGTTGTGGCATCGATTTTATGCTTACCTCGAATCAGCCCCAGATCAGTTTTCACCGTGGTCGGGCTTTCCACCATGGCCGGGATAATAACACCCTGACCGATGAAATCCGCTACAAACCGGTTTGCCGGCCGGTGGTAAAGATCGTAACCGCTGCCCTGCTGCAGAATCCTGCCCTCATTCATAACACAAATCTGATCAGCCATCGCAAAGGCTTCATGTTGATCGTGGGTTACCAGAATGGCCGTGTTATTTTCCTGCTTGAGTATATTTCTGACTTCACGCGCCAACTGTTCCCGCAGGTCGATATCCATATTGGAGAAAGGCTCATCCAGCAACAGGATACCCGGGGCTGGAGCAAGGGCTCGTGCCAGCGCGATACGCTGCTGCTGGCCTCCCGAAAGCTGGTGCGGGTAGGCCCTGGCATAGGCAAGCATGCCGACCATCGCGAGCATTTCCTGGATACGTGATTGCTGTTCCCGTCTAGGCATTCCTTTCAAGCCAAAACGGACATTGTCTTCCACTCTTAAATGCGGAAACAACGCGAAATCCTGGAACACCATACCAATATTGCGTTGTTCAGGAGGAAGATTGATTTTGCGCGAACTGACTTCGATGTCGTCTATCAGGATACGCCCATTCCAGGCGGGCTCAAAACCTGCAATTGCCCGTAACACCGTAGTTTTCCCGCAACCACTGGGACCCAGCATGCAACCGATCTGACCTGGCTGCAGCGAGAAACTAACCTGGTTTAAAACCTGCAGATCATCATAACCAGCTTGCAGATTATCGACCTCCAGTTGTGATGTCATGAGCCAACTCGCGAAGCGCCAATACTATGGCTTAACAGGATAACAGGCACCAGTCCGACCACCACTATCATCAGTGCCGCGGTAGATGAGTCGGCCAGACGTTCGTCAGCTGCAAGTTCAAAGGCTCTGACCGCGAGCGTGTTAAAGTTGAATGGACGCAGTATCAACGTCGCCGGCAACTCTTTCATCACATCGACGAAAACGATAAGAAATGCAGTCAGCACGGTACCTTTCATCAAGGGTAAATGCACTCGCATTAAAATTTCCATTGGGGTATAGGATAGTGAACGTGCGGCCTCATCCATTGAAAGTTTTACTTTCACCAGTCCCGATTCAACCGATTGAACCGAGATGGCTAGAAAACGAACCATGTAAGCAAACATAACCGCGAACAGACTACCGCTTAACAATAATCCGCTCGAAAAACCGAAGTGTTCACGCAGCAAACCATCGAGGCTATTGTCGAGCCAGGCAAAAGGAATTATTACTCCAACGGCAACTACGGTGCCGGGGATAGCATACCCGGTTGCAACGACACGAATCGATGCCGTAACACTGTTGCTTCTTAACAGGCGCTTACCGTAAGCCAGGAAAAGCGCCAGCACAACCGCGATTACCGCAGCACTCAGCGCCAGCATGATGGTATTTGTCGTAAGCTCGATAAACGACGCATCGATCATGTATTCATAGGTTTCGAGGGCCCAGAGTCCAAGTTGCAAAGCGGGCAACAGGAAGCCAAGCAGGAGCGGCACGAAACAGGCACAAAACGCAAGCAACGCACGATAACCACTGAGCCGATACTGTGGTAAGTTGCTATAGCGATTAGTAGTATGGTGATACTGCGCACGTTTGCGCGACCCGCGCTCGATAAGCACCAGCGTGAAGACGAACATCAACAGTATTGCCGCCAGTTTCGCTGCGGCGGCGGCATCACCAAGCCCAAACCAGGTACGAAAAATGCCAGTAGTAAAGACCCCCAGCCCAAAATAGGAAACCGTACCGTAGTCGGCCAGGGTTTCCATCAAGGCCAGCGAAAGACCTGCCACAATAGCAGGACGAGCCAGCGGCAATGCAACGCGGTAAAAACTCGACCATACTGAACATCCCAGAGTTCGACTTACCTCGAGCACGCAAACCGACTGTTCAAGGAATGCCGCGCGTGATAGCAGATAAACATAGGGGTAAAGTACCAGCGAAAACATCGTCGTCGCTCCCCCGAGCGAACGAATTTCCGGAAAGAAATACTCGTGTATTCCCCAACCGGTAAAATCCCTGATCCAGGTTTGTACCGGGCCCGCATAATCGAGCATCCCGGTATAGGTGTAGGCAATTATGTAGCCCGGAAACGCCAGCGGCAACAGCAGGCCCCAGGCAAAAAATTTCTTACCCGGAAATACACATACACTGGTTAACCAGGCGCAGCCAACACCAATGATCAGGGTACCCGCCCCAACGCCCAGCATGAGTAGCACAGAATTCATCAGGTACTCGCCAAGCACGGTATCAATTAAATGCTGCCAGATCTCGCTTGAAGGGTGAACAATAAAACTCAGGATAGTAAATATCGGTAAGCTGAACAGAACCGCAACCAGGAATATTCCAGGTTTCCACAGACGTTGCATAGATGGGTAGCTTGCGAACACAGAGCTCAATAGATTACCGCTCGAAGATGGTTAAGGACCGGCTGGACCAGGCATAATTATTTTCAACAACCCGGTTAAATAAATTAGTTTGTAAACTCGTTTCGGCGCTAAAATTGCCATGCAGCGAAACGATTCAAATTCACCACAGGAGCATGGATTTTAATGAATAATAGTGTAAACGCAAATAATAACAGTTCTCATTTACATTAAATATCATCTATGAATGCGACTTCAATCAATCTAGACCTGTTAAAAGAAAATCGATTTCAGTGGCGTGAGATCGATGACTATTTAAAGTCGAAGCAAATCCAGGCCGCTGATATCGAAAAAATCGAACGCCTTGCAATTGCAAGTAACTATGCCCTGAATCAAATTCGACGCGCACCCGAATCGATAGACAGGTTACTTGGCCTGGAAAACTTCACCCTGGACGCGGAAATTATCAAGCTTGATGCGGACGAAAAAATTGATCTCGATCAGGTCAAGCAGCAACTACGCCGTTATCGCCATCAAAAACTGGTCGAAATAATTTACCTCGACGTGGTGGCATCAAACCCGCTTGAAATGACCCTGCATCACCTTAGTGACCTCGCGGACCAGTTAATTCGCAACGCATTAAAGTCCTGTCAGCAGCATTTGTCAGCCAAGCATGGGCAACCGCTGGAAAGCAACGGCGATGCGATGGAACTGAATGTTATCGCCATGGGCAAATTGGGCGGGCGCGAACTCAACTTTTCTTCCGATATAGATCTCATCTGCTGTTATGACAGCGAAGGAGAACTCTCGGGCTATGGACAGTTGAGTTACCAGGAATACTTTAGCCGCCTGGTTCGATTGCTCAATCAGACGCTTAGCGATACTACTGCCGACGGTTTTGTGTATCGCGTTGATCTGCGTTTGCGACCCTGGGGTGAATCCGGGCCGGTAGTTCTCAGCCATAGTGCGCTCGAACACTACTACCAGTTGCACGGCCGCGAGTGGGAGCAATACGCGATGGTAAAGGCACGCGTATTAACCGGCAGCGACAGCAGTCGCAACTACCTGGCTTCGATGTTAAGGCCCTTCGTATTTCGCAAGTATCATGACTACCGTGTATTCGATGGCCTCGCCACGCTGAAGGCAAAGATTGATGCACAGGCAAAATCCAGGGGGATGCGAGTAAATATAAAAGTTGGTCCGGGCGGTATCCGCGAGATTGAATTCTTCGTGCAGGCTTTTCAAATTCTAAAAGGAGGACGCAATCATCAATTGCAAAGCACCGGGATTTTCGACTGCTTTAGCGCCCTCGCCCAGCACCACATCGTCGATAGCAACACGCTGGAAAAACTGCGCGCAGCTTACTGTTTTCTGCGCCAGCTTGAAAATCGTATGCAGATGTTTGACGATCATCAAACTCACGATGTACCCGAAAACACGGCTCAGCAGCTGCGCATGGCCGCGACCATGGACTTTGCCGACTGGGAGGCGGTTATCGAACAACTGCAACTGCACCGCGACCAGGTCAGCCTGTGCTTCAATGACTTGTTCAAACAGGAGGTCGAGTCCAAACCTGGACCGGTTATCGATGACAGCTTTGCCGATTCGATCGACGCAGACAGGCAATGGGAATTCGTCGAAAAAGCCGGCGTGGATGATGCACAGGAAATCAACCAGTCACTAAATCGGTTTCTGCAATCAAAATCCTGGAGCTACATGTCGACCCGGGCCAGGCAACGCTTTACTACCTTACTACCGGGATTGCTTGAAACTATCCGCGACAATGATCACCCGGGTGAGTTATTTGATCGGTTTATGCGCCTTTTCTCTGCCATAGCGGGACGCAGTGTTTATTTCGAACTGCTGTTTCAAAATCAGCCATTGCTGGAAAAGCTGGCCTCCCTGTTCGCGAAAAGCGCATGGATCGCCGAAGAAGTCTCACAGTACCCGATGCTAATCGAAAACCTGATTCATAGCGGTGATGAACAGCGTTTCGATAAATCAATCCTGCAGCAGCGTTTACAGCAGCAGCTTGCCAACATCGAAGGTGATACGGAGCTCGAACTGGATAGCCTGCGTTTGTTCAAACGTGAACAAACCCTGGTAATTGCCAGTGCCGAACTGGCCCAGGAAATTGACGCCGGCCAGGTCAGCCACTATCTTTGCGACCTCGCTGAAGTGGTATTGGAAGCAGTTTACCACCTGGCTAGCAAGACATTGCAAACACAATATGGCACTCCCGAATGCTTCGACGAAGGCGTTCAGCGCGAAGCTAATTTCGCGATCATCGGCTACGGCAAACTCGGTGGCTACGAAATGCATTACCAGTCCGACCTCGATGTTATTTTCCTGCATGACTCCTGCGGCGAACATCAGCATACCAGTGGGGACAAGTGTATCGAAAACTCGGTTTATTTCGCTCGACTGGCACAAAAGATAATCTCCATGACCAGCGTGCTGACTGCTTCAGGAAAGCTCTACGAAATCGACTCCAGGCTGCGACCTGAGGGAACTTCAGGGTTGCTGGTTTCTTCAATCCAGGCTTACCTGCGCTATCAGTTGGAAAAGGCCTGGACCTGGGAACACCAGGCCCTGGTCCGGGCCCGCCTGGTCGCGGGCAATCCAATGCTGTTAGAGGCGTTTGCCAGCGTTCGCGAACAGGTCCTGAAGATACCTCGAGATGATCAGCAATTGCGCAAGGATATTGTCGAAATGCGCGAGCGAATTTACCAGGCGAAACGCCCCCCTGAAGGTGAGCGCATAGATTTGAAGCAATCACGAGGCGGCATGGTTGATATCGAATTCCTGGTACAGTACTGGGTGCTCGCGCAGGCAAATAAGATTGGCTCCGGGCGTTTGTATTCTGATAATATTAGCCTGCTAAACG
>Ga0265306_10000139_pt1 | contig 29911 bp, 30 predicted proteins | sample Helome_3_FD_192493 | JGI IMG/M metagenome (GOLD analysis project Ga0265306, IMG submission 192493) | Marine sediment microbial communities from subtidal zone of North Sea - Hel_20160420 (Illumina Assembly) | ecosystem: Environmental > Aquatic > Marine > Subtidal zone > Sediment ... | reverse complement strand
TGCGGTCCGGCATATCGAGAAGTTCGGCTTCGGTGGCGCAGCGCTGCCGCACAACGGGTCTCTTGCGCTGGGTGGTGGGTCTGCGTCGCCGCTCGACATGGCCCAGGGTTACGCAACAATCGCCAACGGCGGCCACGCCGTCAAACCGTACGTGATCGATGCAATCTACGGACCCGAAGGCGAAACGTTGTATCGCAGCGAGCCGGCGATCGTCTGCGATGACTGCTCGGTGGACGAGGAAGAACCCCGTTTTTATCAAGCGGATTCAAGCTCCATGACGCTCGACGAGATGACTGACGTCGCGCTGGACTACCGGCCCGATGCGACGGTCGCGCCGGAGCTTTATGAAGACGTCGTCATCGCACCGCAGGTTGTCAGCCCGCAGAACATGTTTCTCGTCCAGGACATGATGCGCGACGTCGTCAGACGCGGCACCGGGCGCCGGGCGATGGCCCTGGGCCGCAATGATCTGTCCGGCAAGACCGGGACCTCGAATGATCGACGCGACGCCTGGTTCGGCGGTTTTAATGGCGACCTTACCAGCATTGTGTGGGTGGGCTACGACGACGACCGTCCGCTGGGACCCGGCGAGGAGGGCTCCCGGACTGCGCTTCCCATCTGGGTTGAGTTCGCACGATTCGCGCTCGCCGGTGTGCCGGAGAACCAGATGCCGATGCCGGAAGGCATCGTGTCGGTACTCATTGACGAAGAAACCGGTTGCCCGGCGCGCGCCGGTCAGCGCAATGTCGTGTTCGAGGTCTTTCGTGAGGGCAACGTGCCGGAGTGTGACTATGTCGACGAGTTACCGGATATTTTCAATGATGCATCCGGAATCGATGCCCAGCCTGACGAAGAAGGGAACGAGGACGAGGAAGCGCTCTTCTGAGTGAGGAGCTCCGACTGGATGGGCAGACAAAGAAACAATGAGGCCGAACGAGCGCGCCTGGTCGTTGCACAGGAAGCCGCTCGCATAATCGTCGACCACGGTGTCCGCGATTATCGGCTCGCAAAGCAGAAAGCGGCTGAGCGCCTGGGCATCACCGGCCGTGGCTCATTGCCTGGCAATACCGAGGTCGAGGCAGCACTTGCCGAGCACCTGCAAATTTTCGGGCGTGAGTCGCACGCCGATCATTTGCGGCTGATGCGCGTCGCAGCGCTCTCGGCCATGGAGTTACTCGCCGCGTTTACCCCCCGCCTCGTCGGCCCGGTGCTGGTGGGCACTGCCGATCAGAACTCGGCCGTCAATCTGCACGTCTTTGCCGACAGTCCCGAAGCTGTCGCGATGGAACTTGCGGACATCGGCGTCAGTTACAAGCCCTATGAGCGCCGTCTGAAGAGCCGGCGCGGTCGCGTTGAAACCTATGCCGGCTTCGAGTTTCGACACAGCCACAATTCGATCCAGGTAACCGTCTTTCCAATTGACGGGATTCGGCAGGCGCCCATGAGTCCCATCGATGGTAAGCCCATGAAACGCGTCGACTCCGCCGCGGTTCAGTCACTCCTCGAACACATCTGACACCATCACCCTGACAGCGGCGTCGATCATCCGGGAGTGGCAATCGGCCGCACCCCCCTTGAGCGGTCCCGTGGCACCCCTAGGGCACGCAGCATGCTTTGTTGGCGGACTGCCTCGCTGCGCTCGCTTTATGTCTCGCCAACAAACATCCCACGTGCCCTGGGGGTATCGTCCGCTTGCCGTCCCAACACGATGGGGACAGCGGCGGTGAGCGCGGGGGTGTCTCATGAACGTGGGAGCGGCCTACGTGCCCTAGGGGCATTCTAGCCGCGATCAGGATTCATCGGGCCTGGAAGGCCCTCCTACGGATATCCCCGCGCTCGACGCCGCTGTCAGTGTGGTGGGTGGTGGGAGCGTTACCGCTTCTCGATTGGCCGGTAATCCCGTGCTGCCGGTCCGGTATAAAGCTGCCGTGGCCGCGCAATCTTGGCTGCGGGATCAGCGATCATCTCGCGCCAGTGTGCCGCCCAGCCGACCGATCGACCGAGTGCGAACATCACCGTGAACATGGACGTCGGAATGCCGAGTGCGCGATAGATGATTCCCGAGTAGAAGTCGACATTAGGATAAAGATTCTTCTCGATGAAGTAGTCATCCTTGAGCGCAACCTGCTCCAGCTCGCGCGCCAGGTCGAACAGCGGTGTATCGTCGCGGTCGAGTTTCTCGAGAACCTTGTGACACATTTCCCGGATAATCGTCGCACGCGGATCGAAATTCTTGTACACGCGATGACCAAAGCCCATCAAGCGGAACGGGTCCGATTTGTCTTTCGCTTTGTTGACGTATTTGCCGATCTGACTCGTATCACCGATTTCCTCGAGCATCGTCAGCACTGCCTCGTTCGCACCGCCATGCGCGGGGCCCCACAACGCAGAGATTCCAGCTGCAATGGCCGAATACGGATTCGCGCCTGAACTGCCCGCCATCCTCACCGTCGAGGTCGAACAGTTCTGCTCATGATCTGCGTGCAGGATAAACAGCAGATCGAGCGCTTCCGCCGCAACCTCATCGATTTCGTAGGGTTCCGCCGGAACGGAGAACAGCATTTGCATCAGGTTCTCGGTATAGCCCAGGTCATTGCGCGGGTACATGAACGGCTGGCCGACGGCCAGTTTGTACGCTGCAGCCGCGATGGTCGGTAACTTCGCCAGAATCCGGTGTGCAAATATATCCCGGTGATCGGGATTCGAGGAGTCCATCTCATCGTGATAATAGGCCGACATGGAGCCGACGACGGCGGACAGCATGGCCATAGGATGAGCGTCGTAACGGAAGCCCTTGAAGAAGTTCAGCATCCCTTCGTTGAGCATGGTGTGCGTACGAATCGTATCGTCGAATTTTTCGAGTTGCGCGGCCGTCGGCAAGTCGCCGTGCAACAGCAGATAAGAGACTTCGATGAAGTTCGAATTAGCGGCAAGTTGCTCTACCGGGTAGCCTCGGTACATGAGCACGCCCTTTTCGCCATCAATAAACGTGATGTCGGATTCGCAGCTGCCGGTTGCGACAAACCCGGGATCGTAAGTAAAGACGCCCTGCGACTTGTACAGCTTGGCAATATCAACGACATCGGGGCCGGTGGTCCCGCTGCGTACGGGAAGCTCCGTCTCGGTGCCATTGGGGCTGATCAGGCGGTATGCGTCACTCATCGTTCTTCCTCAAAATCCCTCAAGAAATCGCTTCGAGCATAGCAAAGCGCCGCGACCCGAGAAGTCGTGGAAAGACGCAATGTGCAGCCAGGAGCGCCGTAGAGACGGCGGCTGGCGCTTAGCTCATGCCGTACTTGCGACGGAACTTGTCAACACGTCCGCCGGTATCGACGATCTTCTGCTTGCCCGTGTAGAACGGGTGGCAAGAGGAGCACACTTCAATGAGGAGGTCCTCGCCAAGCGTCGAGCGCGTCGTAAATTCGTTGCCGCAACTACAGGTCACCTTGATGTCGGTGTAATTGGGGTGAATATCGGCTTTCATTTCGGCTCTCCGGAGCGCGCTCTGTAGCAAAAAAGGTCGCGTAGGATATAGCGAAGCGATCGATCCCGCAAGCCCCGACTTTTTATCCACAGAAGCTGTGGATAAGACTGTGGATGGAAATTGAGTGAATGCCCTAAGGTGCGGATTTTCAAGCAGGGTTATTAATATGACTATTTTATGTCCATTTTTGATTGCTTAGGAAATACAACAACTTAAGGGCGCTTCGCGACACTCAGAATGAATTCGAAGGCTTGTTACACTGAAAATTAAGGCCGGCGAGAATCCTTGTGCATAAATGAACACTTCGGAAAACTCCCGTGCCGCCAGATTGTTTGGTGAAAACCAGCGGAAATGTGCGCGCCAGGGGTGCCTCCCGAACCACATTTTCAGGACCTGTCGGGCAGAAACTCGGCCTGAAGATCGTTCAGAAAGCGACGACCCAGGGACGTCGGCCGCCAGACTGACTCGCTGTCCCGCGCAACCAGTCCCTTATCGCGCACCCGACTCATGAGCGTGCGCAACTCGGCGGCCGTCTGCCCGGTCCTCTCGCAAAAGCCCGACTCGGTGAAGCCATCCGTCAGGCGCAGTGCGTTGAGCATAAATTCGAAGGTAAGTTCGGCATTTTCGACCAATACTGGCGCCGGACCCTGCTCCCGCGCTTCGACCGTCTTCATGTACTGCAGCGGGTTCGCGGGCTTCACGAAACGGGCTATGCCCCGGGGGCTCGTGATCTTGCCGTGTGCGCCGGCGCCGACAGCCAGGTAATCACCAAACAACCAGTAATTCAGATTGTGTTTGCACACGCGTCCGTCCCTGGCGTAGGCCGAGACCTCGTATTGCCGATAGCCGTATTCGGCCAACAGCTTTCGTCCATGCTCCTGAATCTCCCAGGCGGTGTCCTCGTTCGGCAGTTCGGCTGGCGGACGCGCGTAGAAGATCGTGTTGGGCTCGAGCGTCAGCTGATACCAGGAAATATGAGTCGGGTTCAGGTCGATAGCGCTCCGGATATCCCCGAGCGCTGCCGTCACCGTCTGACCGGGCAAGCCGTACATCAGGTCGATGTTGATGTTGTCGATTCCGGCCGCGCGCGCGTTGTTCACGGCCCGCACAATGTCGTCACTGCTGTGGATGCGGCCGATTTTCTTCAGGAGTTCGTTACTGAAACTCTGGCCGCCGATCGACAAGCGGTTGACTCCGGCGTCGCGATATCCGGCCGGGTCGCCACATTCGACCGTGCCCGGATTCGCTTCCATCGTCGTCTCGGCGTCGCCAGCGATATCGAAGTTCGCCCGCACGCCACGCAGTAGTCGGCCAATTTCCTCGGGAGAGAACAGGCTGGGCGTACCCCCGCCCAGAAAAATACTTTCAATGGTCCTCCCCGCGCCGCGAGTCGTCTCGCTCTCTAGGTCGACAAGCAACGCATCCAGGTAACGCTGCCTGGGCGCCGCATCACCCGCCGCGTGGGAATTGAAATCGCAGTATGGACACTTCTGTACGCACCAGGGCAAGTGCACGTACAGGGAAAGCGGTGGCAGGGTCACGAGAATTGTTCGAGCTGCGCTACAAGTCGACGGAGCGCCTGGCCACGATGGCTGCGCGCGTTCTTTTGGTCCGCTCCGAGTTCGGCAGCACTGAGTCCGCTCTCTGGGTCCAGGAAAACCGGGTCATAACCGAATCCGCCGTCCCCCTGCCGCGCCCCGAGTATGCGTCCCCGCCACACGCCTTCGGCCACGACGGCTTCGGGCACCCCGGGCATGACGAAACTCGCGACACAGTGAAATGCCGCGCCACGCGCCTCATCGCTTGTGCCGGCAAGCTCTGCCAGAAGTTTGTCGATGTTCTCGTCGTCGGTGGCATCGGGGCCTGCGAATCGCGCCGAGTAGACGCCCGGTCTTCCGTCGAGCGCGTCGACGACCAGACCCGAGTCGTCGCCAATCGCCGGCAACCCGGTTGCATCGGACGCATGCCGCGCTTTGATCAACGAGTTTTCCGCGAAGGTCGTGCCCGTTTCTTCTGCGTCAGTCACTCCAAGCGTCGACTGTGCAACGACCTGGACACCGATGCCTTCAAGCAGGCGCGCAATCTCGCGGATCTTGCCCGCGTTGCTGCTCGCCATGACAATTTTGCCGGGCAGGGTGGTCACGTCGTTGCAGACGCGATCGCCTCGTTTTGCGCGACGATGATGTCACTGATTCCGCCACGCGCCAGAGCAATCATCGCGTCAAATTCTTCATCCGTAAAAGCATGGCCCTCGGCAGTACCCTGCACCTCTATGAAACGGCCCGCATCGTTCATGACGATATTCATATCCGTTTCGGCATCCGAGTCCTCGGCATAGTCCAGGTCGAGCACCGGTTTGCCGCGATAGATGCCGACCGAGATTGCGGCAACCTGTCCGTGAAGCGGTATCTTTTTGATGCGGCCGGTTTTGCGGAGCCTGTGCATCGCGATGGCCAATGCAACGTAGGCACCGCTGATCGATGCCGTTCGTGTACCGCCATCGGCCTGGATGACATCGCAGTCGAGCGTCACTGACCGCTCACCCAGCGCTTCAAGGTCCGTTACCGCGCGTAGCGAACGACCAATGAGCCGCTGAATCTCGAGGGTTCGGCCGCCTTGCTTGCCGCGCGACGCTTCACGGCCCGAGCGGGTGTGCGTCGCACGCGGCAGCATGCCGTACTCTCCCGTTACCCATCCCCGGCCCGTATTTCGCATCCATGCGGGAACGCGTTCTTCGACGCTTGCCGTGCACAATACCCGGGTGTCACCGAAGGAGGTCAGCACGCTGCCCTCGGCGTGTTTCGTATAATCCGGAACGAAGCGCAATTCGCGCATTTGCGACAGTTCGCGACCACTGGGACGCATGATTTTCTCTCCTGCTGGCAACGAGATCAGTGCAACCGCAACGTGCTACTGATGGCGTACTAGATACCCGACCACCTTAACGCGGTACCCGTCGTATTGTCACTGTAAGGAGAGTTGACGCTCAGTGCTTTCATGCTCAGCGCCTTGAGGTTTTCGACGAGGTTTTCCTCGCCGGGCGTGCCAATTTCCGCCATGTCATCGTCGCTCAGCCCCGACCACAAGCCGTCCGAACAGGCGAGCAGCACGTCGCCCGGATTCAGCTCGATCTTGCCTGTGATGCTCATGTCGGGAACGGGAGCGTCGCCGCCAATGCAACACTCAACGAAGTTTCGCATTGGATGGTCTTTTGCTTCTTCCTCGGTGATGGCGCCTTCCTGTATCAGTACCTCGACATGGCTGTGATCGCGGGAACGAGACAGCACCTCACTGTCGCGGACCTGGTAGATACGGCTGTCGCCAATATGCGCCCAGAACGCGCCGCCTTCCTGTACCAGGCAGATCGCGCACGTTGCACGCGGACGAAAGTCGACCGCGAGATCCTTACCGAGGTCGACGACCTCGTCATGGGCGCGTGACAAGGCCATATAGAGAAAACCCTGGGGATCGAACACGGGCAGATCGGCGGCCATGAACAGGTCCTGCACGACCTTGAGGCCTGTCTCCGCTGCCTTCGCGCCATCCGAATGGCCGCCCATGCCGTCAAAGACCAGCATCATTGCGGCGCTGTCGGAAACGACCACGGCAGCGCGATCCTGGTTGTCCTTGCGGTCACCGAGTGCAGAAACTTTTGCGTATTCAATTTGCATGGAATCAAGGTGGTGGCGATTGGCCTTCAACAGCAACCACAGCTTAGAATGTTGTTTTCCTGAAGAATGTGACCCAGACAGCACAATTACAGGCCGTCGGGGAAAGGACGCTGATGTTACATAGTATGACAGGGTTCGCGCGAGAGTCCGTGGAATCGGATATCGGCACGCTGACCTGGGAGATTCGGGCGGTTAATCACCGATACCTGGATGTCCAGTTCAAGGTCCCCGAGGATTTGCGACCCAAGGAACAGGCTTTCCGGCAGCAGGCAAGTACGTCGCTTCGGAGGGGCAAGGTCGAATGTTCGCTGTATTTCAGGCGCTCCGTTAGTCAGGACACCGAGCTTCAGGTTGACACGAGTTTTGTCGAGTTACTGGGCCACCGGATTTCCGAGGTGACATCGAAACTGCCCAATGTCGCTGCGGCCAACCCGATCGAGATTCTGCGCTGGCCCGGTGTTCTGCTGCAGACCGAGGTCGACACCGAGCCCCTGTTTGAGGAAGCTTCCACGTTGCTCAACAAGGCGCTGGAAGCCCTGGGCCACATGCGCGCCAGTGAGGGCGAGCGCATCCACGACTTGCTCGAGTCACGTTGCATCGATATCGAGGCAATAGCCGCCTCCGTTAGGAAGCGCATGCCGGAAGTACTCGACGCCGTGCGTGCGAAACAAAAGGAGCGAATCGACAAGCTCGATATTGAGGCCGATCCGGCGCGCCTCGAGGTAGAACTCGCTTTGATTGCGCAGAAGCTCGATGTTGACGAAGAACTTGATCGCCTGGAGAGCCATCTCGTCGAGATCCGTGACGCACTGCAGGGCGACAAGCCCGTCGGCAGGCGCCTCGATTTCCTCATGCAGGAGCTGAATCGCGAGGCAAATACACTGGGCTCGAAGTCTGCCGATGCGGCAACCACCAAGGCGGCCGTCGACCTGAAGGTGCTCATCGAGCAGATGCGCGAACAGATACAGAACATCGAGTAAGTCACGGTGCCGGACAATAAAGCAAGACTGTTCGTCATAGCGGCACCGTCGGGCGCCGGCAAGACGACGCTGGTGAAAGCACTCGTTTTGCGCAATCCGGACCTGAAATTTTCCATTTCCTACACGACGAGGTCGAAACGCCGCACCGAGATCGACGGCGTCGACTACCTGTTCGTTGATGTCGACGAGTTCGAAACACTCAAAGAAGGTGGAGAATTGCTCGAGTTTGCCGAAGTGTTCGACAACTTCTACGCGACCAGTCGCAGCCAGGTAGAGAAGCACCTCGTCGCCGGCCGGAATGTCGTGCTCGAGATCGATTGGCAGGGCGCACGGCAGGTTCGTGCGTCGATGCCCGAGTGCATCACTATCTTCATTTTGCCGCCATCAATGGAAGAGCTGGAACGTCGCCTGCGTGATCGTCGAACGGACAGTGCGGAAGTCATCGAGCGCCGGCTCCGCGACGCGATGAATGACATGTCGCACTGGGATGAATTCGACTACGTGATCATTAACGACAAGTTGGAGCAAGCCGTCCGGGATCTCGAGCGCGTATTGGCCGGGTCCGGCCATTCATGCGCGAGATCCAACGTGGCGCTGCGTCGGGTTGTTTCGCGGATCATCGGCTGAGCGCTCCTTCTGGCTTTTATATAACATTTGGTTATATAGATTGGCCTTTCGCCCTCAACGTCACCTAGACTCGTGATCCTTCAATCCGCGCCGAATTAGCGGCTCGCACAGATCAGGAACTGACAGATGGCCAGAATTACAGTCGAAGACTGCGTCGATAACATCGATAATATTTTCGAGATGGTACTCGTTGCCGCCAAGCGCGCGCGCCGCCTGGCGCATGGTGCCGACGCGATGGTCGAGCTCGAAAACGACAAGCCTACCGTTATTGCGCTGCGTGAAATCGCGGAAGGCCATGTGACGCCCGCCATCCTGGAGGAAATCGACCAACCGATTACCGACGATTTGCTGCAATCCGAGGCCGCGGAGGACATTCTTCCGGTTCGCGGCATTTCGATAGGCGACTAGCAGGGGCGGCTTTTTGGCCACGACGGCCTTATGTCGCGCAGCACATGGATGTGCGAGAGCGACCCAGCCGCCACTATGAATCGCGGCAAGATTACCCCTAGGGCGCGTAGGCCGCTCCCACGCAAAAGCCGCTACCACGCAAAAGCCGCTCCCACGTAAAAAGGCGCTCCTGCGGGCTCGACGGGTTCACCGTTTCGCGGTCATTACCGTTATTATCGGTGCATGGATTATGCGGCGACTATTCTGTCCAAATTGCCCGGCGCCTCACGACGAGACTACGGCCTGCGGCAGCTGGTCGAAACGCTTAAGTCCTACCTGCCCACCGACCACATAGAACAAATCACGCGCGCGTATGCGTTCGGCGCCAACGCCCACCACGGACAGACACGCAAGTCCGGCGAACCCTACATAACCCACCCTGTCGCCGTCGCCCAGGAACTCGCCGAGATGCATCTCGATGCACAAGCCATTACCGCGGCGATACTGCACGATGTCGTAGAGGACACGTCGGCCTCGCTCGACGATATCGAGGAGAATTTCGGCCACGAGGTCGCCCAGCTGGTGGATGCCGTCAGCAAGCTCGATCAGATTCAATTCAAGAGTCGTGCAGAGGCGCAGGCAGAAAGTTTTCGCAAGATGATGATGGCGATGATCGAGGATATTCGCGTCATCCTCGTTAAACTCTCGGACCGCTTACACAACATGCAAACACTCGGCGCGATGCCGACCACGAAGAAGAAACGTATCGCTCGCGAGACGCTCGACATCTACGCCCCGATCGCAAACCGGCTGGGTATCAACCGCCTCAAGATCCAACTCGAAGACCTCGGTTTCATGCACCTGCACCCATTCCGTTATCGCGTACTCGACAAGGCGTTAAAAAAGAGCAAGGGAAGTCAGCGCCAGATCGTCAAACGAATCTCCGACGAATTCGGCAAGGCGATGGTAGAAGACGGAATCGATGGTGAGGTCATCGGACGCACGAAACATCTTTATAGCATCTACAAGAAGATGGCCGAGAAGAAACGGCCACTGTCCGACATCGTCGATGTTTACGGATTTCGAATCATCGTTGACAACGTCAACACGTGCTACCAGACACTCGGCCTCGTTCATGGCCTGTACAAGCCGATGCCCGGCCGATTCAAGGACTACATCGCAATTCCGCGCATCAACGGCTACCAGTCGCTGCATACCACGCTGTTCGGGCCAAAAGGTCTGCCTCTCGAGGTCCAGATCCGCACGCGAGAGATGGACCGGGTCGCCGAGTCAGGCGTCGCTTCACACTGGATTTACAAGGCCGATGAGAAAACTGACGCGACGCCGCAGCGCCGTGCCCGCGAATGGCTCGCCAATCTCGCGGAGATTCAGCAGTCTGGTACCTCCGAGGAATTCCTGGAGAGCGTCAAAGTCGATTTGTTCCCGGACAAGATCTACGTATTCACACCGAAAGGCGACATCATGCCGCTGCCAAAAGGTGCCACGACCGTCGACTTCGCTTACGCCGTGCATACGGACATCGGCGATCGTTGTGTCGCCGCCAAAGTCGATCGTGGATTGGTGCCACTGCGAACGCCGCTACAAAACGGCCAGACCGTCGAAATCATCACCGCGCGCGGTGCCAAACCAAACCCCAACTGGTTGACCTTCGTTCGATCGGCGAAGGCACGCTCCGCGATTCGCAATCATATGAAGAACCTGCGCTCCACGGAGTCCGTCGACCTCGGCAAGCGTCTTCTCGACAAGTCGCTCAAGGATCTGGGCTCCTCCCTGCGCAAGGTCGGCAAGGTGCGCCTGGCCGACGTGCTCAGCGAGCTCGGGCTCAACAATACGACGGAGTTGTTCGAACAGCTTGGGCTGGGCGAACGCCTGGCACCCCTGACCGCCCGCATGCTTGTCGGTGTGGATGAGGCAGACGAGTCAGATGACGACCTTGCCAGCCTGATCATCGCGGGGACCGAAGGCATGGTGGTCAGTTACGCCAAGTGTTGCCACCCGATTCCGGGTGACGACGTCATGGGCTACCTGACGGCGGGTCGCGGCGTTGTCATCCACAGAAACACCTGCGGCAACCTGAGCAAATTTCGCAAGCAACCGGAAAAGTGGATAGCCGTCACCTGGGAGAAGGATATCGACCGGGACTTTACCTGCCAGATTCAGACGGAAACGAGGAACCGCACCGGAGTGCTGGCCGAGGTGGCCGCTACCATTGCGGACTGCGGCTCGAACATCGAACAGGTCGAAGTGCTTGGACGTCACGATGACTGCTCCGTTCTTTCTTTTCTATTGACGGTCCGGGATCGAAGCCACTTGGCAAAGATCATGCGCAACGTACGAAATATGCAGAACGTCTTACGAGTATCACGCGATTGCGCGTAAAACGATTCTTCAAATTCAGGACACCCCCATGAGCAAAGAAGCCATTCACACGGACCGCGCCCCGGCTGCGATCGGAACCTACTCCCAGGCGATACGAGCAGGCGGTCTCGTTTTCCTCTCCGGGCAGATTCCTTTGGTAGCCGAAACAATGCAAGTCGCTGAGGGCGATTTCGAGGCGCGCGCGCGACAGGTGTTCCTGAACCTCGCAGCCGTTGCCGAAGCAGCCGGCGGCAGCCTGAACGATGTCGTCAAGCTCACCATCTTTCTTACAGACCTCGACAACTTCGCGACAGTGAACTCAGTCATGGAAGACTTTTTCGAGCAACCTTTCCCGGCGCGAGCCGCGGTTGGTGTTGCGTCGTTGCCGAAAGGCGTCGATGTCGAGGCCGACGCGATCCTTGCAATCTGAATCACCACTAACGAGCCTGCGGGGCGTTGGCCCGGCGCTTGCCAAAAAGCTCGAGAAACTCGGCTTGTATCGAGTTGAAGATCTGCTGTTCCTTCTGCCGCTGCGGTATGAGGACAGAACTCAACTCGTGAAGATCGGTGCGCTCGTCGCGGGCAACCGCTGCCTGGTGACCGGTGAGGTACTGTTGTCCGAGACAGTCTATCGTGGGCGGCGCAACCTTCTGGTTCGCATCAGCGATGGCAGCGGGCAGCTGACACTGCGTTTCTTTCATTTTTCAAGACAGCAACAGGCGCAGTTTCAGGACGGCGTCGCTATTACCTGTTTCGGCGAAGTACGACGCGGCAACGCCGGCTTCGAGATGATTCACCCCGAATACCGCATCTTGCGAGAGAATCAGAACGCGGTCAGCCATGACTCCCTGACACCGATCTATCCGGCAACCGAGGGCGTGCAACAGGGACGCCTCAGATACCTCACCGACCAGGCACTGCAGTCAATGCAGGAATCGCCCCCGTCCGAGCTGCTGCCCGCGAGCCTGACGAAACAGCTTGGCATGCCCTCATTGGCAGACGCAATAAAGTACCTGCACCGGCCGCCGCCCGATGCGGACGTACAGCAGATGTTGGCGGGACAGCATCCGTGTCAACAGCGCCTGGCATTCGAGGAACTGCTCGCGCACTACCTGAGCCTGCGCAGCCTGCGTGCGCTGGCCGAGACTGAAAACGCAGAACCGCTGGTCGACGGGGGCCTTGACGTCAGCCGCTTCATCGACGCCTTGCCGTTCGAGCTAACGGGTGCGCAAGAGCGTGTCGTCGAAGACATTCTCTCTGACCTCGCCAGGCCGCACCCGATGATGCGTCTTATCCAGGGTGATGTGGGCTCCGGGAAAACAGTGGTCGCCGCGATAGCCTGCGTCAAGGCGATCGCCTGTGGGGTCCAGGTCGCGATCATGGCACCCACCGAGATTCTCGCCGAGCAACACTGGCGCACATTCTCCGACTGGTTTCGCCCGCTGGATATCGAGCCCGCCTGGCTCAGCGGTAGCCAGCGAGCGGCCGCACGACGAGAGTCCGTCGAGTCCATTGCCGACGGTCGCGCGCAAGTGGTCATTGGCACTCACGCACTGTTTCAGGAGGGCATAGCTTTCAAGCGCCTGGCTTTCGTCATCATTGATGAGCAACATCGTTTCGGCGTTCATCAGCGCATGGCGTTACGCGATAAGGGCGTATCGATCTCGGGGCATCCGCACCAACTGGTCATGACGGCGACACCCATACCCCGAACCCTGGCGATGGCGGCTTATGCAGATCTTGACACCTCTGTCATCGACGAACTCCCACCCGGTCGCCAGGCCGTTACGACCATTGCCGTTCCGGATACACGTCGTGGTGAAATCGTCGAGCGAGTGCGGTCCGCGTGCGAGTCGGGGCAGCAGGCCTATTGGGTGTGCCCGCTGATCGAGGAGTCCGATGTTCTCGACTACCAGGCAGCCGAGGCCAGTTATGCGATGTTGCGTGAGGCGCTTCCGGAGTTGCGCGTGGGATTGGTGCACGGACGAATGCGCCCCAGGGAAAAGGAAAGCGGCATGCGTGCTTTCAAAGAAGGTCTCATCCAGTTGCTTGTCGCGACCACGGTCATCGAGGTCGGTGTGGATGTGCCGAACGCCAGCCTCATGATCATCGAGAACGCGGAGCGCATGGGTCTGTCGCAACTCCACCAACTGCGCGGCCGGGTTGGGCGTGGCGCAGCACAAAGCCATTGCGTGTTGCTGTACAAACCGCCTCTTGGCCGCATCGCGAAGGAGCGTCTCGCCGTGTTGCGTGACACCAATGATGGTTTTGTTGTCGCGCAACGCGACCTCGAGCTGCGTGGGCCCGGCGAACTACTGGGTACGCGTCAGACCGGATTGCCGGATTACCGTATTGCGGACCTGGTGCGCGATGCAGGCCTCATGCCGCAGGTACAAATCACGGCAGAGTCCATTCAGAAAGCCTCCGGGAATAACGCCGCCGCAATCGTCCGTCGCTGGCTTGGTGACACGGGTCGGTACGGCAAGGTGTAGATCGGCTGCAGGCCGCGACATCGCTGTCGGAATGCCCCTAGGGCACGTAGGCCGCTCCTACAATCGCCCTGTGTAACGTACAATCCGCCACATGAAGTCCGTGCTCGCCAATGCCGTCTCGCCGCAGATGGTCAGCCAATTGCGAAATTACGCCAAGTTGATGCGGCTCGACAAACCGATCGGCATCTGGCTTTTGCTGTGGCCGACACTCTGGGCCTTGTGGCTCGCCGGCGATGGCGCGCCCGACCAGGGTCTTTTCGTTATCTTTGTCCTTGGCGTCGTCGTAATGCGATCCGCCGGCTGTGTATTGAACGACTATGCCGATCGAAAAATTGATCCCTATGTTGAGCGCACCCGGTCGCGGCCAATTGCATCCGGCACCGTCGCACCCCCCGAAGCCCTGACGCTGTTTGCGGCACTTGCGCTGATCGCGATCGGTCTCGCAAGCATGCTCAATGAGCTGGCACGATTACTTGCCATCATCGCCGCAGTGCTGACTGTCGCCTACCCATTCGTCAAACGATTGTTGTCGATCCCGCAGTTCGTACTCGGAGCGGCTTTCGGTTGGGCGGTCCCGATGGCGTTTGCCGCGCAAACAGGCGAAACACCCGAACTGGCCTGGCTGGTCTTCGGTACCGCGATGATATGGGCTGTTATCTACGACACGTTTTACGCCATGGTTGATCGTGACGACGACAGGAAACTGGGTGTCAAGTCGACCGCGATATTGTTTGGCGAAGCCGACCTGTTCGTCATTGCCGGCCTGCAGGTGACGATGTTCCTTGCGCTGCTGTTGATCGGCTATCGAGCACAGCTCGGGTTTTGGTACTACTTGTCCGTGTTGATCGCCGGTTGTCTTATGGCGTGGCACCAGTGGCTGGCCCGCGATCGGCAACCGGCCGGTTGCTTCGCCGCTTTTCTTCACAACCATTTGATCGGCATGGTTGTCTTTATCGGTATCGTACTCAATTACACGTTCAGCCCGTCGGCCGCAGGCTGATTTACGCCGCCCTCGCAACCGCGAGGACGCTGAGCTTCTCCACACCGCTCTCAAGCAGTGCCGTCGCAAGTTGTCGAGTCGTTGCTCCGGTCGTTACGACATCATCGACGATGAGTATGTGTCGGAAAGCGGGCTTTTTGGACACGACAAAAGCGTTTCGCAGATTACGGCTTCGCTCCATTGCTGCCAATCCGGTTTGATACGATGTCGCTCGCCGGCGCGTGACGCCCGACACGATGGGCAGCGCCGAGCTCCTGGAAATTGATTTGCAGAGTTCTGTTGCCTGGTTGAATCCACGAACAGCCTGTCGACGCCAGTGCAGCGGAACGGGCAGCAATGCGTCGATGTCCGGAGACAGGCGATGCATCTGGGCCACGAGCAATTCGCCGAACGCCGCAGCATAGTGCAACCTGCGGCCGAATTTGAGCGCCTTGAGGCCTGCGTCGACCGGAAACTCGTACAACAAGGGAGCGACCGTCGCCTGACACGGGGGCTCGCTGGCCTGGCAGGCGCCGCAATACACGCCGCGCTGCAGGTCGATTGTAACGGGCTGCCCGCATAGGGCACAGGCTTTCTCAATCCATGGCAGGTCGCGATAGCAGCCGACACAGATTCTCTGTTCGGGTGGAACCGTTCGCGTACCGCAGAATACGCAGCGCAGGGGCATAATCGAATCATCGACTTGCCGCAGGACGCGACTCACCCCGGTTCGGCACGCGTACATGATCGATAAGACTTGCACCTCGCCATTGATGCCAGATCGATCGCCTGCCCACCACCGGTGAATCACGGCGATACCGGTCAAAAAGCGTGGTACGTTGGTCGCCCTTCAGACAACAACGCAAATAGCACGTGGACAAATCACCGACGTTGAATCTACGAGATCTTCGACGCCGCTTCGACAAAGCGGCAGAACGTTTCGATACGGCCGACTTCGTGCATGCCGTGACGCGTGAGGGCTTGTTTGCGAGGCTCGATCCCGTCCTGGTAAAGGCGAAAAATATTCTCGACCTCGGTTCGGCAACTGGCGGCGCAGACCACGCACTCCGACGACGATTCAGGCCCGAGCACATCATCTCGCTCGATGTTTCGCGAAATATGCTCCGACAGTCCATCCGCAAACGTTCCGGGCTTCGCCGTCTTTCCTTTTGCCGCTCATCCCACATTCAGGCGGACGCGTCACGACTGCCGCTGGTGGATCAGAGTATCGACTTTGTCTTCGGCAACCTGTTGCTGCCTTTCGTCGATCACCCCGATGTTGTCTTTAAAGAGGTCGCACGTGTTCTCACGAAGGGCGGCGTCTTCGCTTTCGCGACGCTGGGACCTGACAGCCTTGCTGAAATCGGCCGCGCCTGGAATACCGTCGACGACTTTTCACACGTCAATGTCTTTCCCGACATGCACGACATCGGCGATGCCCTGGTGCAATCAGGCCTGCGCGATCCGGTGCTGGATGTCGATCGCCTGACGATTCATTACGAGGATTCCGCGAAGCTTTTCACCGACCTGACCAACGTGGGCGGGAGAAACACGCTGCAGCAACGAAACCCTTCGATGGTGGGTAGAAAGCGATTCGAGAAAATGCGGGCCACCCTTATGGAATCGCAGAATAACGAAGGTAATGGCGTGGATCTTGGCCTTGAACTGGTCTACGGGCATTGCTGGGGGGCCGGCGCCAGACCGAACGCAACGGACTATCGTATCGATGCCTCGGCGATTGGCTGGCGTCGGCGTTAATGTCGGTGAAATGGTTAACTCTTTGTTAAATAAGAATTAATCTCAGTAACTTCTGGCGTCGCATCGTTGCATGGGCTGTTTGATTTGAGTACACTTCGCGTGCTTTTTTGACCGGCGCGCCTGGTCAAACCGGCTCATCGACGAATGTCCGGGGTCACCGGGCCTCTGCAAACGCGAACGGTTCCAGTATTCGTCACATCCGGAATTGAAAATAAGTTGCGATCGCCGCAGCGACTCGCAGGGTGAACAATCAATGATACGAAAGTCGTTTTTGAGCATGCTGGGCCTTTTTGTTGCAAGCAACGTGCGCGCGGATTGGGCGCTGAATATGCCCAAAGGTGTCACCGACCTTAGCGCCGAGACGTATGGCCTTCACATGATGGTCTTCTGGTGGTGTGTGGCGATCGGGCTTCTGGTCTTCGGTGTGATGATTATTTCGCTGGTCCTGCACCGTAAATCGAGAGGCGCAAAAGCCGCGGATTTTTCACACAGCATGACGGCGGAAATCATCTGGACCGCGATTCCCGTCGTTATTCTCCTGGTCATGGCCGTGCCTGCAGCCGAAACCATGGTGAAGCTCGAGGATTCCCGCGACCCTGATATTTCGATTGTGATCACGGCCTACCAGTGGAAGTGGCATTACAAGTACCAGGATGAGGACATCGAGTTTTATTCGAGTCTGGCGCGACCGAGCCTCGAGGCACGCCGCAAACAGTCCGGTATCGATCCAAATGCGGTGGACAACTACCTGCTCGATGTTGATCGCCCGGTCGTCGTGCCACGTGGCGCCAAGGTTCGCTTGCTGCTGACATCGAACGACGTGGTCCACTCCTGGTGGGTTCCCGACCTCGCGATCAAGAAGGATGCCGTGCCCGGTATCGTCAACGAGGCCTGGTTCAAGGTCAATGAGGCCGGCACCTATCGCGGCCAGTGCGCGGAACTGTGTGGCAAGGACCACGGTTATATGCCGATCGTCGTGGAGGTTGTCGAGCCCGACGCATTCCAGGCCTGGGTCGACACACGTAAAGAAAGTGCCGAGCAAGTCGCCAGTACACAATAGATACGGAATTCAGTCGTGCCGGACATGACGGCACGCAAGTGGAGTAGCAAGGTATGACAACGGCAGTAGCGGACGCACACGACAGTCACGACGAGCACGGCCCCGCCAAGGGAATCGGGCGCTGGCTGTTTTCCACGAATCACAAGGACATCGGCACGATGTACCTGGTTTTCAGCCTCACCATGTTCTTCATTGGCGGGGCGATGGCGCTGGTGATTCGTTCCGAGCTGGCCGTACCCGGGTTGCAGTTCGTGCATCCCGAGTTCTTCAACTCGATGACGACGATGCATGCACTGATCATGGTGTTCGGTGCCGTAATGCCGGCCTTCGTTGGGCTCGCCAACTGGATGATTCCGCTCATGATCGGGGCGCCGGACATGGCATTGCCGCGCATGAACAACTGGTCGTTCTGGATTCTGCCTGTCGCCTTCGGCATTTTGCTGTCCACTCTGTTGATGCCGGGTGGGGCTCCTGCGAGTGGCTGGACCATGTATCCGCCGCTCGTATTGCAGACCGGTGATGCCTTTCCATTCCTGATCTTCTCGGTCCACTTGATGGGCATCTCTTCGATCATGGGCGCGATCAACGTCATCGTGACGATTATCAACATGCGTGCACCGGAGATGACGCTGCTGAGAATGCCGATGTTTGTCTGGACCTGGTTGATTACGGCCTATCTGCTGATCGCGGTCATGCCCGTCCTCGCCGGTGCTGTCACGATGTTGTTGACCGACCAGTTCTTCGGCACGAGCTTTTTTCTCGCTGCCGGCGGCGGTGATCCGGTCATGTTCCAGCACATCTTCTGGTTCTTCGGCCATCCGGAGGTGTACATCATGATCCTGCCGGCGTTCGGCGTCGTCTCTGAGATCATTCCAACGTTCGCTCGCAAGAAACTGTTCGGTCACGATTCGATGGTCTACGCAGCCGCGTCCATCGCATTCCTGTCGTTCATTGTCTGGGCGCATCATATGTTCACGGTGGGCATGCCGTTGACGGGACAGATGTTCTTCATGTTTGCCACGATGCTGATCGCCGTGCCAACCGGTGTGAAGGTTTTCAACTGGGTCGCAACGATGTGGCGCGGCGCGATGACCTTCGAAACACCGATGCTGTTCTCGCTGGCCTTTGTCTTCCTGTTTACGATCGGCGGCTTCTCCGGCCTGATGCTCGCCATCGCCCCGGCAGACATCCAGTATCACGACACCTATTTCGTCGTGGCCCATTTTCACTACGTGCTGGTGCCCGGCTCGGTTTCGCCATCATGGCCGGCGCCTATTATTGGCTGCCGAAGTGGACCGGTCACATGTACAACGAGAAACTCGGCAAGCTGCATTTCTGGACGTCGACAATATTCGTCAACCTGACCTTCTTCCCGATGCACTTCCTCGGGCTGGCCGGGATGCCGCGCCGAATTCCCGACTACTCGACGCAGTTCACGGACTTCAACACCATTGCCAGCATCGGCGCCATCGGTTTCGGGCTGTCTCAGTTGCTGTTTGTCGGAGTGGTCCTGTCCGCCTGGAAAGGCAGCAAGGCGACGGACCGAGTCTGGGAAGGCTCACACGGCCTCGAGTGGACGGTGCCATCGCCGGCGCCGTATCACACGTGGGAAACGCCACCCAAAGCGCGCGTCGCCGGCGAAGCATTCGAGTAAGCCATGGCCGATGCGGAGCGCAAAAAGGGCATTCGCCGCACGACGCTGATTGTCGTGGCGATTGCCGTGGCGTTTTACCTCGGCTTCATCATGCTCGGAGTGCTGCGCTCCTGAGCGCCCTGGGACAACAGCGATGAACGACTCGAATTCCAACCTCAAAACGCAAAATCGCTCGTTGACCGGGCGCCTGCTAATCATGGTCGCGGCCATGTTTGCCTTCGGCTACCTGCTGGTGCCGCTGTACGACGTGTTCTGCGAGATAACGGGCTTCGGCGGTCGCACCAATGCCACGGCGGCCGTTGTCGAAGAGGCGCCGGACCTGTCGCGGGAAATCCGCGTCGAGTTCATGACGACGGTAAACTCCTACGCACCTTTCGAGCTTAGCTCGGACGTCAGCAGCATGACGGTCAATCCGGGGAAGATGTACTTCGCAACCTTCACGGGCAAAAACCTGAGCAGCGAGAGCAAAGTCGCGGTGGCCAGGCCCAGTGTTGCACCGCCCGCCGCCACTGAGCACTTCGTGAAAATCGAATGCTTCTGTTTCAACAGCCAGGAGTTTGCGGCGAACGAGGAACGGGCGATGCCGCTGCAGTTCATCGTCGACCCTGATCTGCCGGATTACGTCGACACAATCACGCTAGGCTACACCTTCTATGACACCGCCCGAACGGTGGCGAACAACACGCTTTAAACCGAGAAGTTTTTGACATGACAACACATACCGAAGAACACTATTACGTCCCGCATGGCAGCCATTGGCCCGTCGTCGGTTCGCTTGGCCTGCTTTTTCTTATGGTCGGCGTTTCAAGCTGGCTGAACGGGGCGGACGCCGGCTTCTACATTATGCTGACGGGTATTGCGATCATAGTCTTCATGATTACCGGCTGGTTTGCCACGGTCATCGGCGAAAGCCAGGGCGGCCTCTACAACGCGCAGGTTGACAGGTCATTTCGCCAGGGAATGTTCTGGTTTATTTTTTCCGAGGTGATGTTTTTTGCGGCATTCTTCGGCGCGCTTTTTTATGCACGCAACATGTCGATCCCCTGGCTCGGCGGATCCAGCAACAATTTCTTCACCAACCTGCTGCTCTGGGAGGGCTATGAAAGTACCTGGCCGACCGACGGTCCGGGCAACATTGGTGGCGACTATGAAGCTATGCCGCCTTTCGGCCTGCCACTCATCAACACGGCGTTGCTGCTGACCAGCAGTATCACCGTAACGATAGCCCATCACTCGCTGCTCGCCGGCAAACGCGCTCGCCTCGCGATTTTCCTCGCCGCGACGTTTCTGCTTGGGTTCACCTTCGTCTATCTGCAGGGCGTTGAATACGTCGAAGCCTACGAGCACATGAACCTGAAGCTCACCTCGGGCATCTACGGTTCCACGTTCTTTATGCTCACGGGCTTCCACGGCATGCATGTGACGATCGGTGCCATCATGCTCACGATCATCTTTTTCCGGGCCATAAAAGGGCACTTCTCGCCCGACCATCATTTCGCATTCGAGGCCGTTGCCTGGTACTGGCACTTTGTCGATGTCGTCTGGATCGGCCTGTACGTATTCGTCTACTGGATGTAATAGGACTCGCGGCTGCGGCGCTCCCACAGAGCATGTGCGAAAATAGGCGCCTCAGCGCCCGTTATTGTCTGCGAACACGAAATCAACCGGTGGGCGGCTCGATCCAGCCGAGAAAATAGGACGCGACGAGAAACAGGATCAGCACCAGCGACAGGCCGACCCGGACCTCGAGTGCGCGGAGCATTTTCGGTGAGTCGGCATCCTCACGGCGGAGGTAGAAGAGCCCTGTCCCCAGGCTAATTACAATGGCCGCCAGCAGAACAAAAACAACGTATTTCATAACAGCACCCTCTTGAGCGATCATTATACTGTGAACACCCGCACGAAAAAGCCTTTGCCAAGCTGGCTGCCGCTGGTCGTAGGCACCCTGCTGGTCGTGCAGTTTGCCGGGCTCGCTGTGTGGCAGATCACCCGCGGCCTGGAGAAACGCGCCAGCCACGCCGCATTTCGTGATGAGACCGGTTTTGCCGCCTGGCACGACGGCATAGACATCCGCCCGTATCAGCGACTCAAGGCCACGGGCCGCTACGACAGTGAACACCAGATCCTCCTCGAGAACATCATCGTCAACAGCCGCTACGGCTATTACGTGTTAACACCTCTGCTCGATCAGGACGATGAGCCGGTCTTGCTCGTCAACCGGGGCTGGATTCCGAAGGACGGCGGAGACATCGAGCTCGCTCTGTCGGATGTGCCAACGAACCGCATTACTGTCCGTGGGCGAGCCGGGTCGCTGCCACGCGCCGGATACAAAATGGGCGCTGCCATCGACGCAGCATCTCCCTGGCCGAAGTTCGCCGTTTACCCTGATTTCGACGAAGTTGCCGCCGCGCTCGGCGTTGCCGTGCAACCGTTTGTGTTACTCATGGATCACGACGAAAATCACGGCTTTCTCCGTCACTGGGTCCCCACTGAGTTCGGTCCAGGAAAGCACTTTGCTTATGCCTTCCAGTGGTTTGCAATGGCCGCAGCGCTATCCGGGCTGTTGGTATGGAACTACCGTAAGAAGCGGTTTCAATCATGACAAAACAGAAAGATACAAGAGGGCGAATACAGTTATTTCTCGTCTCGCTGGTCTTTTTCGGCCCGCTGATTCTCGCGACATGGTTGTACTTCAGTGGTGCCGGACTTCAGCCGATGGGTCGAACGAACCATGGCGAACTGCTCGAGCCACTACTCAATATCCGCGAGGCGCTGCCCGATTCGCCGATCCACACGCATAATGACGGCCATTGGTTGCTCGTCTACCCGAATGCCGGGACCTGCGATGAACCCTGCAAATACGCGTTGTACACGCTGCGCCAGTCGCGCCTGATGCTCGGCAAGGAAATGGAGCGGCTGGTCAGGGTTTTCTTGCACGGCAACAGCGCTGTCGATACAGTGTTTATTGCCGAGCAGCACGCCGGCCTGGTTGCCCTGGAGGACAGCCGCCTCAGCGAGTTGCTGAATAACAAGAAGCCCGAGGAATTATCCGGGGGCGGTTTCTACCTGGTCGACCCCCTCGGAAATCTCGTGATGTATTTCCGGCCTGATATCGATCCGGGCGATATGGTTGAGGACATCAAGCACCTCCTGGAACTATCGCGCATTGGCTAACGGGAACGATAATTGAATACGAATGTAGCGACGTACACTGACTGGCGCGACTATTACGAGTTAACGAAACCTCGTGTTGTCATGCTGATCGTATTCACAGCGATCGTTGGCATGTTCGTATCGGTGCCCAGTTGGCCGGGCGTTGTACCGCTCCTGTTCGGCACACTGGGAATCGGCCTGGCGGCCTCGTCCGCCGCTGTATTCAACCATGTTCTCGATGCTCGCATCGACATACAAATGATGCGTACTCGCGGGCGGCCGCTGCCGCAAGGAAAGCTGACAGAGAAAGCAGCGCTGGCTTTTGCGTCTGTGCTGTGTGTTATCTCGATGATTGTTCTCTGGTTCATCGTGAACCCGCTCACCGCGGGACTGACATTCTTCTCGTTGATCGGTTATGCCGTTGTCTATACCGCATGGCTTAAACGAACGACGCCGCAGAACATCGTTATCGGTGGCGCCGCCGGCGCCGCACCACCTATCCTCGGATGGACCGCGGTCACCAACGAAATTCACAGTGGGGCCTTGTTGCTGTTCCTGATCGTATTCGTCTGGACGCCGCCGCATTTCTGGGCGCTTGCGATCGCGAGAAAAGATGAATATGCAAAGGTCGATATCCCGATGCTGCCTGTTACACACGGGGAGGCCTACACGCGACTCAACATACTGCTGTATACAATCCTGCTCGTACTTGTCACGATTCTGCCGTACCTGATCGGCATGAGCGGCCTGATTTATCTGTTGACGGCCCTTGTACTCGACGCTTACTTCCTCTACTACGCCGTGCAGATGTACCGCGTGCCGGAGAATCCCGATCTGCCGATGCGGACTTTCAAATTTTCCATCAGCTACCTGGGATTCCTGTTCGCAGCGATTCTTATCGATCACTACCTGCTGTTTCGAGTGAACCTCTGATTCAGGGTATGCCGTCAATTCTCAAAGACCCCCTGTAGAAAAAGGACCCTGACCGTAGCTTCCCGGGACAACAATGCGCTGACTTTCGAGCGGCTGGTCCGGCCGCACTTTGACCGCCTGTATCGTCTCGCATGGCGCCTCACCGGCCGCAAGGCGGAGGCGGAGGACCTTTTTCAGGAACTCCTCGTAAAGGCCTTCGGCAAACTCGACGACCTCGTCGGGATCGAACAGCCCGGCCCCTGGCTCTCGCGCATCATGTACAACCTGTTCATCGACGAGCAGCGGCGATTTGCCCGGCGACGATTGCACACAATCGAAGACGGGCAGCTACCGGGCGACGGCCTGGAGGGCCTGCCAGGCGGCGAAAACCCCGTGCATGATAATGAACGTATGGATAACATACAGCGGCTGGATGCTGCGTTGTCACGGCTCAGCGACGAGCATCGCCTTGTCGTGCTTCTGCACGATGCCGAGGGTTACAAAATGTCTGAAATCCAGGCCCTGACAGGTATCCCGGTTGGAACGGTCAAGTCCCGTCTGCACCGGGCCCGCGCACGTCTTCGGGAAATCCTGACGAAGGATGGAACCATTTCCTGATCCGAAACGTTTAAGGGACAGGCAGGATAACGATGCAAAACGAAGAGACATCAAGACAGGACCAGGCGCTTCAGGCATTGCTGAAAGACTACGCCGTGCCTGATGCCGCTGAGTCCTTTTACGAGCAGGCGCTGGCACGTGCGACCCACGAGGGGACACGTCGGCAGAAAAAACGCTGGTTGATGACCGGGTTTGGCTCTGCCGTCGCCGCCGGCCTCGTACTCTGGCTCATCGGCGGATTCTTCCTTACGACGCCGTCGCCGACCGCGAATCCGGACATTCCAGGCGTGACGATGACGCTCGAGCAACCGCGGACCGTCAATCTCGTTTTTGCCTCCGGCACGGCGCTCGATTCGGCGATGCTGACAGTCCTCCTTCCTGATGGAATAGAGCTGGCGGGTTTTCCGGGGCAACGTGAGATCACCTGGCAAACCAGCCTTGTCGAAGGCAGGAATTTGCTGCCGCTGGAACTCGTTGCCGTATCGCCGGTTGGCGGTGAAGTGCTGGCACGGCTTGAACATGATAATCGCGAGCGGACGTTCCGGTTGCGCATTGAAGTGAGCTAACGGAGTAGTTCAATGAAACACGTCACTGTATCTATTGCCATTACGGTCCTGACCCTGATGGCCTTTTTCCCGGCGACCGCTCGTGCCGACGAACTGGAGGATCTTGACGTTACAATGGAAGTGCTCGATGACGTCGGCGACCTCGACGATGCGATTTCCCGGATGCGTGGCCCGGACGACGATGGCGTCACTGACGATGACTGGGAAGACTCGGAAGACGATGAATCGGACGATATCGTCGATGAGGAGTCCGACGACGATTCGGACGAGGATGAGGGCGATGGCTTCGACGACGACGACATGGACGATGATTTCGAGGGCGAAGATGATGTCGAAGACGATGAGACAGAAGACGAAGAAGGACTCGATGACGGTGATGAGGTCGATGACGACTTGCCCAGCGATGACGATGACGATGACGACGATGATGACGATGATGATGATGACGACGACGACAGCAGCAGCTAGATAGGCCGCGGCTGTAGAGATTCCGGTTCAATCTGCGCAAATCCCTGAAATACCCCCGATTATTGGCCTTCCGGGGGTGTTTTTTTGCGCCACGTCATAGTTTTGGCACCAGTAATACCGGTACGCTTGCGATCAGGCATAAGGCTGGAACGCAAAACCTACATGGCCAGGAACAACTTACTCGCGGGCTCCCTCTGTTGCATTGCCGCTCTCATGGCCCTGGCGCCTGTCGACAACGCCTCGGCAATGACGGCCACGCAGTATTTCGACGAGGGTAATCGGCTTTTCCGCGACGACCTCTACTGGGCAGCATTGCTGCGCTACCGCCAGGCGAATGAGGAAGGCCTGGACACGGCAATCCTGCATTACAACGTCGGTATCGCCCACTACCGCGCCAGGCAGCACATTCGCGCCCGTGAGTCGTTGCTTCTGGCACTCCAGGATCCGGACCTTCGTATTGCGAGCCAATACAACCTGGGCTTGAACGCCTATGCCGCGGGGAATACCGAAGAGGCGCTTCGCTGGTTTCGTCTGGTCCGCGATCAGAACACGGATAAAAAGTTACAGAAGTATGCGGTCGTCGCGATTTCCAGAATTCGTGCGGCCATGGCAGCGGCTGACGACTTCGAGCAGCGCGTCGTGGAGCGCGAAGAGAAGAGGGAGTTCGCTCAGCTCGAGCTGCGTACTCGCATAGGTTTCGGTTACGACAGCAACGTCTTTCGCTCGCCCGAGAATGAAGACTCGCCGGGGGGTGGCTACATCGACTATTCCGACCCGGACCTGCCGCTCGTAGTACCCGTCGTTGAAAGCGGCGCATTCATGCCAGTGAGCTTCAGTGCCAAATACAAGGTTAACAGCTTGCCATTCGAAGGCTTCTACGGTGCCTATCGACTCTCCGGTCGCTACTACCAGGACAAAGAACTCGATAACGCCAACGAGTACCTGCAAGAGGCGAGTTTTGGCAGTGAGTACAGCCGCGAGGAGGGTGCAAGAAAACGGGAAATCCGTAGCGCCTTCAAAGTCGCCCAGCACGACGAGGTTTATTACGACCGGGACGATGGGAGCATTCGGCTTTCTGACGACATCGAGATAGACGACCGTATGAACTATCTTCGATATGGGCCCGAGCTTTCGTTGCGTCAATCCCACGAACATCTGTCGGTTGGCGCGACATTCAAGGGTCAGCTGTGGAACTACGAAGACACCACGGCCGTACCTGAATATGACCACGAGTATTATCACATCGATCTACATGGCCAGTACAAGTTCGACGAGAGCTCATTGTTTCGTGTGACGGCCAAGTACTACAGTCGACGATTCGGTGACCGGCCTTCATTCGATCTCGACGGCCAGCAACGACTCGGCAACCCGACCATTCGCTATGATTATTTATCGCTTGGGCTGAGGGCACGACAGCGCTTGAACGACAGCATGTGGTTCGGCTGGGAAATCGAGCGCACCGAGCGCACCGATCAGTACGTCGGCTACAACGATTACACGCGAGACAGCTATCAACTGGAGTTTCACTGGTCGCCCAGTGACCGGCTCCGATTCGCTGCCAGCGGAATCTACCGCCTTTATGACTACAGCAACGCCTTTGCGTTCCACAACCCGGTCGTAGGCCAAAAAGAACAGGAGTCGCTCGACGCAAGGGTACTTGCTGTTTACCGGATGACGAAACAACTGAGCCTCGTTGGTGAAGCCATCTACCGGGAGACCGACTCCAACGATCTGCGCATACAGTATCAACGCGAACAGTTCACGCTCGGAGTGCGTTGGGAGCAGTAATTCTCTGTTAGACTTGCCGGCCTCGATTTTCCGCGACTGCCTGTTGTCTTTCGCCTATCTGCCCAGCCACCAATGGACGTCACACCCATTCTCGAACAGCTCAATGATGCCCAGCGTCAGGCTGTGACTGCGCCCGCGGCACCGACTCTGGTGATTGCCGGGGCGGGCAGTGGAAAGACCCGTGTACTGGTACACCGCGCAGCCTGGCTTATCGATGTTGAAGGCCTTTCGCCCCAAAGCCTGCTTGCCGTGACGTTCACGAACAAGGCGGCGGCCGAAATGCGAAACCGCATAGAGACGTTGTTGCGGTTACCGGTTCAGCACCTGTGGATAGGCACGTTTCACGGGCTGGCACACCGAATGTTGCGTCGCCATTGGCGCGAAGCGAATCTGCCACAGAGCTTTCAGATCATCGACTCCGATGACCAGTTGCGCCTGATCAAACGTCTCTTGAAGAGCCTCGACATCGACGACGGCGTCTGGGTGCCGAAGGAAATTCAGTGGTTCATCAACGCACAAAAAGACGAGGGACTTCGACCACAACACCTCGACGACAATAATGATCCGAATCGAAGGCAGATGATTTCTCTGTACCAATCGTACGAGGAGATCTGCCAACGTGGCGGGCTTGTCGATTTCGCGGAATTGCTTTTGCGCGCCCACGAAGTGCTGCGTGATAACGCAGAGCTGTTGTCACACTACCGCCGTCGCTTCCAACATCTGCTCGTCGACGAGTTTCAGGATACGAACGCCATACAATACGCCTGGCTACGGCTGCTGGCCGGCGATCAGGGCGTTCCGTTTGTCGTGGGTGATGACGATCAGTCGATCTACCGCTGGCGCGGCGCCCGCGTGGAACATATTCAGCGATTTCAAAAGGACTTTCCTGGCACCCAGGTCATCAAGCTGGAACAAAACTACCGATCGACCGCGACGATTCTGAATGCTGCCAACGCCGTCATTGCCCACAACAGCACCCGCCTGGGAAAAAACCTCTGGACCGAGGGCGCCGAGGGCGAAGCGATCAGGGTCTACTCGGCGTACAACGAACGCGATGAGGCCGACTTTGTCATTGGTCGCCTGCGGGACTGGATCGATCAGGGCAACGCGCGCGCCGATTCGGCAATTTTGTATCGCTCCAACGCTCAGTCGAGAGTACTCGAAGAAGGCTTGATCAACTCGCGAATTCCATACCGTGTGTACGGAGGCTTGCGGTTCTTTGAGCGTGCGGAAATAAAGGATGCCCTCGCGTACCTGCGCCTTATCGCCAATCGCGATGACGACAGCTCCTTCGAACGCGTCGTGAATAAACCGACGCGCGGAATTGGTGCGCGAACGGTCGAACTCATACGCTCTTACGCACGTGCGAATGCTTGTTCCTTGTGGCGCGCCGCCGGCGCCATCGCGAGTGATGATCTCAACGGCCGCGCTGCGAATGCCGTCAATGCTTTTATGTCGCTCATCGAACGCATGGCGCGCGAAACCAGAGGGCTCGACTTGCACGATCAGGTTGATCACGTTATTTACGGCAGTGGGCTTGTCGATTTTTTCAAGAAGGACAAGGGTGAAAAAGGCGAAACCCGTGTAGAAAACCTGCTCGAACTGGTTAGCGCCGCAAAAAGCTTCGAACCCGACCCCGCGGAAGAGATGGGGCCGCTGGATGAGTTTTTGTCGCATGCGGCGCTCGAGGCCGGCGAGGGCCAGGCCGATGCCTGGGAAGACTGCGTTCAATTGATGACCATGCACTCAGCCAAGGGTCTCGAGTTCCCATTGGTCTTTCTGTGCGGCATGGAAGACGGTTTGTTCCCGCATCAGCGGTCCATCGCCGATCCGCACGGCCTGGAGGAAGAGCGTCGGCTTTGTTATGTCGGAATCACGCGCGCCAAACAAACACTCTATGTCACACATGCCGAGCAGCGGCGACTGCACGGCATGGATAACTTTTCGCAGCCATCCCGCTTTATCGCCGAGATTCCGGATGAATACGTCGAAGAGGTCAGGCCCAGGGTTCAGGTGACACGCCCCGTTCACTCCGCGCGGTCATCGCAGCGCGGACGCACGTCAATGGCTCCGGGCAATGAGCTCGGCGTTCGCCTCGGCCAGCGTGTTCGACACAAGAAGTTTGGCGACGGTGTCATCCTCAATTGTGAGGGGCAGGGCGCCCATGCCCGGGTCGAAGTCAATTTTGAATCGGCCGGCACAAAATGGCTCGTTCTGAGCTATGCGAATCTCGATCTGATGTAGACTACGAAAAATGAAAATTCTCCTTCTTGGTGCTGGCCAGGTTGGCTCCTCGGCGGCTTATCATTTATCCCGCGAAGAAGCCAACGAGGTCACAGTTGTCGACCGCCGGCCCGACGTGCTTCGTGAGCTGCAGGATCGTCTCGACATCCGTACCGTGGTTGGTCATGCCGCCTATCCCGAGGTGCTCGAACGTGCCGGCGCCAGCGACGCAGATATCGTCGTTGCTCTGACCGACAGCGATGAGACCAATATGGTCTCCTGCCAGGTCGCCTACACCCAGTTTCGAACGCCGACCAAGATTGCACGTATTCGATCCGCCGAGTACATGAACGCAACGAAACTCTTTACGCAGGATGCAATCCCGATTGACGTCCGTATCAGCCCGGAGCAACTGGTTTGTTCATACGTCGAACAACTCATACTCTACCCTGGCTCGTCGCAAGTCCTCGAGTTTGCCGACGGTCGTGTTCGGCTCGTTGGCGTCAAGGCAGATCGTGATGGGCTGTTGGTCGGTCAGCGTATCGCGACGCTGAAAGACCACATTCCAAATACCGAAGGTCGTATCGCCGCGATCTATCGGCGCGGAAAAGCCATGCTTCCGGACGGCGACACGGTCATTCAGGAAGACGACGAAGTCTTTTTCATCGCCGACCGCAAAGATATTCGTGTGTTCATGAGCGAAATGCGCAGC
>Ga0265306_10000135_pt1 | contig 30142 bp, 27 predicted proteins | sample Helome_3_FD_192493 | JGI IMG/M metagenome (GOLD analysis project Ga0265306, IMG submission 192493) | Marine sediment microbial communities from subtidal zone of North Sea - Hel_20160420 (Illumina Assembly) | ecosystem: Environmental > Aquatic > Marine > Subtidal zone > Sediment ... | reverse complement strand
CAGATAACGAAGGTGCCAGTGATTCCCGGAATCGAACGTTAAGCGTAGAAATTCAGAAATCCAACAGTTCACCGAAAGCCAGCTTCTCCGTGGAATGTGAAGAGTTGGTCTGCAAGTTTGATGCGGGCGCAAGCCAGGATACCGGTGGCACCATAACCAGCTACCGCTGGTCCATGGGGAACGACACCAGCCTGAGTGGAGAGATAGTTGAACAGGATTTTGCGATTTCAGGAAACTACCAGATAACGCTTACCGTTGAAGACGACTCGGGTGAAACCGGTTCAACTTCACGCACCATCGAAGTCGAAGAGCATCGTCCCGAAATTGACCTCAGCGGAACAGGTCATAAAAACAACGGGAGAACGATGGCGACATTGAGGTGGTCAGGCGCTGAAACAGATGAAGTTGAGCTGTACCGCGACGGTGCTCTCATCGCCAATACTGCAAACGATGGAAAGCTCATTGATACAAGCATTGATGACCAGGCCAAGTCCGCCAGTTACCGCTTGTGCCAGCCAACCTCCGGATATTGTTCTGACACATTGGTACTCTATTTCGGCTCAGACGCCGGCTGAAAAAAAACCCCGCGGATAGCCGCGGGGTTTTTGTTTCAAGCTAATGTTGTAAAGCCAGGTCTCAGCCAAACCTCCTGAACCCGATCATACCCAGCCCAAGCATCATCAGCGCCATCAACGCCATTCCGTATTGATTCAGGGTGGGGATGCCTTCGAAAAAGACCGTATTGACGAACGTACACTCACTCTTACCGCCCGGCTCAATCGTTCGTTGTTTTTGGCAATCATCGACGGACTCTACGCCACTTTGGTTAATCTTTTCAACCGCGAAACAAACTGCATCCTTTGTCGTGGTATCGACCAGCGCGACGAGGGACTCTCCATCGCCAAGGCTTCCAATCTTGGTGAAGGGATTCAACAACGTTCCCGCAACGATTCCATCGCCGGGTTCGGGTACGGGTGCATTTGGACGGATTCTATTATTACAGCGGATGGTCACAACCGCCTCCTCATTGACGAAATCCCCGCCGGTGTTACCCACGACCCATTCCTTGTTGACAGTGAACATGGCCGGTTCGCCCCTGTTGGTGATTTCACAGTCATATTCGCCGCCGTTGACAGCGGTATAGAAACACCCTTCATCATCGTCCAGTTCACCCAGCTCATCGTAATCCACACCCTGCACGGCTGCTCTGGCAGATGCCTCGTAGGATTGGGAATATCCGCTGGGAATAGGATCTTCAAAAACCCTGCAATTTGCGCCAATTGAAGGAATGCCGTAGACAATAAATCCGACCGTCGGGAATATACCGTTTGCTGCAGGATCGGTAATCGAGAAGTCCCCGTTCAGGACCGTACCTGTACTACAACGGAGGTGGACATCCACCTCGGACTTGTTGTCATCAGTAAAGTCCTTGGTCACCCAGAAAACGGCGTTTGGATTCACGATACTGAAAGAAATACTATCACTGTCCGCTGACCCACTAATGGTGCCATCTTCAAATACACATCGCGTGTCGGTCGCGCCGAATCCAGTCCACTCAACGATTTGCGATTCTGCGTCAATTCCGCCCAGTGCGGTAACCCTGACATCAAAAAACACGTCACAGCTGTTCACGTCGAGAGGCAAAGCGGTCGAGTCGAGCACAATCGATGCGGGATTCGTTAGATCATCTTCAACGTCGAATCTCACGGTTACTGCATTTTCCAGCACGGTGACCAGTACGGCTGGTGTAACACCATTAAAAGTACAGTTCGTTGAAACGCTGCTTTCAATCAATTCCACTGTGTTGCCTACCGGTGGGGTGGCTTGGCACTGATCGAAATCCAGGCCATCACAATCGAGCAGGTATTTAAAAGTATCGATCTGCACCTCGACCGGTATCGGGGAAAAGCCCGCTTCAAAACTGACCTGCATGGGAATGTCTTCGTTGAGCTCAAAAGGCCCACTACTGCCCTGGAAATCGACATTGATATTGATAGGGCAGTTTAGCCCCTGAGCCAATACCTGGCCCGGCAACATGGCCACGATGGCCGCAAGAAAAATACTTAAAACTATCGAGCGCTTGTATGCGCCTCTTTGACTAGCCGTTTGAATTGAATAGGTCATCACTTCCTCTCCCTGGTTTTCCCCACGCCTGAAATCTTGCGCACTTAGTTTTTAGGATACTCCTAACTAACGGCATTTTCCGTGTTTTAGTAGCCCCGGTCAATGTCAACAACCGACAACATCGAATCACCCGCTATGTACCGCCGCAAGTTTTCCTGCACCAGCAGATACAGACGGTCCCGGCTTTTGTCTGAGCGGCCAGCAGTGTGGGGGCTGATAATTACCCTCGGCGTACGCCATAAAGGGTGGTCCGCAGGCAAGGGTTCCGGATCAGTCACATCCAGCCCGGCACCCGCAATGAGGCCAAGGTTCAGCGCCGCGATCAGGTCATCTGTCACCGTGCTTGCGCCCCGCCCCACTGAAACAAAATACGCGGTCGGTTTCATTACAGCAAAGAACTCCGCATTGAAAATTCCGCGGGTACGATCTGTCAATGGGGCGGTGTTGATTACCACGTCGGCCTGTCCGGCCAGCACGAGCAATTCATCCGCCAGGCCAACATATTCAACATAATCAGGGCCTTCCCTCCTGCTCCCACGCGTGGCGACAACGCGCATTCCCAATCCGTGAGCCCGCATCGCCACCTGGGTGCCAATACCGCCCAGCCCGACCACCAGCACAGTGCGCCCGGCCAGTTCCATGAACTCGCCGCTGCCAAGGTCCGCGTTACGTTCCCATGAACCGTTCATCTGGTTGCTGTGGTAGACGTCCAGGCCACGTACCAGGGCCATCATCATGGCAATGGCGTGCTCTGCCAGGGCGGGTGATCCGATGCGCTGTCCATTGGTTAGCAGTTTGTTGCCGGTTTTCATTCCCGGATTGGCCAGGCAGTGTTCTACACCGGAAGAATAAACCTGGACCCAGCGCAATCGCGGTGCAACCGACAGAATTTCCTCGTTGCAAAAACCGATCAGAACCTGCGCATCCATGGCCTGCTCAGCCGCCTCCGCCGGGCTGGAAACCGGGACAATTTCGACACCGGGAGCAACGGCCTGGAACCCGGCCAGGCGTTCTTCCTTATCAAGCCTCAGCAGGACTTTTTTGGGCGGAGCCCATCCTTGCAGGTCTCTGGCGGGCGTATCTGATTCGCGAATACCCAATTCTTCAATCAGCGTTTGGACGGCAGCTGCCCGTAGCAATTCTTTTTCATTGGCAAGCGAATCACCAGGCAGGCTCGATGGCAACAAACAAAACAGTATGGCTGGCCAGTATTTAGTCCTGATCAAGAAATTCATCAAAGCAGCGCATCCATGTAAGTTTCGATTTCACGCCTTAGTCCAGCGTCCGGCATACGACCCAGCATGGCGCCCATATTGTCTTTTGCATGATGCGGTTTGGTCGTGCCGGGAATGGGTACGGTCGCTGCCGGATGGGAAACGATGTACTTGAGAAATACCTGTCCCCAACTGCTTGCATCCATCTCGGCTGCCCAGTCCGGCAAATCAACTCCTTTAACTACGTTGAACAGCTTACCGTTACCAAATGGCCGGTTGACCAGCACAGCAATTCCCCGGTCGATGGCCAATGGCAGAATCCGCTCAGCCGATGCGCGGTCTGCAATAGAGTAATTGACCTGGATAAAATCCAGCGGATAGTTCCGCATGAATTGTTCCATTTCCCCGTGCTGCTCAACCCGGTGAGTAGTGATCCCGATGTATTTGAACCGCCCCTCTTTCTTCCAGGCAATCATGGTCTCCAGTTCCACCTCGGTGCCACGCAGGTTGTGCACTTGCATCAGATCGATGGGACCACCCAACTGCTGAAACGAGCTTTCCATCCGCTCGCGGCCCTGCGCCTGGTCCTCACGATCGACCTTGGTCGCCATGAACACCTGCTCGCGCAGATTCAGATCGTGCAGCAGTTTTCCGAGCACCTGTTCGGAGTTGCCGTAATTTGGCGAAGTATCAATCACCTGGCCGCCCATGCTGTGAAACGTTTCCAGCGTCCGCGCCAGGGGCGTCATAGCGGCAGACGCCAAGTCACCCCGGAACTTGTTCGTGCCAATTCCTACGCAGGGAATTTTCTGGCCACTGGAGGGAATGGTCACCATATGGATGTTGGATTCGGCAGCCATCAATGCAGTCCAGGAACCGGACAACGAGGCTACACCGGCGCCTGCCCCCAGTTTTATCAGATCTCTACGTGTCAATTTCATTCGGTTTCTCCCTGTTCTTTTGCCATCAGTTCTTCCCGGCGGCCGAGCCTCAAGGCGAGAAAAGCCCACAGACCCGCCACCGGAGCGGCAACCAGCGCGATCGCCCCGACCGTCAGCCCGATCGCCGCCAGGCCAGTATAAATCCAGCCGCTGACCAGGTCACCGCCACGGTAGACGGCAGCATCCAGAAATGGCTTGGCCTTGTACTTTTCTTGACGACCGAGCACGGTCCACAGCATTTCCCGGGCCGGCTTGGTCAGGCCGTACCGGCCAGCGCGGTAAATAACCTGCACAACCACCAGGATCGTCAGCGTCGGGTATAACCCCAGAGACAGGAACCCCAGAGCAGTCACGATGGGAATGATCGCCAGGGTGAGCCCCACTCCAAGCCACTTGACGACCCGGGCAGTCAGGTAAAGCTGGAAAATCAGCGTCAGGATGTTAACCGCCAGGTCGATCTTGGCAAAGAACGCCGTCCTGACACCACGATCGGAAAAAGCATCAGCCACCAGGTTCGCCTGCTGGAAATACAACATGGTGGAGGCAAAGGTCATGAGCAGGATAAAAGAGGCAATGCCCATCAGGTAGGGTGAAGCAAAAACCGCTCTCATCCCCGACCACGCGTTGCCGGCAATGGCCCGGTTCGACTCACCCGCAATGCGTACATTTCCCGTATCGAACCTTCGATTCAACGCCAGGGCGCACCACGAAGCCATTTCAAGGGGCACACAGGCCATCAGCAACAGCGAAAACGAAGGCAGTATTTCTGCCAGCACAGCGGTTACTGACGAACCCAGCATGCCGCCCGCTGAACTTCCTACCGCGATGAACGCGAACAGCCGCTTACCCTGGCTGTTATCGAAGCAATCCGCCATGAATCCCCAAAACACCGTTACAACGAACAACGCGAAAACACTGGTCCAGACATAAAAAAAACGATCGATCCATGGACGCGATGTTTCGGGCAGCAATGTCAGGCATAACCAGAAGGCGACCAGGCACAAAATAAAGAAACGGTTGGCCAGGGGCACAAACACGCCGCGCGACCATTTCGAAGCGACCCAGGAATACAGCGGAACCGCCACCAGCATGACGAAAAATACCGCGGTCCAGAGGATCTGCAGATTGCCCCGGTCCGCCGAGGAAATTTCATCCCGCACAGCGCGCAGGATGTAATAGGAAAACATGATAAAGAAGCCGTAGGCCGTTCCCCACAGCAATCCCCTGTATTCATCATCACTGCGGATGTCTACCAGCTTGCTGATCAGGTTTCGCATCTATTCCAGCGCCTCATTCACCGGCCAGAGCATACAGCAGATCCACGTATGCTTTTTCTATGCCAGCCAGGCCGGCCACTGAAACTCCGGGACCTGGCTCAACCAGGTAGATTTCATTCGGTGCATGGGCGCCGCGCCCGTGGCCCAGTCCGGCAGGCACCAGCGGTAACCCCAAGCGGTCGGTAAACTGGTAGAAAGGCGCGCTGCCCGCAATGCGCGGCTGGATCGACAGGCCCTCCGTATACTTGTTATAGACACTGATGACCGCCTGGGTCAGTTCGGCATCAACCGAGGTCTGGGCCGCCGGGTAGCCGGAGAGTTTACGCAAGGTGATGTCTTCAAACCCGCCGGCATCCAGGTGCGCACGGATTTTGGCCAGCGCCTCGTCCGGGTCCAGCCCCACCGGCAAGCGGGAGTCGACTTTCGCCGTAGCCATATGAGGCAGGATCGTCTTCACACCCTCGCCCGTGTAGCCCGACCAGATGCCATCCACGTTCAGGGTCGGCATATAGAGTGTTTCGACAATAGCTTCGGTCCCGTCGAGGTCATCAATGAAACGCGCGACCGAAAGGGACTTTTTCATCATATCCTGGTCCTGATTTTTTGCGGCGCCATTGATCAAAACCTGTTCTTCTTCAGTGGGCGGCCGGATGCCGTCGTAATAACCCGGCACCAGGATCGTATTGCCATTTTCAGATGTCAGGCTGGCGATTGCCTGGATCAGCCTTAATGTAGGTGAATCGACAATGGCCTTATAGGAACCGTGGATTTCCGCTGCTTGCGGACCGCCCCAACTGCCTCCGCGGGACTCCATTTCAAAATACAGAATGCCTTTGACCCCGAGCAGCATGCTGGGTTTGCCATCCGGCCGCTGCACCGACATCGGAAACAGAACGCCGTCCGCCTTTCTCATCCGGTCTGCGTAAGCATCCACGATCTGCGGATAATGTGGCGAACCCAGTTCTTCTTCGCCTTCGGCAGCCACCATCAGGTTCACCGGCAGCTTGCCCCTGACAGCAATGATCGATTCCAGCGCATTGAGAAACGCCCGTTCAGGACCTTTCTGGTTGGTGGCGCCGCGAGCCATGATCACTTTGCCCAGCTCATGGTCAACCATATTGGCTTCGAACGGCGGGCTATCCCAGTCTTCAGGATTGACCGGCTGCACGTCATACATCATGTAAACGACCAGAGTCTGCTCAGCGCCCGCGTCATAGAACCCCCAAACACCCGGGTGGCCGTCTGTTGGCACCAGTGCTGTTTCCTGGAAACCAATGGACTCGAGGTCGCTGCGCAACATTTCCGCCATTTCCTGGATACCCACGTTCTGTGCGCTTATCGATGGTTGACGCATCCAGCGCTGCAGTGCGCCCGTATGTTCATCGATGGATTCATCGATGTGCGTATAAATGTCTGCATGGTCACCCGCATAGGCGGGTATCGCAGACGGGTCATAGGCCGCCTCCGTATCGATGGTAAAACGGGGCCGTTCCACGCCCAGTGCGGAACTGACAAAAATCAACGCAACCAATCCTGGCAGCCATGCTTTGAATTTCATTTATGTTTTTCCTTGAGTGTCGATTAAACGATCCGGCGCCACGTCAACGACGTAGTCCAGCACGGTTGAAAAATCCCCTTCCGGTTTGGTTCCGGTGACGAGGTAGCGGGTCAGCCGGGCCATCGCCGGTGAACTTTGCACGCCAAATCCCCCCTGTCCTGCCAGCCAGCAGAAGCCTTCGGAGCGGGGGTCAAAACCGGCCACAAATAACCTGTCAGGGGCAAACGTCCGCAGACCTGCCCAGCTGTGATTGACCCGCCGGATATCAAGACCCGTCGCCTGCTCAAACCGATAAACACCCGTGGCAATGTCGAGTTCTTCCGGCTGCGCATCGCAGGGTTCAGAAGGCGTCTCGTCGGCGGGGGAAATCATCAATTGTCCGGCATCGGGCTTGAAATAGAAGTCCTCATCGGCATCGACCATCTCCGGCCAGTTCCTGATATCCGTTTGGGCTGGCGGATCAATGGTCAGCGCCGTTCGGCGCAGGGGCTGTATTCCCAGCGAATCCAACCCCGCCATGCCCGCGACTTTTTCCACCCAGGCGCCGGCCGCGTTGATAATCACCGGAGCCTCAAATTTTTCCGTAGCTGCGGTAACCGACCAGACACCGGCAGACCACTCCAGCTCAGTAACACAATGCGCCGGCCTGAATACCCCCCCACGCCGTCGAAAAAGGCGCAAAAAGCTCTGCAACAGCGCGTCTACTTCAATGTCGCCGCCCATGCGGTCCCACATGGCGCCATGAATATATTCGGGGGACATTACCGGGACGCGCGCGCAAACGGCCCGGCGGTCCACGTACTCAAGCCTCGGGTTGTCCTGTTGCATGGATTGCAGCTTTTCAAGCTGGTCCTCACGTCCGAAAAACATGCAGTCGCGGGGATGAAATAATTCGACCTCGGTGAACCCAGCCGGAGGATTCCGTAAAAAGCTCTCGCAACAGCCGGTAATGTCACGAATGATTTTCTTTCCATAGGCTGCGGCAAAGTAAGCCGCCGATCGCCCACTGGCGTGATACCCCGGTTGCGGCTCCATCTCCAGCACCGTCACACTGGCGTCTGCGGCCAGTTCCGCCGCCGCCGAAATCCCGGCAATTCCTCCACCTATTACAATAATGTCTGACGTCTGCATGACCTGAACCAACGGTGCTATGATCTGCCGCACGGTACAACGGCTCGGGACCTCATGACAACACCTGCATCAACCAGCGGATGAAATTTATGCAACATTACCCGGATCACTTTGTGGTGGGTATTGATGACCTCGAAAAGGGAATTGAACTTTTCGAGAACCTGACCGGCGTGAAGGCTACACCCGGAGGCATCCATCCACACATCGGTACCTGCAACGCACTGGTCTCTCTGGGCAAGCAATCCTACCTGGAAATCATAGCGCCAAATCCGCTGGCCGACCCTGCCCTGCTGGACCTGAAACTGAAGGCACAATTCATGGACCCATTACGAGACATGGACTCACTGACGCCCTACCTTTGGGCGGTCGGCAGTTCTGATCTTGATCAAACTGTCGCTGTGCTGGCCGCCAAAGGAATCTTATTATCGAACCCGGAAAAAGGATCCAGAAAAAAACCAAATGGCGAACCGCTGGAGTGGCGTGCGTCTTTCATCAGCCGACCGGCATTTCCGGCAGCACCGTTCTTTATCCAGTGGATTGACCCTTCCATGGCCCCGCCGGTTGATTCACCCACGGGCTGCCTGCTGGAACGTTTCTGGGTAGCGGGGCCGGAACAAAGTTTGCTGGAAACCACGACTCAAACACTCGCCCTGGATGCCCAAACCGGCTACTCACCAGAACCCCGAATCGAGGTCATGCTGAACTGCCCCAGGGGCCAGGTGACACTCAGTTCGAAATGATTTTTTTGCGTTGCCATACGAGACCATCATTGCCCACATGAAAATTGCGCCTTTTGAAACTGAACATTTTTTCGCCCGCTATGAATTCAACACGTCCTACCAGTTGTGTAATTCAGACTGCGAATCCATTTCCATCTCTGAATTGCTCACGCTGGCCGGCGACTCACTGGAACAGTTTGGAAATGAGCGGCTGGTTTACACCGAATCCCAGGGAAACCCCGAGTTGCGCCGGTCTATCGCCAAAACCTACTCAAGCGTGAGCATGGAGGACGTGGTTGTCCTGGGCACGCCGATTGAGGGGATTTACCTGGCTGCGCGTGCCCTGCTGGAACCCGGTGATGAAGTCATTGTCCTTGCGCCGGCCTATGATGCCCTGACCACACTGTTTGAGCACGTGGCAGGAAAAACTGCCGTGAAACGCTGGTGCTTCAGGCCGGGCGAAGGTTGCTGGGAACTCGATCTTGATGAACTGCGCGAACTCATTTCCCCGAAAACAAAGCTGTTGGTGGTTAATTTTCCACACAATCCCACAGGCTACTTGCCAGGTCGTGAATTCCAGCAGTCGTTGCTGCAGCTGGTCGAAGAGCACCAGATGTACCTGTTCAGTGACGAAATGTATTTTGGCCTGGTGCAACCCGCTACAGAAACGATACCGTCGGCTGCGGACCTGTCGAAACGAACCATCGTTTTGTCCGGCCTGTCAAAAACCTACGGCCTGCCCGGGCTGCGTTGTGGCTGGCTGGTAGTCCAGCATCAGGGCCTGCTGGAACAGATTATGAACTGGAAGTTCTACACCAGCATTTGCCCACCGGGGCCGGTTGAATACCTGGCGACTGCGGCATTGAGGGTTTGGGAAATCCTGCGTGACCGGAACATTGCCCGTGTCGAGCGTAATCTCGCCGTTGCAGATGCCTTTTTTGACCGCTGGCCGGGCTTGTTTACCTGGCGCCGCCCACAGGCCGGTTCGACTGCGCTGATTGGCTGGGATGTGCCATCCGTGCAGGCCATTTCACATGAATTGGCCACCCGTGAAGGCATCCTGATTCAATCAGCCCAGATGCTGGGCAGCGATGATCAACACATGCGATTTGGGTTCGGCAGGGACGATTTTCCTGCAGCCCTTGCCCAGTTTGAAGACTGGCTCAGGCGAAGTTCAGCTACCGGCTGATTCCTTCGCTTCCTTGTTTTTCCGGTGTTGGCGGCGCAAGCGATCATTGACTTCATCATCGTATGCTCGGGCAGCAGCGAGTAATACCTCAGGAGGCAGCCGCACCGCATAGTCCGGGTTGGTGTATTGAAAGCGGATCACGCCGTCAGCGGCAATGATGAACGTGGATGGCGCTGGCAGCACGTGGTGGGTTTCACCGGACGCGGCCTCCAGGTCGATATCCCATTTAAGATATTTTGCAACCGTTTCGTCTGTTACCTGGAAGGCCAGGCCAAATGCACGGGTCGCATTCAGCCTGGAGTCGGAGAAAATCTCATAAGCGATGTCCGGCTGGTCCAGGCTTGCATAGAGTTGTTCCGGCTGGTCGATGCTGATGAACCAGATATCGAAACCCATATCCCTGAGTTGGGACTCCGCCTTTCTCAACTCCGCCAGGTGCAAGTTGCAATACGGGCACCAACCACCGCGAAAAAAACTCAACACCAGCGGTTTGTGCATATTTTCAGGATCAAACTGCACCGGCTCGCCCTTCACGTTCAACACGCTGAATGCCGGCGCCTTCATACCGGGCAACAGCGGCTGCACGTCATTGGCATCCATGTGTATGTCAGTCCGTTCATCGCCGGCCAGCGTAGTGGCGGCAAAAAAAACACTCAATACGATGACTAACCCAATGGTAAATTGCTTCATGATTTCGTAGCTCCCGCTAACAGTGGTTCGAATATGACCGGCAGCCTTAACCGACATGGCTTGCACCCTCGATAAGCATCCCCAGGACAGGCAGGAACAGCAACAGCAGACCCAAAAACTTCAACGCCGACCTGGGCCAGCTTTCCCCGTATACCCGGTGCAATGCAGTAACCGCATAGCCTGCCAGGTAGAGCATGAGAACCAGCTGTATCAGTGCAATGACGAGATAGCGGTCGGCAAGCGATTCTAAAGGCAACAAGAGTGCAAATACAACGTAACTGACGCTAAACAGGTGAACCGAAAAAACCAGGTGATCCAGGTAAAAAAAACGACGATAAAACAACTTCAGAATCAGGGCAAAGACGGGCAGCAAGACGAACATGCCCTTTGAATACAGATCAACCGAAACTTTGTGGTCAGGACTGACGTTTGTGGGAGTGGGCATAATGACCGGCAATACCAGGAAAAACAGCAGGCTGATAACCAGATAAATCCTGATCGGCGAAGTATAGGCAACCCTTTTGCCGCTGTTGTATTCCTGGCTCAGGAACCCCGGACGGGTCAGTAAAAGCCGCATCGAATGGAACATGCGTCCGTCAAAATCCAGGGTTTCAACAAGCAACTCCCTGGCGATCTCAAACCAGGGCCTGGAAAACACTTTCACGGATTGACCGCAGGCTGGACAAAATGCAGCTCTGCCGGGCATCGCTTCGTTACAGTTTTTACATTTGCTTACCGGCAAGATTTTTTCCCATGGTCAGTCGCAACTGAATCCAAGCTGATTGGAAACACAGTAAACACCACCTGCATCCATCGCAGCAACACAGCGGTTGCAATGATCGCACGGTGAGCGATCAATAGCTCCTGACTCCAGCTTTGCGACAAATTCCGGATCCTGTATCGACGCCCTGCCAATTTGAACGAACTCGAAACCTGCATCCAGCGCCTCTTTTATGCCGGCCAGGGAATCAACTCCACCAATATAAATTACGGGTATTCTGACCGCCCGGCGAATCCGCTGCGCCCCCTGCGTCTGAAACATCGAGCGGTAGGCATGTTCAGGAACCATTATTTTGCCGAATATTTTCAGCCCCAGCCGACCCGCCCACCCCGCCTGATTTTCGCTCATTTCCCTGATTGGGAGAGCGCCGCGCAACATCAGAAAAGGAACCTTCGATGTAAACCCGGAACTCGGAATTAGCGCGTCTGCCCCGGCTTTTTCAAAGGCTTTAGCTATGATTTTTGATTCGTGTATTGAAACTCCTTGTTTCATCCCATCAGTTTGGTTCATTTTTACCAGAATCGGAAACTCTTTTCCTAATATATCACGTGTTTTTTCAATAACTTTTGTAGGAAATCTCAAGCGGTTACCTATTTCACCGCCGAAGCCGTCTTTTCGCCTGTTTGTCCAGCCACTGAGGAACTGACTGAGCAGGTATCCATGACCGGCGTGAATTTCAACGGCATCGAATCCAGAATCCCTGGCCAGGGTCGCTGCTGAAACAAAATCCTGTACTTTTTCATCAATGTCTTCACGGGTCATTTCACGGCAGTAGGAACGCATGAACAGGCACAATTTCGCGGAAGCACCAAGGGGCCTTTTTCCGATAACGCCCCTGTTCGTAAAAAAACCTGAATGCCCCAGCTGAATGGAGGCAAGACATCCTTCACGATGAACCGCGTCCGTCAGCCTTCTCAAGTCGGGGACTATTTCTTCACGCATCCACAACTCGTGGTCAAAAGCGCGGCCGTCGGCGCTGACGGAGCAATAAGCCACGGTAGTCATGGCCACGCCACCGGCGGCGAGCCTGCGGTGATGCTCTATCAACTCATCGGTGACCTGCCCGCCCTGGCACATTCCCTCGAAGCATCCTGCCCGGATGACCCGGTTTTTCAGCTCCAGTCCAGCCAGCTTTGCAGGGGTAAATATCTGTCCCTTGTCCGTCACGTATTCTCCACGATTAACCGCGAACTGATGATGATAGAACACATGTTAGCCCTGTCCGGGATGTGACAGGAAATATTCATTTGCCGGGTTTTCTTATCGCAACTACTGATTCGAGCCAGGTCTATTGGCTTCCTCAAACCGTATGAACTGTCGAGCCACCTTCGCGGCCACGCTGGCCAACGGACCCGATCCCCCTCGTCCCACGGTATTGGAAGTCATAGCCACCACAATTCCATGATCAGGCACGATCATCAAAATAGCGGTGGAACCTGATCGGGTTCCGCCATGGTTCAGCAGTGAAATGATTTTCTCCTCACCAGTCTCCTCGTCGGTCATGGCGAGCCCGCCAATGCGCCAGCCCAGGCCATAATGTTGCGGATTCAGTTCACCACTCCGAAGCGATCTTGCAGTGAACATTGCATTGCGGATTGGTTCACTCAGTAACTGGTTGTCGAGCATGGCGCTGCCGAATCTAACGAGATCAGACGGCGTTGACACCAGCCCACCGCCGGCCCACTTGTAACTGCTGTCAGTGGCCGGCGGTTGAATCACGGCTTTCTTTGAAAAAGTCGCGACATAGTCCGTCGCCCGGGTACCAGGAACGAATCCTGCCTTGTCGATGGACGTCATGCGCAAGTCAAGCGGATCAAGAACATATTGGTCCAAAGCACTAAAAAAAGATTGTCCGGTGACACTTTCGATTGCAGCACTTATCAAGGTATAGCCATAGGTGCTGTAGTTGAAGTCGGTGTCAGGTTCAAATAGCAGAGAATCATCAGCAAACAGTGCAAGGCTTGCTTCGCTATTGTGAAATTCACGATTGATGGCGGATTCGGAAAATGTCGGGGGTTTAAATGCGAACCGGTAATGCCGTATGCCGGCCTGATGCGACAAGAGTTGCCGTAGGGTAATAAAGTACTCTTTGTGCGGAAAACTTACGACATAATTCCGTATGCCGGTGTCGATATCCAGAATGCCATTTTGCCATAGCAATGCGGTGAGAACAGCCGAGATGGGCTTAGACACGCTTCCGATCGCGTATACCGTTTCAGGAGTAGCCAGGGTCTGCGACTCGATGTCGGAATAACCTCGCGCGTCCGCCCAAACCAGTTCACCACGCACCGCAACGGCGACAGATATGGACGGCGAAACCAGCGAGGCTCTGTAATTGTCCAGATCCATACTTACCGCCCGGATCGGATCGGAATAGGATTTCCTGTAAATCTGGCTATTGGTGACGGCCCCAGTTCCCGGAGGGGGTATCGGCTCCTGCAACACGTACACCATCGCTGTGATCGCAACGGCAATTACCGCGATAGCCAATGACGGCCACTTGATCAGGCCTGGAATTTTCAAATTGTGATTTCTCGTTCAGGTAATGTTTGTTTTCGCAATGAATCTATCTATTTGATACCGCAGACCATGGAACGGTTTAAAAAGTAGATCGGTTTTTATTCCACCGCGACTCCCAGGCCTTAACCCCCTGACGCAGGGAGTTGTCTGCAGAAGCAGCTGATTTCTGTAATTAGCGTGTAATGAGTCCTACATTATGTGGTGAAATTACCGCGGTAATTTTCTGACCTTACTGGCACTCTTGACCATGACCTGAGTAGTTGAGTGCCTGGCGGACGCCGCGACCCTTGTTTTTTGACTCTGTTCATGGATGCCATGACTCTAAATGCTTGGACAGCCGCACCCAGGATTGCGAGAATCAATGTTTAGTAACTGACGAAGCATGGAGTCGACAATGTCAAATGAAGGTTATCACGAACCCGTTGCAGAACTTTCAGACGAAACCCGGGACATGCACCGCGCCATTACCTCACTGATGGAAGAACTCGAAGCCGTCGACTGGTATAACCAGCGAGTTGATGCCTGCAGTGACAATGAACTCAAAGCGATCCTCAAACACAACCGTGACGAGGAAAAAGAGCACGCCGCGATGGTGCTGGAATGGATCAGGCGCAAGGATCCGACTTTTGACAGGGAATTAAAAGACTACCTGTTTACGGAAGCCGAAATCGCGCACGACTAACGACGCCTGGACATCCAGGTAACAGAATCTCGCTCCGCGCAATCAAATGACCGGCCAGGTGTCAGCAACCCGGTAACCCTGCGGCCAGGGGTCGTCAGGGTCCAGGGTGTGCTGGTGCGTCCCTGTGATCCAGGCACGGCCGCTGATCAGAGGTACGATGCCGTCTTTATCTCCCACCCGTGTCGCGCTCTCAATGCTGCAGTGGAAACGTGAACCAATGACTGACTCGCCAATATAGCGCTCACCGGGACTCAATCGGCCTTGTGCAGCAAGCAGGGCCATTCGCGCAGAACAACCTGTTCCGGTGGGAGAACGGTCGAGTTTTCCAGGTTCAATGACCACGGCGTTGCGGCCCAGCCAGCTATCACCTTCTCGCACCAGCGGTGCGGTGACCTGGCAGAAAGATATATGCCGCCATTCCGGGTTCAACGGATGATGAAAACCCAATTGCTCGTTGGCTGCCTGGGTGATACGCATGCCGCATACAGCAATTTCGCGGGCCTCGTCGGCAGTAATCGCAAAACCCAGCTGACCGGAATCGACGATGACGAAGCTGTCACCTCCATATGCCGTGCTGACCTCGTATGTTCCCAGCCCCTCCACTTCCAAAGTCGCCTGCAGACGGTCGACAAAAGCAGGGACATTGCGGACAGTGACCCATTTGACTTTCCCGTCTTCACAATCGGCCTTTATCCGTATCAGCCCGCCGGGGGCCTCGAGGACAACTTCCGTGACCGGCTCCTGCATGGGAATAATACCGGTCTCCAACAGCACGGTGGCGACGCAGATACTGTTGGAGCCGGACATGGGCGGTGTGTGGACCGGCTCCATGATGATCCAGCCCATTTGCGCATCGGGATGTTTCGGAGGGACCAGCAGGTTGACATGCCGGAACACGCCGCCACGGGGTTCATTCAAAACGAAATTGCGTAACGATTGATCCTCTGCGATCCAGCGCGACTGTTCCCAGAGGGTATCTCCTGGCGGCGCAGCGACACCGCCAACGATAACATCCCCTACTTCACCCTCGGCGTGGCAGCTGACGACGTGGACGACCTGGCTGGTACGCATGCTATGACTCCTATTCCGGCATCGGCTGGCGGACCCAGAAAGACTTCACTTCATCGTCCAGACCCGTCATGTCCCAGCGGACCAGTGACAACGGCAGCAAGCCGGCTGCCATCAGATCATCGTGGAAAGTTTTAAGGCTGAACGAATCGCCCAGTTGCCTTTTTCTGTCGGCCAGCAATCGTTCCATTTGCAAAGCACCGATGGTGTAGCCAATCCCATAGCCGGGTGGGCGGCGCAGGTAAATCTCGGCATCGACCCTGGCCACATTTCGGTCCAGGTAAGGCACCCTGGGAAGCCAGTAATCAACGACCTGTTCTACGTTCATCTGCCGGGTCTGCAACCAGACATCAGCCGGCACCCGCGCAGCCCGGAAAATTCCAAAGATCTGGATCAGTTCGCGGACCCGGGGCAACTCTTCGAACAGTCCTGCTTGCAGCATCGCTTCTTCCAAGTAGGTCGCCCAGCCCTCCACGCGGGCCCCACTGTCAATCTTGCTGCGAATCGGATGATCGCTTCGCGAGGCGAGTATCAGGTCGAATCGGTGCCCCGGAATGACGGCATGCAAGTGATCCGGCGAGGGATCCCTGAACTGGACTTCCTCCCAGAAATTCCTTCCACCAGGCCGCACGATCCACGGTGCATTGGTGCCCAACTCACCAACATCCGCCGGTACGGTGATGATTTCCTGCTCCCGCAGGAATTCCCGGATTCGTTGATCGGTGGCCGCAATCCGCTCCTGATAGTCTTCGGCACTACTCGCGGGTTCCAGTTCCGGCAGATCCCGGTTGCGGTTTCTTTCCAGCGCGAAATCTGCCCACAAGCGGTCCAGTTCACGCTGCCCCAGCAGCACCAGCTCAGCGGAAGTCCAGGGCATCAGCTTGACCTGCCTTAAGTACCAGTCAAAAGCCTCTTTCCCGACACCAGCCGAAGCCGTCCAGGTCGGGCGTTCCGCTTCGAGCCAGGATTCAAAATCCAGGACAGCCCCGCGCGCTGCATGAATGGCGGGGGCCAGCTCTGGCTGAACCTGGGCCCGGTCGAGCAGGTCGTCATACCAGCCAATCACGCCGGCCGGTGGTATCTCCCGATAGGGGTGGCCGTGCCCGACACCGTCAGAATGACGCAGATTATGAATCGCGAGATCCGCATAGTCTGCTGCCACATCAGCCAGGTTTCGCCGCGCTTCGGCAATCAGTTCAGGGATCGCTCCGAGTTCGGTCAAGGCAGCTTCAAGCGCCTCCCCTTCCACCGGTAAATCAGTGAAGGTGACCTGCAGCATGCGGTCCACGTAAAAACCGGGGTCCCGGGCCCAGGGCCGGCTGCGCTGCAGGATAAAATCATACTGGTCAATACGCGAGCGGACGGCGAGGTAGTCAACCTGCCGGGCGCGATCCCAGGATGCCACATTCATGTCTGCTATCCGCAGCTGGAACTGGCCCATCTGCTCGCGCCGTTTTGCCATGACAGTCTCGCTGAAATCCTGTAGCGAGGTTTCCTGGTCGCGAAACGCAAGGAATTCATCAAACAGCTGAACCAGGTCCTGGTAACTTCCTTTGCCCGCTGGAATGCCTTGCGCGTGCAAGGGTGCGATTGCCAGGCCAGCCAGCAGCAAACAGCAGATCATCAGTATTTGAACCTGCCTGTTAAAAAACGTTAAAACACTCACGATACGGGTCTCTCCTTGCGGTGACGTCAAACCAGGCATCAGATTTTACCCGAAGCCCTAAAGCAAATTCAGGTCGATTTGGAATGATTATTCAATCAGGAAGAATAAACCAAGTCTTCCATTTCAGTGCAGCACACGAACCCACCCCCGGGCTGACCGCCCACGGGCAGGAATTGGTCTGATTGAGAAGGGTAGCAGGGCAGAATTCATTCACGGGCACTCAAAACTGACGAAATTTCATGGCGACCTGACTGAAAGGTTGACGCAATAGGCTGCTTATTACACGTGGGTTTCATGTAATAGGGCCAGTATTCTCCTGCTATCCCTGGTTCAATAAACTCTGACCCGTATCAGAATATTTCGCGCAGCTGTATCGATTCATTGACGCGTCTCTGTCAGTTGGTATGTGCGTTATACTTCCTAAAATGAAAACTCGAAAATTCAGCACATTCTCCATGATTTTTACGGGTCTTGCCGTTCTGGTCCTGTCTGGTAATACACCCATACGACCTCCAGATCTTCCGTTTCTATTGGTCACTGATTATCTGACAGTTAATTCGATTGGTACTTGGTTTCGCGAGATATCGACCGGAAATCTCGACATCGAATTCGAACAAAACGTTGCAATGTCGGGTTTTGAGCTGGGGTTTGGTAAAGGCAATGATCATCAGATATCTAAAATCGGCGTGGAGCCCGAAACCGAACGTCTTCCAGGTCATGTACATTTTACATTTCATGAAAATGATGATGATGACTTTTTCCGGCCCTTTTATACTTATCTCGCATTTGATGGGAACCAATCCAGGAGACTAACGTCGAGTATGGTTTGCGAGGGAAGTTGTATTGTGCCCATTGATTTCCCCCGCGGCGGGGAAGCTTTTGTTTTAAGTGGGTTTAGTATTGATCAGATTAACGATCGGTCGAATTTGAGAAAGCTGAGTATCAGGCCCTACAACCGAGGGAATATGCGTGTCGAGTTTGCCGATAACGGCAGCAAAAGATACCGTGTCCAATTGCATTATCTTTATATTCAGGAGTCGTTGGTTGCAGGGCGGAACACGGTGTCCGTTGCCCGGCGGCAGGACTCGGGTGAGCGATTGAAGCTGGTGTCAAGAGAACCGGGGCAGGTGTTATTGCAAGGTTTTGAATTTGAATTTTTGAATGGTGACCACAGGATCGGAGAAATTTCGTTGTTGGCTGATTCGCCTTCCTCATTTCTGGTGAAGTTCAACGACCAGAATGCCGATGATCCATATCATGTCGAGATTGACTACATCATTTTGCAACCTTAAGGGGTCAGTATCCTTATCGACTGACCGCAGATGCAACTCTGACGTCCCCTGAACCACCGGAATCTTCGTGGGTGAGAGCGGCTTGTCGGCATCCACCCTACCCCGCCCAAACGTTGTTCGCTTCATCCTGGGGCGCCGTTGTTCTTCGTTCATCTCTACAGTCTCCTAAACAGGTATTATTTAGAATAGACTGTCCCGTAAGGTCTGACATATCTACAGCCCCGATACGACGGGGCCAGGTCATCGGGCGTCGATTTCTGGCTCGCAACGGCCAGGCAGCAGCGATGGGCTGAGCGCCACCCTGGGGTTGCTACCCATGGGATTTAGAGGAGTTTCAGTGCCTGCTGCGAATCCGCCGGCGGCGCCCGCGCCCGAATGGAACCCTGGTTCCGTAGACAGTCAATAGAATATTGACTGTTGCCATGAAAGGCGCGCCTTTTTTGTGTCTGAATATCAGACCAGTCTAATTCTCGACATCACCACCGGTGGTTCATACCCTTCAGAAATTTGAAGAGGTCACTATCGGTGGACAGGATAAGCGTTTGTGCCGCTACTACACTCAGGGTTTTTGAGGGACTCGCAATGTGTTTGCTAATCGAAATCCGCTTACTGAACTTTCTCCGGGTATTGCCTTCAAAGGCTTTCGAGGAGTTTGTTGGCCGCACTGTCGTGTTGCTCACTAAATTCGAAGTAAAACGGAGGGCAATGCAAATGGAAGATTACCTTTATGCCGACAGCCAGACACAGACTTACCTTTACCCTTGCAGTATTTTCAATTTCCCAGTTTCTCCTGCCAAACTATGTTTTCGCCGATATCGGTTTCAAACATCAGAATCAGCACCAAACTGATGGAAAATCCAGACCTGACACTACCAAGCCGGAAAATCAGGTTTTTGACTTCAACGAAATAGAAGCTATTCTCCAGCAACTTCATTTCTCTTCGATTGAGAAGCATTTGGGCCGGCATGTCGATCAAAGCGAACTGGAGTCATTACCCCCTTTCGATGCCTATGTAACAGCCTTTGAAGAAGGTGACGCACTGTTTGAAATCAACTACAACGCCCTGGATGGTGTGGGCATCAATGTTGGCAATGGCAAACGCTTCACATCCATACCACGCCCGGATCTGGATGGCCCGAAATCATGGGCTCAAGTTTTTCCAAACAGGATAACGGGCCCCAACAGTGACTCATGCATTTCGTGTCATAACCTGCCGGTTGCCGACGGCGCGGGTGGGGTTAATGACAATGTTATTCGCATTGATCCGGAACGAAGGCAAAAGGGGTTTATTGAGCGCCAGGCACCGCATGTGTTTGGTATGGGCGCTGTTCAGTTGCTGGCCGAAGAAATGACCTCGGAATTACACGCCATCAGGGATGCTGCGGTCAATGACCACAATGAAACCGGACAAAGAATTGAAGTTGACCTGTTGGCCAAAGGCATTTCATTTGGTGCACTGGAAGTCTCCAGGGGAGAAGTGGACTACCGCAAGTTGAATGGAGTCGACCGTGATCTGGTCGTCAAGCCATTTGAGTGGAAGGGTCTGACTGCGTTTGTACGTGATTTCGTACGCGGTGCGTCGCACCAGGAGTTGGGCATGCAGGCAACGGAACTGGTGGGGGATTCAGACGGCGATTTCGATGGCGTGAACAATGAATTGTCGGTTGGAGACATTACTGCATTGGCGATCTACAACGCAGCCCAGCCACGACCAGTGACTAAACTGGAGCTGAACCAGGTGAGTAATGAACTCACGCAGGACGAACTGGAGCGATACGCTCTTCCGCTGGAGGCGAGCACCATAGCCAGCATTCAGAATGGCGCGCAGTTCTTTGAAGACATGAGATGCTCGCAGTGCCATACCCCGGCCATGGTCGTGAATTCACCGATATTTTCTGAACCCTCTAATCACGAAGATTTCAGGGACGATGAGTTTCCAGCTGGACAGAGTGTTGAACTTCCTGATGTTGCCATTCAATTTGACCTAACCAGTGAAATACTGGACAACGCAATGTTTTTGCCCAATGGACAAACGCTTGGTCAGTTCGAACGCAATGCCGATCAGGCAGCGGTGGTCAGGCTTTATGGTGACCTTAAGCGACACAATATGGGCAAAGCTTTGGCAGAGGATATTGACGAAGGCAATGTAGGTGCCTCTGTATTTCTCACTGAAAATCTGTGGGGCGTGGGCTCAACGGCTCCTTATATGCACGATGGTCGCGCAACAACCCTGACTGAAGCCATTCTCTATCATGGAGGTGATGCCGCCATGAGTAAGGAGTTTTTTGAATCCGCCACCACCGCTGACCAGCAGGACCTAATCAACTTTCTGGACAACCTGGTGCTTTACCTGGCGCCTTAAAACTCAGTGGGAACAGTCAGGACCTCCTTGACCCGTTTGGTGGTATTTGAGACGTGTGTATGAGTTACTTGCCAGAACAAGCATATCGGATGATCAAATCCGTATATTCATAAAATATCATTCGTTACAATTGCCGATGACAATGTTGTATTTTGTGGGGCTTTGACCTCGGAGTAAAAACTTGCAGATAAAAGCCCGACACGTCAGATTCATTCTTGCGCTGACTGTCGGGTTTAGTCTGAACGGGTGGTGTCAGCAGGATAGTGGCCAACCCGTTAGCACCTACGACAAAATCTGGGATGCCCTTGTGTTCTACGACAACGTCGACACAGCCATCTTGGCGGCGTCAGCCCAGAGGCCTACGAGCAGGCCTCATTTTGAGGCTTGGCGGTGTCTGTGATACCCGGGGCACTCCACTCGGATAGATTTGGATAGAGTTCATCAGGAATCTATGAGTAATCTCTGTAATCTAATCTCAGAACTCAAAAAAGGCGAAGAATCAAAAGAATCTATTAGGGCATTCCTTGAATCAATAAAAAGAGAAACAGATTGAAGTGAAGCCCTATAACAAATCATTAAACACGGAAACCAGCGAAGCTGGTGCCGCTTAACTAAAACGTTATGTCTTTTGAATGTGCTTTCCAACATCCATTTGCTTGTGCAAGACACGGATAATTTCTATCACATTGGATTTCTTGTAATAAATCACATGGGAGCCTTGTTGAAAGCTGCAATATCCTGTGAGTACGTGCGAACGGTCTTTTCCGATCTTTGGGTTTGCCGCAATCAATTTGAATGCTTCGTCTAGTTGTTTCAGATAATGGTTTCTTTGGTTTTTACCCCATTTCAACTCCGTATATTGGCCGATTTTGAGAAGGTCGTATCTGGCTTTGGCAGTTACTTTGAAACCTTTACTCACTGACAGTGGTTTCATTCAGTTCTGCAACAATCGATTCAAACGAATAGTCCACAAAGCCACTTTGTTCGCCTTCATGCAAGGCTTTCCGGAGCAGTTCCAGCTTGGTTTCGTTTTCTTCCAAAAGCCTCAGACCAGCTCTGACCACCTCGCTAGCTGATCCAAAACGACCATCACCAACCTGCCGAGTAATGAAATTGTCGAAGTGCTCGCCTAATGTAATACTTGTATTTCTTGCCATTGCTATTCCTAGTGGGTATACCAAAATGTACCTAAATATGGTACAGAGACATTACAAGGCGTTCAAGTGCGTTCTGCCCGCAAGCGGGCTCCACCGGACGCGTGCTGCGCACGCGCCGCTTAACTAAAACGTTATGTGTTACTAGGGGTATCGAACGTGGGGATGTGTTTAGCGCTTCGTAGCGTCTCACCAAACCCCTGCCGAGAAACACATATCTATGACCTGGGCAATGCGTTTGAAACGGGTGTTTGATATTGACATCGCCTAAAAGCGCCTACTCTTGGAGAAACCTGTAGCGAATGCGGTGGCGATGTAAAGATTATTGCCAGTATCGCCTAAGGGCGCCTACTCTTGGCGAAGACCCCGTAGTTATTCAGAAGATTCTCGCTCACCTGAATGACAATGCAACTTCTGCAGCAACAGCATTGTTGCCGGACTGCCGAGCTTCACCAAGTCTGCCGAAGGGTTTGTTCGATTGAAGAAATGGGCAGGTCTCTTTTCGCCCAATAGTCGGAAATGGCGTGAAACAGAGGCATAATCCAGTGTTCACCGCTTTCAACGTTCAACTAGCGCAACGTTTCGCAGTGAATTGACCGAAATGCTGATGTAATGTGACGTTTAGTACCTGTGGAAATCCGGCAATATAGCGTTTAAATGTCCTATACCCTGGTCAAACCCTTCAAATATGTCCTGAATAATGCTTTCCAGGCACTGAACTTCTTCGTTCGTCAGGGCGGAAAAATCTTTTTCGCGCTTCCTTTTGGATAGCGTACCGTTATTCTGGCGAATGAACAGGATAAGGTTCTGTGCCAGTCGATCCGGCATCTCTATCCTGTCCATGATTCTAGTCATTGCTTCATCATGCCGACGAATAAAATCGATCTCTCTGGGCAGGTCGTGCTCAACCGTACGGCGAACGCAGGCATAAAGAAATTCTGCCGCTTCGGTGCAATCAAAATAGCGATATAGGTCGGTGGTGTCGTTCAACACCTCGACATTGCGGTCAGCCGTAGGACGCCATTCGATGAAATCCAACAATGGCCCCGAGTGCGCCTGCAACGTCGTACGGTAATTATCAATCCGATCAAGCATGACAGAAGATACCGGGAAGACCATACCTGGTGGTGTGTATTTGCGCTCTGCCAGCACATGATGAATCAGGCAACGGTGCACACGTCCATTGCCGTCCTGAAACGGGTGCAGGTAGATGAAACCAAAGGCAGTTGCTGCCGCCTGCAGGATAGGATCGAGTTCGTCATCCCGCATGCGGTTGTTGGCAACCAGCATTCCAGAACACAAGTCATCCAGATCCTGCGGGCGAGCACCAATAAACTCAGGTAACGGGTCACCAATGTTGTCTCGTTCGCCGAGGAATACACCATCCGGACGCAGGCCTGGAAAGACAAACCGTGTATCTTCAATCAGCACACTGTGAAGACGTACGATTTCTTCGAGTGTGAGTTCGTTTTTCCCTGCCTGGAGGACTGCCCGGCCCCAACGTTCCAACCGGTTACGTGGCGCACGTTCGCCTTCGATCTCAAAACTCGCGCGACTGTCTGCCAACAATAAAAAACTCGCTGCCCGTGCGACAAGGTGACGGCCCGTTCGTCCAACAGTCTCCGCTGCCCGTTCTGCCAGTCCTAGTGCTGCAAATTCTTGCAGTGGTACGGTTCTACGTATGACGGGGCAATAGTCACTGCTTCCAAGCAAGTTATCCCTGACACGGTGGCGCTTGGAGAGCCGCGCCTTTCCAGTGAAATATAGTTTTACATCCAGCGCATCGACGGCAGTGACATTGGGCGCATCTTCAACGTCCAGCGTCTGTTCTGTAAGTGTTTCATAGAAGAACCAAGCACGGCGTGTGTGCATACCGGTTGGCACGGACCTTACATACTCTTCCAGCACGGCCTTGGGCACTGCATTAAAGGCGCGCTTCAATATCAGAAGATCGATATTTTCATGGCGCAGGGCAAACGTCAGATGGTCTGCAAACTGGTCACCGGGTTGGTATCGTTTGTCAAAAACGCGCCATTGGCCTTCCTCTCGTTGGCTACCACCGATATGCTTCTCAGAAACACAGCTGGGTCGTCGAACGGGCGCTTGCAGGCCAAGCGCCTGAACGAGCGCCGCCCAACCGGCGAGATGCGTCCCCCGCGGAACAGACTCCCCCTGGAAATTGATCGGTGTTTCCAGTTCAAAGTGCATTTATCGAAAACCCTGTTGCCATAATCGAAAAACAGCCCATTTCAAATCAACTCATCGAAAAAAGATTATAAATGGTGCTTTATCGAAAAACACTCATTATTGTCGAAAAAAGCAATTTAACCTGTTAATTTGCTAGAAAACGGAACAAAAGGCCAGTTCGGCACCTGGTTCCGCTCATAAGCCAGTAGCGGCCTTGTAGCACCGCACAGCAACACCTTTCCTCGCCAAAACAAAAGCCCCGACGTAAGGCGTAAAGCGACGTCACCTACATAGTACTTACAATGGGATTTTAGGTATTAGAAGAGAGGCCATATAAGCTATTGATTTTAAATGGTGCCCAGGGGCGGTCGCTCCCGGCCATCCATTGCCTCCGCGAGGCCGGTGCATCCCTGCACAATGGAATCGAACCACCGACACGCGGATTTTCAATACCAAGTGAAACTCAGTAACCAGTTGATATACATCGCTATATTTTTTAAATTATGTTGATAGGCTCATTTTTAGGCACAAAAAATTCAGCCGTCCCAGATGGTCCTATGCTGCGTGAACGCTTACATCGGTTTCCAGCCGTTTGCCTAGCCTGTTACGCGCTTCCTCGAGGTCGAAGTCGGCCTGGAGCCCCATCCAGAATGCCTCGGTCGTGCCAAAATAGCGGGCCAGGCGAAGTGCCGTATCAGCGGTAACAGACCGTTTGCCAAGAACAATCTCATTGATACGGCGGGGCGGCACGCCGATTTCCCTGGCAATACGGTTCTGGCTCAACCCCATGGGCGCCAGGAACTCCTCCAGAAGCACCTCACCGGGGTGAATATTTTCCAATTTGTTCACTTTGGCCACCTCCATCAATGGTAGTCCACGATTTCAATGTTTATGGCGTCACCGTCCATCCAGACAAAACAGATTCGCCATTGGTCGTTGATTCGAATGCTGTGCTGTCCTTTACGATTCCCGCGCAGCGCCTCCAGTCGGTTCGCCGGTGGCACGCGCAGGTCGTTTAATGATCGAGCATTGTTAAGCATCCGGAGTTTGCGCCTGGCGATTTGTTGGATGCTTTGTGGCAGGCGCCTGGAACGAATTCCGTTCCAGATTTTTTCAGTTTCTCTGGAACGAAAGCTCTTGATCATGAACCGATTATAACGGCGTGCGTTATATAACGCAATGCGTCATGATTTGGAGGAACAGATGCGGGCCATCATGGACAGGATTACAGAATCACTCGAGCAAAACGAACAGGTTTATGAAGATCCTTTACGTGTGCGATTCACTGACTTTGATAATGACGCTATTTTGATCAAGGTCCACTCCGAGAACTGGTCCCGTGTGGGATGGAATTCCCGGTTGGACTGCAGCGCAGTCCAGAGGAATTTCTCATGAACTACGTCGAAGTGGGGCCAAAGGCCTCACGTAGACCCCTTCGAAAGGTCACTGCCAGGCATCAAACAGCAAAGCCTCGCCCTTTTGGGCGGGGCTTTTTTTCGTCTGGAGAAATAGCTGACAGATTTCAATGCAATAGGCCCACAGCGATTTAAGCTCTCAGCGATTGTGCTCTGCAAGACCATGAGCGAATACTTTCTGTATTTGATCGAACCTTGGGACTGCTTTCACACAATGTTCACCTAGCAACGCAAAACTCCGCAGGAGTTTACGTACGTCACCGCCCCGAAACGACCTTGCTCTATCAGATCGTTCAGGAGTACTGGCCCGAGTTCCAGGCTGAACTGGCTAGTCATGGCAAGTATTTACCAGCCTACGTCATCAAAGAATTTGACGAGTATCTGAAGTGCGGGAGACTTGAACATGGTTTTCTGAGAGTCCGTTGTGAGTCCTGCCACGATGAAAAATTGGTCGCTTTTAGCTGTAAAAAACGCGGTTTCTGTCCTAGTTGTGGGGCACGTCGCATGGCGGACAGTGCCACCTTGCTTGTGGATGAAATTCTACCCCATCAGCCTGTGCGTCAATGGGTCCTTAGTTTTCCGTTTCCACTGCGCTTTCTGTTTGCCAGCAATCCCAAAGCGATGACTGGGGTATTGGGTATTGTCAATCGCGCTATCTCTACGCAATTAATCCGAAAAGCGGGCCTCACAAAGCCTACGGCACAAACGGGAGCAGTGACCCTGATTCAGCACTTTGGTAGTGCGCTGAATTTGAACATACATTTTCACATGATATTCCTAGATGGGGTGTATACCGGAGGATCGAGTGGTCTTCCGATGTGGTTCCGACAGGTAAAAGCACCAAACAGAGCTGAACTAACACGACTCACTCATACCATTGCACAGCGGGTTGGCCGTTATCTGGAACGCCAGGGCTTGATGGAGCGCGATGCTGGGGACATCTTTCTCACCCAGGAAGCTGTGGATGCTTCAGATGAAGACCCAACGCATGAATTGTTGGGAAGTTCCATTTCTTATCGTATTGCAGTGGGACCGCAACAAGGGCGCAAGGTGTTTACCCTGCAGACATTACCGGATATTGGTTCAGACAATCTGGGCACGACTATGGTGGGAGAGGTTTCCGGATTCTCTCTGCATGCAGGGGTGGCCATAAAAGCCAATGAGCGATCGAAATTGGAACACCTGTGCCGCTATATCACGAGGCCGGCGGTATCCACAAAACGTCTGTCAATGACCCGTAATGGCAGGGTGCGCTATGAGTTGAACCAAAAGTAGGCGCTTTAGGCGAACACCTTGGCGCAACGGCACCACACACGTCATATTTGAGCCGCTGGATTTTATCTCCAGATTGGTTTCCCTTGTTCCCAAACCACGCGTAAACCTCACACGGTTTCACGGTGTATTCGCACCGAATAGTAAGTATCGGGCAAGGGTGACGGCGGCCAAGCGGGGCAACCCTAAGAATTCATACTCAGCTGATGAGGCCGATCAAACCCCTGCCGAAAAACGGGCCTCGGCGACCTGGGCAAAGCGATTGAAACGCGTCTTCAATATAGAAATAGAAACCTGTAGCGAATGCGGCGCTGACGTCAGGGTCATTGCCAGTATAGAAGACCCGGTAGTGATACAGAAAATACTTGCTCACCTGGAATGCAGTGCAAGTTCTGCCGCGACAGCGTTGTTGCCGGATTGTCGGGCTTCGCCCAGCCTGCCGGAAGGTTTATTCGACTGAAGAAACTATTTCAACCAAGACACCAACTTGCTGTTCCCATTGTGGTACCGGTATGGCTTATCTCGCTCGGGTTTCAAGATTTGGTTAAAAATCCAGTTCCTGCCGGCCAATATTTAGTTTTGAACGCTCAGAATTGAACAGTATGCGCTCCATTACGATTGAACGATGGACCTGAATGGCAATTTGGTACTTTGAGTTTCAAGTGAATATAGCGGTTATATTACCTATACTCCGCTATTTTTGGCGGGACTAACTTGCATATTCTTCTCGAATGACTTTTGGTCCAGGTGCATGCATCGGTGCTAATTCGGTTAATCAGAACTTCTTGGTGATCCCCACGCCATAAAAACCACCGTATGCAACGGGTGTCACAACGAAACCCTTATAGGGCCTGGTGAAAATCATAGTGCTGGCTATACCGATTGCCGCACCGCTAACCACGTCCACCACGTAATGATTGTCAGACTTTACCCGGCTCCATGCCACAAATGTCGAGCCGACATAGGCAGGTATCGCGTATTTCCAGCCATACCGCCTGTGTATGAAGGCTGCACCCTGGAACGCCACCGAGGAGTGCCCGGATGGGAAGGACTCGTTGTCCTCGCCATTTGGCCGGGTTTTGTCAACGGCCTGCTTGAGAGACCAGGTGACCGCAACATTTGTAAAGAAAGATTTATAAAATTGGTTTCTGCCATCCTTGTCATGAAGGTGAAACGTAGCGCCGTAAGCGACGGACGGAACAAGGACTGCAATGATGCTCCCGGCGGTCTCCACCGATTCCGCGGCAGTCAGGGTGCGCGGGTATGATGTTATCGAAAGGAACAGGAGCAGGGTTACTAAATACGCAAGCTGGGCCTTTCCCTTGTGTCGCATGTTGTAGTCGTTTTAAGAGGTATCCCCATTATAGTGATTCCGCGGGTACCCGTCTTTACCGTTCCAGGAACATCGCCTAAAACTCAAGCCATATCAAAAGACCATGATGATCGGAATATGGCTCGTCAGGCCCATCGTTCTCGATCAGTTCGAAACTCTTAACGACCAATTTCCGGGTATTTTTCTGTGCCAGGTAAAAATCTATCCAGGTCCCACTATCGCCGGGATACTCCGGACTTGGGGAAACGTGCGTACCATTCGGATATTTGCAGAAGAAGGGTTCCACGAGGTTTTCCCAGTCAGTTCGTAGCCTCGCAAAAACCGGATCGGTAAATCCGGGAAAAGTCTTTTTACGGGACTGAGTCGCGTCGTCGACAAACTCACACTCGAACGCTGCATGCGTATTAAAATCACCAGCCGCGATCACAATATGCTCATCGTCTATTGAGCGGGCTAATGTGCGCAATTCCACGAGTTGATCGCGACGAACAGGAACGTAGCTACTCGGTCCGTACTGCGCCTGCAAGTGCGTGTTGAGTATGACTATCCGGTCACCATCGGATTGCAGGCGTAACACTTGCACGCCTTTGTCGGCATAGCCATCGCCCTGGTAAATCTTCCAGCCAGGAGCCGCGGCCTCGAATGGATAAAATTCAGTTTGCACGGCGCCGCTGTTCCAGGCCGAATCCCTGCGTAAGAACGCATACAGACCGCCGCGACGGACTACAGGTCCCAATGACAGAAAGGCCTTGTACTGATTTCCGGGCTCCTCGAGCGGAAGTCTCTGATACGCAAAGCCCAGCAGGTTAATCAGAGACTCCACGTCATCCGGTGAAAATACCTCCTGCAGCAAAACGATGTCAGGACGCGTGCACAGAACTTCCATGCTGATAGAGCGCAAACGCCCGGAAACGCCATCGGTAAATGGCGGCGCATGAATGTTCCAGGAGAGCATTCCCAGCCTTGCCTCGGGCCGCATTCCCTCCCTGGTCGAACAATCTTGCTTCCGCTCGCCATTTGCCAGGGCCTGACTTTCGGCCCGCGCCAGACGGGATTCCGGATTTTTCGAACAGCCTCCAATAAATGCCATTGCACATACAAGTAGCAGAATCAATCCCATCCGAACGATCGTGGTTTTTCCCCCGGAGCGCGTACCCGAACCACCAGACCCCGCGCCGGAGCAACGGCCATCGATGGCTAGTTTCCAATCCCACCCTTCCCTGTTCTGATTTTCGAATACCATACCTGAAGTATTTTTTACTGATTTACCCGGAAACTAACACAGGGACAGAGAGGAACAGACTCTAATTCTCTGGTGCTTCTGGCGATAGAGCTTTTGAATTACCTATACTCGGCGCGAATTTCTTACGATATTCCGTGGGCGTCATGCCTTTGATTTCTTTGAAGGCCTTATTGAAGGGTGACAACGACTGGTACCCATTATCCAAAGCAATGCTGAGCACAGGCAAGAGCCGGGTTTGCTCCTCGACCAACTGTCGTGCTATCTCCTCGATCCGATATTCGTTCACAAATCGATGGAAGTTTCTGTAACCGAGGTGGCCGTTGA
>Ga0265306_10000134_pt1 | contig 30192 bp, 22 predicted proteins | sample Helome_3_FD_192493 | JGI IMG/M metagenome (GOLD analysis project Ga0265306, IMG submission 192493) | Marine sediment microbial communities from subtidal zone of North Sea - Hel_20160420 (Illumina Assembly) | ecosystem: Environmental > Aquatic > Marine > Subtidal zone > Sediment ... | reverse complement strand
TAATTGTTACCGGAGTGATCGTTATGAGTGACTACAGCTACCCCTACAAGGACGCTGAATTTGTCTTCAATGAACTGGTTGGATTCGACCAGCTTTGTGAGCAGGCTGGCCTTGAGGAGGTGAACACCGAACTCGCTTTTGCAGTGCTGGAAGAGGCCAATCGCATGGGTACCGAGGTCATTGCGCCGCTGAATGTCGTGGCTGACCGTGAAGGCGCCAGTCTCGGCGAAAATGGTGTCCAGGAGACTCCGGGGTTCAAGCAGGCCTACCTGCGTTATGTCGAAGACGGTTGGGCCGGGCTGGGGTTCCCCGAGGAGTTCGGCGGGCAGGGTATGCCCAAAGTACTTGCCACGGCGGTCTCCGAAATCTGGCAATCCTGCAGCCTTGGTTTTTCTCTCTGCTCGCTGCTGACCCATGGTGCGGTTGAGGCATTGTTGTTGCATGGCTCGGAAGAATTACAGGTTACTTACCTCCACAAATTGGTCAGTGGCGAATGGACCGGCACCATGAACCTGACCGAGCCCCAGGCAGGATCTGACCTGGCGGCGGTCGCTTCCAGGGCAGTGCCGGAGGGCGATTACTACCGGGTAACCGGGCAGAAAATTTTCATCACCTGGGGTGATCACCAGATGACCGACAACGTCATCCACCTGGTTTTGGCCCGCCTGCCGGATGCTCCTCCCGGAGTAAAGGGCATTTCATTGTTCCTGGTGCCGAAATTCCTGCTGGACGAGAATGGCGAACCCGGTCAGCGCAATGACGTTCATTGCGTTTCACTCGAACATAAGCTGGGTATCCACGGCAGTCCGACCTGCGTATTGTCATTTGGCGACAACGGCGGTGCAACAGGCTATCTCGTGGGTGAACCACACCGCGGCCTGATGGCCATGTTCACCATGATGAACGATGCCCGCCAAGCCGTGGGCCTGCAGGGGTTGTCGGTATCCGAGCGCTCTTATCAGCAGGCCCGGGGCTGGGCCATGGAACGTCTGCAAGGTACGCGCAGTGATGGAACACGCTATCCCATTATCGATTTTCCGGACGTTCGGCGCCTGCTGATGCTGATGAAATCCGGCACCGAGGCGATGAGAGGACTTGCCTACGTGTCTGCCGCAGAAATCGACCGCAGCCGGCTCAGCAAGGACCCTGATGACAGGGTCCGGCATGCAACCCGCGTGGACCTTTACACCCCGATCGTCAAGGGCTGGCTGACGGAAATGTCCCAGGAGCTCACTTCGCACGGTATCCAGGTCCATGGCGGCATGGGGTATATCGAAGAAACCGGCAGCGCACAGTTTTATCGCGATGCGCGGATCACCACTATTTACGAAGGCACCACGGCGATTCAGGCCAACGACCTGGTTGGACGAAAAATACTGGCAGATAGTGGTGAGGCGCTGACCGGCCTGTTGCAGGAAATCCAGGTGACTGCTGAAGAGCTCATTCAGACTGACGACCTGTCGGCTCTCGGTCACGCTCTGGCTGAAGCTGTTACAGCCGGAACCCAAGCGCAGCAGTGGCTGCTGGATCATGCCCGTGAAGACCGCAATGTTGGTGGTGCAGCCGGCGTGAACCTGCTGATGCTGCTTGGCTATGTATGTGGAGGTTGGGTCATGGGGGTTGCGGCCCTCAAGGCATCAGGGCAGTTGGCGGCCGGGGCAGGGGATTCGTCTTTCCTGGAAGCAAAGCAGGTCACCGCCCGGTTCTATGGCGAGCACTACCTGCCGCGTGCAGTTGCATGTCTTGCCTCGGTGCAAGCGGGGCCGGAAAGCATCATGGCGCTGACCGCCGGGCAGTTTTAAAGACTCGAATACAGGATCAGCGCAATTGAAACCGGCGCAACCCAGCGCAATAACCAGAACCAGGCTCTGAACAGGGTCTGGTTCTTCATCTGCAGTTGTTCACGGATGGCGTCCGGTTTGATCATCCAACCGACAAAAACAGCCAGCAACAGCCCGCACAATGGCATCATGATATTTGCTGTAAGGTAATCCAGTATTTCGAAATACCCGAAATCTGCGAAACGTTCGATCGAACTGAGTGGCCGCCACTGTGACCACAGGTTGAACGAAAATATCGTTCCCATTCCCAGTACGAGTATCGAGAAACAGACCCAAAGTGCTGCTTGCCACCGTTCCAGGCGGAAGCGCTCCTGCCACCACGCAATAAACGGCTCGAGAACTCCGATGACGGAAGTCAAAGCTGCAAAAAACAGCAGAATGAAAAACAGCGTGCCGAAGATCAGTCCTCCTGTGACTGAACCAAATGCGATAGGCAGGCTGACGAAGATCAGACCGGGTCCTTCCGCCGGATCCAGGCCATTGGCAAAGACGATCGGAAAGATCGCAAGGCCGGCAATGATCGCGACCACCGTATCCATGCTGACAATGATAACTGCCGAACGGGCAATAGAGATGTCTCTCGGCAGATAGGCGCCGAAACCCATCATCAGGCCCATGGCGACACCAATGGAGAAGAATGCCTGACCGACTGCCACCAGGATCACCTTGCCGTTGATGGCGGAGAGATCGAAGTCGAACATGAAGTGCATGGCGCCGGCCATGTCACCCTTGAAATAGCCGTAAGCGACCATCACCAGCAACAAGGCAAACAGTGTCGGCATCAGCACTTTGACTGTGCTTTCAATGCCTTTCTTCAGGCCCCTGACCAGGATTACGGTACAGATCGACATGAAGATGCCGTGCCACAACGTCAATTGCGTGGGGCTGGCCAGGAAGGCATCGAACTGGGCACTGATGTTCGCTGCATCCTGTCCGCTGAAATTGCCACCTCCGTTTTTGAATATATAGGCCACCGACCAGCCTGCGATTACGCTGTAATAGGTCGCGATCATGTAGGCGGCGAGCATGCCAAACCAACCGATGATGGACCATGCACCGGAGCGTCCCTGGTCATGGGCGACATTGATCATCGCGTTGGGCGGACTCTGCCGTCCCCAACGCCCAAGCGCGATTTCAGCGATCAGGATGGGCAGAGCGACAAAAAATACAGCCAGCAGGTAGACCAGCACGAAAGCGCTGCCTCCGTTCTGGCCTGTGACATATGGAAATTTCCAGATATTTCCGAGTCCGACTGCGGCGCCCACGGCGGCCATCAGGAAGGTGAACCGGGAAGACCAGTTTTCGTGTTTTTTGTAGATGGTTGCCATCAGTGCCTCAGTACAATGGATTTGTTGCCGTTTTCAAACACCCGGTGTTGAGCATGCCAGCGGACGGCCCGGTTGAGCACCGTGCTTTCCACATCCTGCCCAAGACGTTCCAGTTCCCTGGGTTTCATCGAATGGTCCACCCGCACCACGTCCTGTTCGATTATGGGGCCTTCATCCAGATCCGTGGTGACATAATGGGCAGTGGCTCCGATCAGTTTCACACCCCGGTCGTATGCCTGGTAGTAGGGTCGTGCGCCTTTGAAGCCGGGCAGGAATGAGTGGTGGATATTAATCGCCCGGCCAGCCAGTGACTCGCAGGCGTGCGGTGTCAGAATCTGCATGTAGCGGGCCAGCACGAGTAACTCCGACCGGGTTTCCTCGAACAGGCTCAGTATCCTGGCTTCCTGCCGGGGTTTCTTGCCGGGTTCAATCGGGAAATGGTGGTAGGGGAGTTCGTACCATTGCGCAAGTGAACGCTGGTCGTCGTGATTCGAGACGATCCCGGTGATTTCAATTGGCAGGTGGCCATCCCGCCAGTGGTGCAACAAAGTGTTGATGCAGTGGCTTTGCTTTGAAACGGCGATCAGTGTGCGTATCTTTTCTTGCAGCGAATGGAAAGCGAAACGCATGCCGAAACGCGCGCCGACAGTGGCCTTGTAGCTGTCGTTCAATGCCTTGAGTTCCGCATCGTCCCTGGCGTCGTCTTCAAACTCTACGCGAATGAAGGATTTTTGCGCTTCGTCGTCAACAAAATGAGACATCTCGGTGATCAGAGCACCCCTTTGCGCCAGGAAACCGGTCACCGCGGCGACAATGCCGACCGTGTCGGTGCAGCTGGATTTCAATAGGTATGAAGGGCGGCTCATGCGGCGTCCCCATGAGCCAGGGCAAGGTCATCGGCGTGCGCAGAGGAAGCAGTAAGCAGTTCCCAAAAATACCTGGCATAACTACGGTCAAAAATCAGATCGAACACGTCGGCTCCTTGATCAATAAAGTGGTAATAAACCAGTACGGTGATATGGCCCATCCGGGTTTGTGCACAATGTGCTCCCGTTGACCGTCCGGCCAGGTAGTCCAGTCCACTGAGTTTATTGAGCAGCCAGGGCGCCCCTTTGCCCTGCAGGCGGAAAACCGCCAGTCCGTGCGTGTTGTCATCCACGGCCGCGTAGCCCGCTACAGCCATTTTTTTCAGGGCCGTAGCCAACTCCGGTGGCTGCAGCTTTTCGCTGATCGACAACCACTCACCGGGGCGCAGACAAAGCATGGCCGGATCGTTGCTGCTGCATTCTCCGGTTTCGGGGGGTAACTCCGGTTGCGGCCGCAGACTGTGCAGGCGTGCAATGGACAGTGCGGTCACTTCCTCAAGTTGGAGCGTACTGCTGTTGAATTCGCGATCTGCGACCGCATCCTGTTGCAATGTGGATTTCATTCTTTTCATGACGGTTATTGTTTGAGTCGTTCATTTTCGGGGTCGTAAAAAACCGGCGCAACGACTCTAACATTGAAACGGTCGTTTTCGTCGCAGACCGTGAGAATTTCTCCCTGCCGGTCCCGGCCTGAACGTAATACACCCAGCGCGATATGTCTTCCCAGGGTGGGGCTGTAACAGGCAGAGGTCACCCAGCCATCGGTTGCAGCCGGCGGTTGCCGGTCCCGGCCCACTAAAAGATGGCCGCCGGCATGCACGGCCTGTTGCAGGTCCAGTGGCTCCAAACCAACCAGCTGTTTGCGATCGGTGTCCATGTTTCCCGGCCTGAACAGCGAGCGTTTACCGATGAAGTCGCTGGTCTTGTTTCGTGCCACGTGGCCCCAGCCCACATCATCCGGCGTGGAAGAACCATCAGTGTCTGAACCCACGTGCAAATAGCCTTTTTCCGTGCGCAGGATCATCAATGCTTCGATTCCGTATGCTGTTATGCCAAACGGTGCGCCGGCCTTGAGAATGGCTTCGAAAAACGCGCAAGCGTGACCTGCCGGGACATTGACCTCGTAGCTCATTTCGCCGCTGAAACTGACACGAACTACCCGCGTATCCAGCCCGTATATCCGCCCGGTGGCAGCCGACATGTGGGGCAGGGCAGCGGGCGAAAGCCCGATGTCCGTACCCAGCGCTGTCAGTACATCCCTGGACCTGGGGCCGGCGACGGTAAAATTGGCCCACTGGGAGGTGCTGTCATCGATCAACACATCCAGGTCTCTCCACTCGCATTGCAGCCACTCCTCCAGCATGGCCGCGATCCTTGCAACACCCCCTGAAGTGCTGTTTACGAGGAAGTGATCATCGGCCAGGCGTACAAATACGCCATCGTCGATGATGACTCCGTTTTCATTGAGCATCAGCCCATAGCGGGCACGACCGGTTTGCAGGGATGGTACGTTGTTCATATAAACGCGATTCAGGAATTCTGCCGCATCGGGTCCGCGAACTTCGATCTTGCCGATCGGTGAATTATCGAACACACCCGCCGCGCTGCGCACACTCCTGACTTCACGCTGGATGGCGTCGTTGGCAGTTTCACCTTCCTGGAGATAATAATCCGGCCGTTGCCAGCCATAATCCTCAAAGCTGGCGTGCAGTTTTTGGTGCGCCAGGTGGGCGGGCAGATATCGCCGTGGGGCATAGAATTCCCCGATATTACGTCCGGCAATCGCACCCAGCGTCACCGGTGTATACGGTGGCCGGTACGTGGTGGTGCCTACTTCGCCGGTCGGCTTCCCGGTCAGTTCTCCAAGCACGATGAAGGCATTGAGGTTGCCGGTTTTGCCCTGGTCTACGGACATGCCCGTGGTGGTGTAGCGCTTGAAATGCTCAACCGAAACATAGCCTTCGCGCACCGCCAGTTCTGCATCCCCGAAAGTAACGTCATGGGCCAGGTCAATCCACTGTCTTTTGCAGGATGTATCGAGGCTCATCGGGCTGACTTGCCTGGATTCCGATATGCTGGCCGTCACTATCGGTGGCTGGGGCGGATCAGGAGTATGACCAAATGATTCGACGATGACACTGGCTGCGCGCACAGATTCAGCAAGCAGTTCCTCGAGACCGGCTGTTCCATTGGCCGATCCTGTCACAGACAGGCCTTCAGGTAGCTCATCAGGAATAAAACTGTGTGAAGTTTCGTCGAAGCGCAGCGTGCCGCGGGCGTGGGCCAGCAAATGAACACGGGGCGCCCAGCCACCCGAAACAGCGAGCAGGTCACAGTCTTTCCTGCCCAGGTCTTTGCCAGTTACACTGCTGACCCGTACTGAACGAATGCCCTTGCTGCCGTGCGTGTTGCTGATGCGGGCACCTGTCAGCAGCGTGGTGCCCAGGTCCGCCAGTCGTTGCCGCAAGGCTTTATTCACTTCATTGCGAACATCGACAACCACGTTCACCGGCACTTGCTCGCGAGCCAGGTCGAAAACGGTCTGGTAAGCCGTATCGTTATTGGTGGCGATCACCACTTTCTCACCAGGTCTGACAGCGTAGCGATTCAGGTAATGGCGCACCGCGCCTGCCAGCATGATGCCGGGACGGTCGTTATTCGGAAAAATCAGCCCCTGTTCGATGGCGCCGCTGGCGAGCAGGATATGCCTGGGCCGGACGGTCCAGAAACATTCCCGCCAGGTGGTATTTCTGCCGGTTTGAAGCAATGTCGTGACGTTGTGGTCATAAATGCCGGTCATGGTGGTGCGCTGCAGGGTCATGACGTTGCTCATTCTGCTGAGTTCATCGACTGTTTCACGCACCCAGTTCCCACCAGCGCTTCCATTGAGTTGGTACTGTTCCCAGTTCAGGGAACCGCCGAACTCCTCCGCCTGCTCAACCAGCAGGATTCGCAGGCCGGCCCGGCCGGCTGTCAAAGCGGCCATCAGCCCGGCAGGCCCGCCGCCGCAAATCAACAGATCGCAATGACTGTTGACCTGTTCATAGTGATCAGGGTCCGGCTCCGTCAACGGCCGGCCCAGGCCGGCAGAATACCGGATCAGGCCTTCCCAGGTGTGCCAGCCGGGCCACTTGAAAGTCTTGTTATAGAAACCTGCGGGCCACAGCGTGTGGGTAAAGTCGATCAGCCGGCCGGCGTCAAAATCAACAGACGGCCAGCAATTCTGGCTGGCTGCGACCAGGCCTTCGGCAAGTGGCACCATCGGTGCGCGGCAGGTTGGAACGCGGGCCGCTCCTTCGCCGGTTTCGACCAGTGCGCAGGGTTCCTCTTCGCCAGCAGTAAAAATTCCCCTGGGCCGGTGGTATTTAAAACTTCGTCCAACCACCCTGACTCCATTGGCCAGTAGCGCAGATGCCAGGGTGTCGCCTTCATATCCGCTGAATGACTTTCCGTTGAAGCGGAAATGAATGGGCTTTTGGCGGTTGATGGCGCCACCTTTGTCCAGCCGTGCCCGCTCACTCATTGTCGTCTCCAATCCGGCTGGATTTTATGATTTCGTGCGTGAGCGTGTCCCGTACCAGGTGGAACCACTGGCGGCAGCCATAGCTGTGAACCCAGCGCTCCTGGTGAGGGCCCCTGGGGTTGTCGCGATAGAACAGGTAATCCGCCCACTCAGCGTCACTAAGCTGTGCGGGGTCCGCTGGACGCCGTACTTGGCTTTCACCTCCAAAGCGGAACTCGACCTGGTCTCTCACGCCACAGTATGGACAGGGAATTCTTAGCATTTATAGAGCCTTATAGTCTTTTTTTAATGTATTTAATGCGCTACGCCCGAAGCCGCGCCTTCATCTACAAGCCGGCCTGAGGTGAACCGGTCCAGTTGGAATGGCCGCAGCAGTTCATGCGTACGATCAGTCGCAATGGTATAAGCCAGCGTATCTCCACCCGCTGGAATGGCTTTGTAACCTCCTGTGCCCCAACCGGTAGAAATATACAGGTTTTCTACCGGAGTCTTGCCGACTACAGGGCTTACGTCGTATGCCATATCGCAAACGCCGGCCCAATGGCGCATCATGCGCAGCCGGCTGAAAATCGGCATGAGTTCAACCAGTGCCGCAAAGTTGCCCTGCTGGGTGTCCATACTGCCACGCTGCGCATAGGAGTTGTAGAGATCGGCGCCTCCTCCGGTTACCAATTCACCGCGATCCGATTGACTGACATAGGCGTGGATCTGCGCCGACATCATCACGGTGTCAAAAATGGGACGCACCGGTTCGGTGACCATGGCTTGCAAGGCGATGCTGGTAATCGGCAGGCGCAGGCCGGTCATGGCTGCCAGCTGACTGCTATGGCCAGCAACGCACAGGGCAAATGCGTCACCTGAGATTCTGCCTTTGCTGGTATGGACCGAGGTAATTTTGCTGTCTGTGGTGTCCATGCCCGTCACTTCGCACTGCTGGATGATATCGACTCCGGCGGCAGAAGCCTGTCTTGCGTAGCCCCAAACGACGGCGTCGTGGCGGGATATTCCGCCGCGGTTCTGGATAAAGCCACCGCGGATGGGGAAGCGGCAATCCAGGTTAATGTGGGGCACACGCTTCCTGATATCTTCACGGTCCAGCATTTCGGAATCGATGCCGTTCATCTGGATCGCGTTGGCCCAGCGGCGATAGATTTCCAATTCATGCAGGCTGTTGCACACAGCCAGTACGCCACGCTGGCTGAGCATCACGTTGAAGTTGAGCTCCTGGCCCAGGTTTTCGAACAGTTGCAACGAGTGTTCGTAGAATGCACCGCTCTGCGGGTAAAAGTAATTGGACCGGCAGACCTGCGTGTTGCGCCCAGTGTTACCACCGCCCAGGTAACCTTTTTCCAGCACCGCGACCTTTTTCACGCCCTGGACTGTCGCCAGGTAATAGGCCGTTGCGAGACCATGGCCGCCCGCACCGACAATGACAACGTCGTAGTGTTTTTGGGGAACAGGATCCTGCCAGGCCCGCGTCCAGTTCCGGTGGCCTGAAAAGGCATTTCTAAGGAGCGATAGAACGGTGTAGTGACTCATCGAATTGATCCTGACCATGGCACCCGTGCGACTATGCCTAGATAATAAGGCAAATCACAAAGGTTGCTGATATGAATTCTCCGCTAAACAAGTTGATTTGCTGTTTAATTTTCCTGTCGTGTTCATTTTCAGCCTGGGCAGACTCAGCGCCACCGACGGTCCGGGTCGACTATTACCACAGCGGCAACGCAGAGATGGAATTGTTCAGTGTGCACCAGGTAGTGATCGAACCGCTGCCGTGGCCGGGTAATCCAGGCAAGGCCCTGGATACGGTTAAGCGCGGGTATTTCATGTACCAGGTGGAAGAGCCGGACAGTGGCAAGGTGCTTTATTCGCGCGGTTTTTCATCTATCTTCCAGGAGTGGCAATCCACCGGCGAAGCCCGCAGGATGAACCGCAGCTTTCATGAATCCGTCAGGTTCCCGAAACCGGACAAGCCGGTTCGTTTGCGTATTTTAAAGCGAAATTCAGAGCATGGTTTCGATAGTCTCTGGACGGCAGAAATTGATACCGATGACATGCTGGTGGTTCGGGCTCATGCACCCGCTGCGGCTAAACTCCAGGAGTTTCACATCAGCGGCAACCCCGCCGGTAAGGTCGATGTTGTATTGCTGGGTGACGGCTACAGTTCCGCCGAGAGTGATAAATTTACGGCCGATGCCAGGCGCCTGACCGAGGCCCTGTTCACCTACCCGCCTTTTAGCGACCGGGCTGGTGACTTCAATGTGTGGGGCATCAATCCGCCGGCGATTGAGTCCGGCGTAAACCGTCCTTCAAACGGTACCTTCCGGTTCAGCCCCTCAGGTACAACTTACGATGCGTTCCGGGCAGAGCGCTACATTCTTGCCTTCGATAACCTGGGAATGCGCAGAATTCTTCAGCACAGCCCGTACGAGTTCATTATTGTTCTGGGTAATTCCAAAACTTATGGGGGCGGCGGGATCTACGGTTTGTATAGCACGGTAGCAGCAGGCAGCGAGTGGTCAGAATACCTGTTTGTACATGAATTCGGTCATCATTTTGCTGCACTGGCGGATGAGTATTACACCTCGGAGGCCGTCTATGAACCCACCACCGACAGGCCCGAGCCATGGGAACCCAACGTGACGGCCCTGCACGACCCGGAAAACATCAAGTGGGCACACCTGGTGACCGATGGCACGCAGCTTCCTACTGAGTGGCCTAAAGCAGCGTTTGAGGAGTTCCAGCTTGAAAACCAGGCCCGGCGGGCCCGGTTGCGGGCCGACCAGCGCCCGGAATCGGAAATGAACCGGTTGTTTGGCGATGAACAGGCCTGGGTAACTAATCTGTTTTCAGAATATCCGGCTACCAATGCCGTTGTCGGAGCGTTTGAGGGCGCGAATTATGCGGCCAGCGGATATTTTCGTTCCGAAATGAACTGCACGATGTTTACCCGGCATGACCGGTTTTGCAGGGTCTGCAGTGAAGCGCTGGAAGAAATCATCGATCTGTATACAGCCGATTGACGGTTCCGCAACCCAGGGCAGCCAGGCATCCGGCTCATCAGTTCTGGCGGGTGATGTTGCCTGTCGCCCAGGCTGCCGCGCCGACGATTCCTGCCTCGTTACGTAATTTTGCGGGCACTATCCGGGTGCGCTTCAATTGGTCTTCAGACATGAATTTTTTGTGCTTCCTGCTGACCCCACCGCCGATGATGATCAGTTGGGGTGAAAATACATGTTCGATATGCAGACAGAACTCGTTCAGGCGCTCGCCATACTCATACCATTCAAGGTCATGATCTTTCTTGATGCGCCCGGCCATGTATTGCTCAACCACGTCATCATGGCTGGCCAGGAATATCTTGCCGATCTCCAGGTTCGGTACCAGTTTGCCGTCCATAAAAAGACCGGCGCCGACTCCGGTACCCAGGGTAACGGTGATGACCACACCTTCTACGCCCTGACCGGCGCCAAACCGCATTTCAGCCAGCCCGGCCGCATCGGCGTCATTCAATGTGGTGACGGCACAGCCGGTCGCGTCTGAAAACCGGTCATTGACGGATTGATCAACCCAGCCCGCTACGTGATGAGCCGTTGGTGGTGTCAGCACGATGCCGTTGGCTACCGCCGCAGGAAAGCCGACACCGACGGCGCCGCTGTAATCGAATTGGCTTACGAGGGTGGCAATGCTTTCAGTCACTTCTTCAATGTGAAATGAAGGCGGTGTTGTGATGCGCTTGCGTTCACTGACGAGTTGGCCGCTTTCCAGGTCGACCAGCGCACCCTTTATGCCGCTGCCGCCGATGTCTATGCCCAAAACCTGCATGAAACCTCCCAAAATTCAGTGCAGTTTATATCCTAACTGCATTCAATGCGCCACGCCCGCGGCCGCACCTTCGTCCACCAGTTTGCCTGCTTCAAAACGACTGAGTGAGAAAGGCTGCAGAAGCTCGTGGGTTTGCCCCGTTGCAATGGTGCAAGCCAGGGTGTTTCCACCGGCCGGGATCGCCTTGAAACCACCCGTACCCCAGCCGGTCGACAGGAACAGGTTTTCGATCGCGGTTTTACCGGCTATCGGGCTGGAGTCAGGAGATATGTCGCAAATTCCCGCCCATTGGCGCATTACCCGCAACCGCCTGAAGCAAGGGATAAGTTCTGCCACGGCCGCAGCATTGTCCTGCAGGGTCGGCAGAATGCCGCGCTGAGCATAGGAATTGAAAGAATCCGCACCGCCTCCAATGACGATCTCTCCACGGTCTGACTGGCTGATGTACGCATGTATGACCAGGGAACCGAGCACGGTATGCAAAATGGGCTTGAGCGGTTCAGTGACCATGGCCTGCAAGGCGATGCTCTCGATCGGCAGGCGCAGGCCGGCTTTTTCTGCCAGCTGACTTGAGTTGCCCGCGACACATGAGGCGAACCGATCCGCTTCAATTCTCCCCTGGCTGGTTTTTACAGCACGAATCCGCGAGTCATCCATTTCAAAGCCATGCACCTCGCAACCCTGGATGATGTCTACTCCGGCAGCGGATGCTGCTCGCGCAAAGGCCCAGACCACTGCATCGTGCCGGGCGATTCCGGCTCGCTTCTGGATGAAACCACCCATCACCGGGAAGCGACAATCCAGGTCAAGAATCGGCACCATTTTTCTGATGTCGTCGCGATCCAGCATTTCCGAGTCGATGCCGTTGAGTGACATGGCTGTTGCCCAGCGCCGGTTCATTTCCAGTTCTTCGAGGCTGTGGCTCAGTTCCAGGTTGCCGCGCTGGCTTAACATGATATTGAAATTCAGGTCCTGTCCGAGGTTTTCGTACAACCGCAGTGAGTGCTCATAGAACGCCGCGCTTTCCGGGTAAAAGTAATTGGAGCGGCAAACCTGAGTATTGCGCCCTGAGTTGCCGCCGCCCAGATAACCCTTATCCAGCACCGCTATATTCCTGACACCATGCTGCATGGCAAGGTAATACGCTGTGGCGAGGCCGTGGCCCCCGGCGCCGATAATGATGACGTCGTAATATTTTTGCGGCTTTGAATCCCGCCAGGCGCGCGCCCAGTGGCGGTGGCCGTTCAGGCTCTGGCGGATCAGGGAGAATGCGGAGTAAGATTTCATTCAGGCGATTGGCCGATGTCTTCGTACCAGAGTTCAGGGTGCTCAGAGATAAACCCTTTCATCATGTTGATACAGGTTTCATCCTGCAAAAGCTGGATTTTGACCCCTCGCTCTAACAGCAGGTTTTCTTCTCCGGTAAAGCTGTGGTTTTCACCGATCACCACGTGCGGGATGCCATACAGCAATATGGCACCGGTGCACATCGAGCAGGGAGAAAGAGTCGTGTATAGCGTGCAGTCCCGATAAATCGCAGCGGGCTGGCGGCCGGCATTTTCCAGTGCATCCATTTCGCCATGCAGCACACAGCTGCCTTGCTGAATCCTACGGTTATGACCGCGGCCGATAACTTGCCCTGCATGCACCATTACCGACCCGATGGGGATGCCGCCTTCAGCGAGACCCTGGCGTGCTTCGTCTATTGCGGCCTGCATGAATGAATCCATCACTGTCACCTGCTATGTTATGAAAGGGAAGCGTACCACTGAGGATCAAAGCAATGGTACTCTGAGAAAATGTTCGATCAGGAGAGTCAGGTATGAGTAGCTTGTTGATCAGGAACGGTACTGTGGTCACTGCAACAGACCAGTATCGTGCGGATGTGTTCGTCAGGGATGAAAAGATCGTTGCTATTGCAAGCAGTCTGGATGAGAGCGCTGACCGCACAATCGACGCTGATGGCTGTTTTCTTTTCCCGGGCGGAATCGATGCCCATACGCACATGGAACTGCCTTTCATGGGCACTTTCGCCAGCGACAGTTTTCAATCCGGCACCCTGGCCGGCCTCTACGGAGGCACCACAACGATTATTGATTTCGCAATCCAGACCCAGGGCGAGAGCCTGGAGTCAGCCATCCAGGAGTGGCATCGAAAAGCGGATGGTCACGCGGTTGGTGATTATGCCTTTCACTGCGCAGTGACTGACTTTAACGAGAAAACCCGCCAGGAAATTCCTCGCGTTATCAATGAGCACGGCATTAATTCCTTCAAGACCTTCATGGCATACAAAGGCGCATTGATGGTCGATGATCGCCAGATGTTCGAACTGATGAAGGAGTTGGTGATACACGGCGGCATCATTACAACGCATGCCGAGAACGGCGACATGGTGGATCACCTGGTGCAGAAGTTCCTGTCCGAAGGCAAGACAGAGCCGCGCTATCATGTGCTTTCCCGGCCACCGATCTGCGAAGCGGAAGCCAGCGGGCGGGCGATCGACCTGGCGTTCCAGGCGCAATGCCCACTCTATATTGTTCACATGACCTGCGAAGAATCTCTTGGCCGTGTGAAAGCGGCGCTGCACCGAAATCAGAAAGTGAACGTGGAAACCTGTGTTCAGTACTTGCTGCTTGATGATTCGCTTTATTTCCAGGATGGATTTGAAGGGGCAAAGGTGGTCATGAGCCCGCCGCTGCGGAAGAAAAAAGATCAGGACGCACTGTGGGCGGCAATCAATTCGAACCTGGTCCAGCACGTGGCTACCGATCATTGCCCTTTCTGTTCTGATCAGAAGCAAATGGGGATAGACAATTTTGCGAAGATTCCCAACGGCGCGCCTGGAGTTGAACATCGTGTCGAACTGATGTATTCCGAAGGCGTGGAAAAGGGTCGCATCTCAATCAATAAATTTGTCGAAGTCACATCAACCATGGCGGCTAAAATATTTGGCCTGTTCCCACGCAAGGGAACGATTGCGGTGGGGTCGGATGCGGATATCATTGTTTTTGATCCGGCAGCGAAACACACAATCTCTGCCGACACACATCACATGCGGGTGGATTACTCGGCTTACGAGGGTTGGGAAGTGCAGGGAAAATGCCGGCAGACCATCCTTCGCGGCACAGTGGCTATCGATGATGGTTCACCTTTGGTAGACGAAGGGTTTGGCCGTTACCTGTCACGCCCGCCGTTCAAATCACTTTACTAGGAAGAGGCTTCAGCATGTCAAGAAACATCAAGGTGGGCATCATCCAGATGGCCAACAAACTGGATTCAGCTGCGTCGGTGGAAGAACATCGCAAAGCGATGATCGACGCACACATTCCTTACATAACCGAAGCCGGTGAAAAAGGCGTGCAGATGTTGTGTTTCCAGGAAATCTTCACCGGCCCCTATTTCTGCCCCTCGCAGGACACCAAGTGGTACGACGCAGCGGAGGCCATACCCGATGGGCCGACAACCCAACTGATGTGTGAGTATGCAAAGCAATACAACATGGTCATTATCGTGCCTATCTATGAGGAACACATGACCGGTGTTTACTACAACACGGCCGCTGTAATCGATGCGGACGGCACTTACCTGGGTAAGTACCGCAAGAACCACATTCCCCAGGTAGCAGGTTTCTGGGAAAAGTTTTTCTTTAAGCCCGGCAACCTGGGCTACCCGGTATTCGATACTGCTTATGGCAAGGTGGGCGTTTATATCTGCTATGACCGCCACTTCCCGGATGGCGCGCGCTGCCTTGGTCTGAACGGGGCAGAGATTGTCTTTAACCCGTCTGCCACCGTAGCAGGCCTTTCCCAGTATCTGTGGGAACTTGAGCAACCCGCGCATGCCGCCGCCAATGGCTATTTCGTGGCGGCCATTAACCGGGTTGGCACCGAAGCGCCCTGGAACATCGGCAAATTCTACGGCTCCTCGTACATTGCCGACCCTCGCGGTCAGATCGTTGCCAAGGCCAGTGAAGATAATGACGAAATGGTCATCGCGGAAATCGATCTGGAGCTGGTGCGAGAAGTCAGGAACACCTGGCAGTTTTTCCGCGACCGCCGACCTGAAACATACGGCCAGTTGACGGAACTCTAATCAGTTCTTCGATGACAGGCGACTCCACGGTAGCGGTTGAAGCAGGCAGCTTCGACCCCGGTCTGAGTAATGCAGACATCGCGCCGGTTGAACCTGCGCGACGGGACTGGAAGGCCGTTTCCTTTTTCGCACTGTGGGTCGGCATGGCTGTCAATATCCCAACCTACATGATTGCGGCTTCGCTGGTCGATGGCGGCATGAGTTGGCAACAGGCCATGATGACGGTCCTGCTGGGTAACTTGATTGTACTGGTTCCGATGGCGCTTTCAGGGCACGCCGGAACCAAGTATGGAATTCCATTTCCGGTCTTTGCACGGGCATCATTTGGAATCAACGGAGCGCACATACCTTCATTTTTACGTGCCATCGTTGCCTGTGGCTGGTTTGGTATCCAGACCTGGATCGGTGGTGCGGCAATCTATACGATCGTGTTGATTGCTTTTCCCGGGATTGCAGACACACCTGCCCTGATGCCTGGCTGGGTGGGTGTTCACTGGGCACAATTCACCTGTTTCATGGTGTTCTGGGCGATGAATATTGCTTTGATCTGGCGCGGTATCAATTCAATCCGGGTATTGGAGCACCTGTCAGCCCCATTCCTGCTGTTGTGTGGCCTGGCGCTGCTGGCCTGGGCCTGGGTCCAGGCGGACGGTTTCGGACCGATGCTCAGCCGGGAGTCGACACTTAGCAGCGACATGTTCCTGGATTTGTTCTTTCCCAGTCTGACGGCGATGGTTGGTTTTTGGGCGACTCTCACGCTAAATATCTCGGACTTCACGCGTTATGCCCGGAGTCAACGCGCCCAGGTGGCCGGTCAGTTATCCGGCCTGCCGACAACCATGACCCTGTTCGCCTTCATCGGAGTTGCGGTGACTTCCGCCACCATCGTGATTTTTGGCGAGGCGATCTGGGACCCGGTGGTGCTGGTCCGTCGCTTTGATTCACCGTCGCTGGTGTTCTTTTCCATGGTAGCCGTCGTGATTGCGACGATCTCAACCAATGCTGCGGCGAACGTGGTGGGGCCAGCTAACAGCTTCTCCAATATGTGGCCGTCAAAAATTGATTTTAAGCGCGGCGGTTATATTACCGGCGTCATTGGCATCGTAATGATGCCCTGGAAACTGCTGGCAGATCCCAGCGGCTATATTTTTACCTGGCTGATTGGCTATTCGGCATTATTGGGGCCGGTCATTGGAATCATCCTGGTCGATTACTGGCTGGTCCGCCGAACCGAGCTTGATGTTGCTGATCTTTATCGCCGCAATGGCCAATACGCGGGTATCAATATTCGTGCGGTGGCCGCCCTGTTACTGGGTGTATTGCCGAACGTGCCCGGTTTTCTGGTCCAGACCGGCGTGCTACAGGGTGATGGCTTCGTGGTGAGTTTGTACAATTATGCCTGGTTTACCGGCCTGGCGATTGCCGCTGTGGCCTATTGGCTTTTGATGAGAGGCAGGGTCAAAGCAGGAACGAAATCATGACAAAACAAAACGACACAAGGGCGGGGCGCCTCAATGCAGGACAGATTGAAGCGAATTACGCTGACTTACATCCGCCCCTGAGTAAGAACCAGTCCGCTGTAGAAGCTGCAAGGTGCCTGTTTTGCCATGATGCGCCGTGCACCGAGGCCTGCCCAACCGGAATTGATATCCCCGGTTTCATCCGCAAAATTGCAACGGGAAATACCCGCGGGGCGGCGCTGACCATACTCAGTGAGAACATCATGGGTGGCACCTGCGCCACTGTCTGTCCGGTGGAGGAGCTTTGCGAGCAAGTGTGCGTTAAGAACACCTCTGAAGAGCAGCCAGTGCGGATCGGATTGCTGCAGCGGTTTGCCACCGATGACCTGTTTGCACAGGGTATCCAGCCATTTCAGCGGAAACCTGATTCCGGAAAGCACATTGCGGTTGTGGGCGCGGGTCCGGCCGGCCTGTCCTGTGCGCATCGCCTGGCCATGCATGGGCACAGGGTCACGGTGTTTGAAGCCCGGGAAAAGGCAGGTGGTCTCAATGAGTACGGCCTGGCTGCCTATAAAATGCTCAATCAAAGAGCCGCGAATGAAGTGAAGTTTATTTTAGGTATAGGTGGTATAGATCTGAAATATAATGAAAAAATAGATTTTTCCAACGATTTTCACAAGCTTCAGGAGGACTACGACGCCGTGTTCCTCGGCCTGGGACACAACGATGTAAACCGTCTAGGAACAGAGCAGGAGAATGCCGAAGGTGTGCACAACGCCATAGACTTCATTGCCCGCATTCGACAGGAAGACCTCACAGACCTGCCCGTTGGACGCCGGGTGGTGGTCATCGGCGGCGGCAATACGGCGATTGATATTGCGGTTCAGATCAGGAAACTGGGAGCCGAAAACGTCACCCTGGTGTACCGGCGCGGATTTGATGAGATGGGGGCAACCGTTCACGAACAGGAAATTGCGCAAACCAACGGTGTATTGATCCTAACCCGGGCCCGTCCGCAGCAACTCCTGTCTGGCGACGAAGGCATCAGCGGCGTCACTTTCGAATACACGCAAACAGGCCCAGATGGCCGCCTTGCAGGAACCGGCCGATTTTTCACGCTTGAGGCCGATCAGGTATTCAAGGCCATCGGCCAGAGATTCAACGACGAACTCCTTCATCCCGGCGAGTTGCCCGAGATTGAAAACGGCAGGATCCGCGTGGACGAGGAACGCCGGACCAGCTTGCAGGGTGTATGGGCGGGAGGCGATTGTATAGCGGGCACGGATCTGACGGTAGTAGCCGTCCAGGACGGGAAACTCGCCGCTGAAAGCATTAACCAAATTATGCAAACGGACACACCATGGCAGACCTGACTTGTAACATTACGGGCATTACTTCCCCCAACCCATTCTGGCTCGCATCTGCGCCACCTACAGATAAACGGATCAATGTCGAACGGGCCTTTGAAGCGGGCTGGGGTGGCGTGGTCTGGAAGACACTGGGTGAAGCCGGGCCGCCGATCGTTAATGTGTGCTCCCGCTACGGCTCCGTCGACTATAACGGGCAGCGCATGATGGGCCTGAACAACATTGAGTTGATTACGGACCGTCCGCTGGAAGTGAACCTGGAGGAAATCACGGCCGTGAAGAAAGCCTGGCCGGACCGGGCGCTGGTTGTATCACTGATGGTGCCCTGCAATGAGCAAGCCTGGCGGGATATCCTGCTGCGTGTCGAGCAGACCGGCTGTGATGGTGTGGAGCTCAATTTCGGTTGTCCGCATGGGATGAGTGAGCGCGGCATGGGTTCCGCCGTGGGACAGGTGCCGGAGTACATTCGGGATGTCACCGGTTGGTGCAAGCAGAGCACAGACCTGCCTGTATGGGTGAAGTTGACACCGAACATCACAGATATCCGTTTTCCTGCACGGGCTGCGATGGAAGGCGGGGCGGATGCGATAGCACTGATCAACACAATCAATTCCATTGTGGCGGTTGATCTGGATACTTTTTCTCCTGAACCCTCAGTCGGCGGGAAAGGCGCGCACGGGGGCTATTGCGGGCCAGCGGTGAAACCCATTGCATTGAGCATGGTGTCTGAGATCGCCCGTGACCCCGCAACCCGGGGCATGACGATTTCCGGTATAGGTGGAGTGGGCACCTGGCGCGATGCCGCCGAGTACCTGGCACTGGGTTGCCACAACGTGCAGGTCTGCACGGCGGCCATGCGCTATGGTTTCAGGATCATCGATGACATGGTCGACGGGCTGGCTAACTGGATGGATGACAAGGGTTATCACACGCTGGATGATTTCCGTGGCAAGGCTGTGGAAAACGTAACCGACTGGAATCAGCTGGACCTCAATTACAAGACGCTTGCCGTGATCGACCAGGAAAAGTGTATCGAGTGCGGTTTATGTCATATCGTCTGCGAAGACGCTTCACACCAGGCCATCGCCAAACACAAAGACGCCAGTGGCAAACGGACTTACACAGTGATCAATGAGGAATGCGTGGGCTGTAATCTCTGCGCGCTGGTCTGTCCTGAACAGGGCTGTATCACCATGGAAGTCCAGGAAACGGGTTTGCCTTATATGAATTGGAGTGAGCACCCCAATAACCGTTGAGCAGAATCAATTTTCGGGCAATACATAGAAATAGACGGCGATAAAGTGGCACATACTGCCACCCAGCACGAATAAGTGAAATATGGCGTGGTTGAGCGGTATTTTCCTGATGCTGTAGATTAAGGCGCCTGTCGTGTAAGACAAACCACCGGCGACCAGCCAGTAAATTCCCGCTGTCGGGAGGCTGGCGATCAGCGGTTTTACAGCAAATACGATAATCCAGCCCATGAAAACGTACATAAGCGTTGAAACAAGGTTGAATCTGCCGGTAAAAAACAACTTCAAGATGATTCCACTTATCGCCATCACCCAGGTAACTGTGAAAATAGTCCAGCCCACCGGTCCGCTCAGGGTGATCAGGGTAAAGGGTGTATAGGTTCCTGCAATCAGGATATAGATGGTCGCGTGATCAATGATTCGCAAGCGCGCCCGCAAGGCCGGCTGCGTGGCGCTGTGATATACAGTGGAAGCTGCATAAAGGGCAATCAGACTCAACCCGAAAATGCCGAAACTCAACATGTACCGGGTATTTCCATACTGGCTGGCGCGCATCAGCAGAAGCAACAGGGCGGCACTGCTCAGTAACAGGCCCAGGGCGTGAGAATAGATATTTATTTTTTCTTCTGCCGGTGAGTACACCTTGAGTGCCTGGCTGTCGTTCATGTCCCTACCGGCCCTGTTCTTCATTTTTGTTGGCCGGGGCCAGCCACCGTTCAATTTGCCGGTTAACTTCAGGGCTGTTGAGCAACTCCATGTGATTCAGGTTGTAGATGATTTGCTGCGATGATTTTGTAAAGGCCAGCGTTCGTTGTTCATCCTTATGCAGGCCCAGTGCGCTGCGCAATGGCACCATCCCGTCTCCGACCAGGTGGTCAGCAAGCGTGCTGCGCTTCCCGGCCAGTGTGGCGGCTATGGTGTAAAAGTTGACTGAGCAGGGCAAAGGCGTATGCGGATTGCCGTAGCGCAGGTCGGTGATGCCGGCGCTGCGCGCCCGGGTGAGCGATGTGAAGGGTTTGGTGTAGGGGAGGGTGTCGAGGACAGTGTCCAGACCATTGCCAATCTTCTCCAGCGGTGCGCCCTGGTGCGGGGTTCCCAGGAATACGACACTCTTTAATTGCCGGGGCCAGAGCAAGCCTTGCTGTTCCGCGTGGTGCAGGGCGCTGCGGATGAGCAATCCACCCATGCTGTGGGCAACAACGGCCAGGTCTTCAATTTTACCTGGCCAGTCTGCGACCAGTTGCTCCAATTGGTTTGACAGTTCACACCCGTTTTGTGCTATTGGCAGGCCGGAGTTATAGCGCAGGTAGATGGGTTTGTAGTCCAGTGCTGCAGCCAGCGATTCTCCCGGTTCGGCGGTATAGTCATTGCGTAGCGCATGGGATTGCAGGTCACTCATGCACAAACCGTGAATGAGCAGCAAGACCTTGTTTGAAGTACCTCGTTTGGGTCGCTCATAACGGAAGGTCATGGGAATGGAAAATGGACTGTTCCCCTGCTCCAGGCGGTCACCGATTACTCCGTTGAGCGTTGACATGTAGGCTTCGCGGCGGGGTGACTCGGCTACCGCCTCGTCCTCAGAATCAAACAATGTTTGAAGTTCTGACAGAAGTTTTTCCGTAGCTTGCCCGGTTAGCTCTGTGGTGCCGTTAATTGTCCGGTAGACCAGGCCGGTGATGCCACGGGTTTTTCCCGCCGAGTGGCCACCGGGAAAACCCATGGCGCCCCAGACAGACTGGTGTACTTCTTCCACGATTCGCGTCACACCGCCGGTGGCTTGAGTTGCCAGGTGGGCAATACCCCTGATATCCGAAAAGTTCATGAGCCTGAAATCCGTCGTGCTCTGAATGAACGACCCTTCAATTTCCCATCGATCAATTTTCTCAGGGCATGCCTGGCGGCGTCGCGGGTGATTGCGACGTAGGAGAATTGATCAAAAATCTGGATCTTACCCACCTGTTTTCCGGCAATACCGTCTTTTCCGGTCAGGGCCCCAAGAATGTCTCCCGGCCGAACTTTCTGTTTTTTTCCGCCGTCAATTTGCAAAGTGACCATGGGTGGTTTGTAACCCGGTTTTTCCAACAGGCTGAACGGTGGTAAAGGCTCCGATTCAATCGTATATCCCAGGTATTCTTCGAGCCGTTCAATTTTGTATTTTTCTTTTTCGCTGAACAGAGTACAGGCCAATCCCTTGCTTCCGGCACGTCCGGTGCGCCCGATTCGATGCACGTGCACTTCGGTGTCACGTGCGACGTGGAAATTGATGACCGCATCGAGTAAATCGATGTCCAGGCCGCGTGCCGCTACATCGGTAGCTACCAGGATAGAGGTGCTCTTGTTAGAAAAACGAACGAGAATCTGATCGCGGGCACGTTGCTCAAGATCGCCGTGCAAAGCAAGGGCACTTAAACCATTACTACGCAACTCCTCGGCGACTTCTTCCGTCTCGCGCTTGGTATTACAAAAAACCAGTGCAGATCCGGGCCGAAATTTCAGTAACAGCAGTTTGAGCGCCGTCATCCGCTGTTTACTCAATCCAAAATTGTAAAAATGCTGGCGGATGCTCTTGCTGTCGTGGGTTTCAGCCACTTTTACTACTATGGGATTGATGGTGACGCGCCCGGCAAGCGACTGAATCTGTTCAGGGTAAGTGGCACTGAACAGCAGGGTTTGGCGTTCCCGCGGCAGGTATGAAAGGATCGCGTCCAGTGAAGCCTGGAATCCCATGTCGAGCATGCGGTCTGCCTCGTCGAGTACCAGCGTGTTGAGTTCGCCGATTTTCAAGGTTCGTTTTCTGAGGTGCTCTTCAATCCGTCCTGGCGTTCCAACGATAATATGAGCTCCATGTTCGAGCGAGCCAACCTGTGGCCCAAACGGCATGCCGCCGCACAAGGTCAGAATTTTGACGTTATGCCTGGCACGGGCAAGTCTGCGCAGTTCTCTTGCAACCTGGTCGGCCAGTTCGCGAGTCGGGCAGAGCACCAGTGATTGCACCCTGAACCGCGTTACCTCCAGTTTTTGCAACAGACCGAGGCCGAATGCGGCAGTCTTTCCCGAGCCGGTTTTTGCCTGGGCTATGACGTCAGAACCCTCAAGAACAGGAGGAATACTCTGTTGCTGGATGGGCGTCATGGAGTCGTAGCCAAGAGACTGCAAGTTTCCCAGCAGGTCGGCATCCAGATTCAGGCTGTCAAAGGAAAAATTCATCGGCGAAGGATAGCGCAACATGACCCGGATATGATATAAAACACAAACTGTTTTTTTTCGGCACCAGCCTGCAACGGGCTGCAACTACCACTAACAAACAACGGCGACATAAAATGAAAAAATTACAAATTCCACGCTTATTCCGGGCGGGTTTGACTATTTCCGTTCCTTTAATTTTCCTGGCTTCAGCCATAGGCAGCAACGCAATGGCGCAGGACGCAGCCGATGGTGCCGACGCGGGTATCCTCGAAGAGGTTATTGTCACGGCCACCAAGCGTGCGGAAAACATCCAGGATATTCCGATTTCCATCACCGCGCTGAACGCATCACAAATCGAACAGATTTCTGCCGGCGTGCCGGATATTCGGTTTTTGAGCGGCCGTGTCGGCAACCTGACGATTGAATCATCGTTCGGCAGGGTCTTTCCGCGTTTCTACATCCGCGGTTACGGCAACACCGATTTCGATCTCAATGCCTCCCAGCCGGTGTCTTACGTGGTGGACGAAGTAGTCCAGGAAAACCCGATGTTAAAGGGCTTTCCGGTATTTGACGTAGAGCGGATCGAAGTTTTGCGCGGACCGCAGGGCACGCTGTTCGGACGGAACACACCGGCGGGTATCGTAAAAGTCGACTCGGTCAAACCGCTGGATATTCCCGACGGCTATTTCAGGGCTTCCTATGGCACACACAGCGCGGCTCGCGTTGAGGGAGCCATTGGCACCGGGTTCGGCAATGGCTGGTCAACCCGCCTGTCGGTTCTGTATATGCACCAGGATGACTGGGTAGACAATGGCTACACCGGTGAGAAAAATGCTTACGAAGGTTTTAACGAGTGGGCAGGGCGTTTGCAGGTGGCCTATGACAACGGCGGAAAATTTCGCGCATTGTTCAACGTCCACGCACGCAGTGTGGACGGTAGCGCCATCCTGTTTCGTGCCAATATTATCGAACCGGGCGGCAATGGCCTGAATAAAGAGTTCTATGACCGCGACACGGTCTGGTACGACGGCCAGAACGAGCAGGACCTCGATCAGATTGGTGGTTTTGCCAAGTTGGAATGGGATTTCTCCAATTTGACGCTGACCTCGATCACTGCTTACGAAAATGTTGACGCCTTCAGCCGCGGGGATATTGACGGCGGTTACGGTGGCTGTTTTGTGATCGGTGAATGTGGCCCCGGTTTTATCCCGTTCGATGCTGAATCTGCAGATGGCATGCCGGATCACCGGCAGTGGACGCAGGAAATCCGGCTGACTTCGCAGAATGATGGGCCTTTCAACTGGATCGGTGGTTTCTTCTATTTCAACGAGAAAATGACCATTGATACATTCAATTACGCATCGTTGTTCGGCGGAGACGTAAACGGCGAAGTCCTGCAGAAGCAGAAGACTGAAGCTTATGCGTTCTTTGGATCAGGAACCTGGGACATTTCAGACAAATGGCGTCTGGGCGCGGGCATCCGTTATTCGCATGACAAAAAAGATTACTTCGCACAGCGGTTTCTTTCGCCCCTGTCGTTCCTCGGTGTTCCCCCACTGGGTCCGATATACGCGGATCCAAGTGACAGCAAAACAACCTGGGATCTCACCGCGAATTACTTCCAGAATGACGAGATAAACTGGTATGCACGTATTGCTACCGGCTTCCGTGCGCCTTCAATCCAGGGGCGCCTGTTGTTCGGCGATACCGTTTCAGTGGCTAAGTCTGAAACCTCCATCTCCTATGAAGGCGGTGTGAAAATGTTCCTGGCAGGCGGTAAGGCCCGTGTCAACTTCAACGTCTTCAGCTACAAAGTAGATGATGCGCAGTTGACGGCCGTGGGCGGCCAGGCCAACTTCAACCAGGTCATCAATGCCGACAAGGTAAAGGGTAATGGTTTTGAAATGGACATCCAGGCGCGCATTACGCCTGACTTGCTGGTCAGCTATTCAATGGGTTACACCGACACCAAGATCAAGGACAAGGGCCTGGCAGTCGCTGGTTGCGGAGCCCCTTGCACGGTGACCGATCCTGCTGGACCGGTGGCCGGGTCTTTCCTGATCGATGGCAACCCGCTGCCGCAGGCGCCCAAGATCACTTCCAGCTTGTTGGTGGACTGGGCGAAGCAACTGGATTCCGGTGAAATTTACGTGCGTGGTGACTGGGTCTATCGCAGCAAGATCAACTTCGTGCTGTACGAAGCGACCGAATATCGCGGCAAGTCATTGTCTGAAGTCGGGCTTCGTGTTGGCTACCGTTTTGGCGCCGGCAACCACGACCTGTCGGTTTTTGGAAGGAATATCGGCGATACCGAGCGGAACATTTACACGATCGATTTCAATAACCTGACCGGTATCGTCAATGAGCCCCGTACCTGGGGTGTTGAGTACGCCTGGCATTACTGATCTGAAATTGATTTGAAAAAAGTCTAAGGGCCGGTATGCCGGCCCTTTTTTTTACGGGTATGATAAACGCCATGCTTTTACGACTTGGCTTTCTCACGTTGTGTTGTTTACTGTTCCTGTCGCCCGGCCTCTGGGCGCAGCGTGAAGCAGCGGGCGTTGTGATAAGCGAAGCGAAGATCCAGGCATTTCCCCTGTCGGCCGAAGCCCTGGGCAATGCCAGGGCGAATGAGGCCGTGGATATCCGGCCGGAGATTACCGCAGCGATCACCGAGATCAGCTTTGATGAAGGCCAAACGGTAAACCAGGGCGACATTCTCCTGCGTCTCGAAAATTCAGAACCCCTGGCTGAGCTGGCGGCTGCGAAAGCGGCACTGGTCGACTCCGAAAGCCAGTACCGGCGGTCCCAGGAGTTGTTCAAAACCCGGGTCGTGTCCGAATCAGAGCTGGAGCAACTCGAAGCGAGGCGGGACGCAGACCAGGCCGCTGTAAACGCCGCCCAGTCGCGCTTGAACCATACCGTGATACGTGCCCCGTTTAGCGGCCAGCTGGGATTAAGGCGGGTCAGTCTGGGCAGCATCGTGAGTCCGCTTACGGTGATTACCACGCTGGACGATACGTCGAGAATCAAACTGGACTTCGATGTACCTGAAGTCTTCATGGCAAGGCTGTCTATCGGTTTGTCTGTCAACGCCCGCAGCGCGGCGTGGCCGGATCTGGTCTTCCACGGGCAGGTGATCTCAATTGATACCCGTGTCGACCCGATCAGCCGCACGATTATCGTCCGGGCCCTGCTACCCAATGAAAATGCCCGACTGCGTCCGGGCATGTTCCTGACCGTCTCGCTGATGAAGGAAGACGTTAAGGCCCTGTTGGTTCCGGAAGAGGCCATCGTGCCCGAGCGCAGCAAGCAATTTGTCTACGTGGTAGGTGCGGGTGATATTGTCGAGCGACGGGAAGTGACCACGGGACGGCGGCGACCCGGAGAGGTTGAGGTTCTGAGTGGCCTGGCTTCTGGCGAACGGGTGATCACCGAAGGCACACAGAAAGCCAGACCGGGCCAGCCCGTGCGTATTATCCAGCAATAATGTTTATTTCCGACCAGTCAGTGCGGCGCCCGGTGTTTGCAACGGTTATTTCGGCGTTGCTTGTGATCCTGGGTCTCGCTGCACTGGGCAGTCTGCCGGTGCGCCAATATCCGGATATCGAAGTGCCTGTTGTGTCGATTGAAACAACCTACCGTGGCGCCTCGGCAGAAGTTGTTGAAACCAAGGTCACGCAGGTAGTCGAAGACGTCATATCAGGGATCGAGGGCATCAAGAAACTGACGTCGAACAGTCGTGATGAGCGCTCCGATATCCGCGTGGAGTTTAACCTGGAGCGTGATATCGATGCGGCGGCCAATGACATCAGGGACCGGGTTTCGCGGGTCGTTGACCAGTTGCCAACCGAAGCTGATCCACCGGAGATCGCCAAGGTGGACGCAACCCGCCAGGCCGTAATGTATCTGAATCTCAATTCGGACCGGCATTCTGGTCTGGAATTGACAGACTATGCAGATCGCTACCTGATTGACCGGTTTTCAACGGTTCCCGGCGTGGCGCGCGTGCAGATATCCGGTGCCAGGCGTTATGCCATGAGGATCTGGATGTCGCGCGAAGCACTGGCCGCACGGGGGCTGACCGTTGCCGACGTGGAAAGCGCACTGCGGTCTGAAAACGTGGAACTGCCGGCAGGTCGGCTTGAATCTGAAACCCGTGAGTTTACCCTGCGCACAGCAACAGGCTTTACGGCTGAGGAAGACTTCAGGAAACTGGTCGTGGGTCGCGGCCCGGATGGCCAGGTAGTAAAACTGGGTGAGGTTGCTGACGTCCGGATCGGTGCAGAAAACGAGCGAAGTATCGCGCGGTCGGATGGGGTGGATGCCGTATCCCTGGCCATCGAGCAACTTTCAAAAGCTAACAGCGTTGCGGTTTCCCGCGAAGTGCGCAAAGAGATCGAAGCGCTTGCTTCGGAGTTACCCGAAGGCATGCTGCTGGTGGTCAATTATGACCGGGCGGAATTCATCGAAGCATCGATGGTAGAAGTGTACAAAGCGCTGTTTATAGCCATCGGCCTGGTGCTGGTGGTTATTTACCTTTTTCTCGGCTCGTTCAAAGTAACCTTGATCCCGGCGCTGGTGGTGCCTGTGTCGGTTGTTTCCACTTTCATCGTGATGTCGGCCCTGGGCTATACCATCAATATCCTGACCCTGTTGGGGTTGGTGTTGGCAATTGGGCTGGTGGTGGATGACGCGATCGTCGTATTGGAAAACATTTACCGGCGGATTGAAGACGGGCAGCGCCCTTTGCTTGCGGCGTTGGAAGGTTCCAGGGAAATTGGGTTCGCGGTGATTGCTACAACGCTGGTGCTGGTGGCCGTGTTCGTACCGCTATCGTTTATCGATGGGGACATCGGCCGGTTGTTCCGGGAATTTGGCATCACGCTGGCTGCGGCTGTATTGTTTTCCAGCCTTGTCGCCCTGACCCTGACGCCGATGTTGTGTTCCAAGATGCTGAGCCGGCGGAGCCTCGGTTCCGGCCTGACCCGGATGGTGGACAATGCCTTCAGGCGATTTGCGGCTACCTACCGCAAGCTGCTGGAAAAATTCGTGGCGGTTCCCTGGGTTGCGGTGGCGCTGTTGTTTGGCCTGACTGCTACAGCCGGGTGGATGATGCAAACACTGCCGACGGAATACGCGCCAGCGGAAGATCGCGGTGTGTTTTTTATCCTGTTGCGTGCGCCCGAAGGCGCGAGCCTGTCGTACATGGATGGTTATGCCCGCAGAATGGATGCCATCCTGCAAGAGGAAGTGGGCGACTCAGAATCGGTCCGGCGCTTCATCACGCGCCTGCCAGGCAGTTGGGGTGGTGCGGAAGTGAACTCTGCCCGGTCAATCGTTTTGCTCGAAAACTGGGCTCTGCGTGATGAAAGCGACAAAGATATTGGCGGCCGGATACGGACCCGTTTGCAGGAACTGCCCGGCGTGCGTTCCTTTGTTTTCCATCCGGCCAGCCTGGGCTTGCGGTCAGATGGCAGTCCGGTGGAAATGGTGCTGGGTGGCCCGGATTATGACCAGCTTCGTGATTGGCGGGACCAGATGCTGTTCGCGCTGGAAAATGTTCCTGAACTGATTAATGCCGACAGCAATTACCAGGAAAGAAAGCCGCAGATGAACATCTCGGTAGACCGGGACCGTTCTGCCACATTAGGTGTGTCGTTACAGTCGGTCGGGCGCACACTCGAAACGATGCTGGGCTCGCGCAAGGTCACGACTTATATCGACCGGGGGCGCGAATACAATGTGATCCTGATGGGCAAGGAAGCCGATCGTTCGAGCCCGGATGATCTGACCAATCTCTATGTGCGTTCGGACTTGACCGGTGACCTGGTGCCGTTGAGCAACCTGGTGCAGATCACGGAATCGGCCGGTCCGGCGCGGTTGAACCGGCATGACCGAATGCGCTCGATAACGATCGAGGCCGGCCTGGCGGAGGGAGTCAGCCTGGGTGAAGGCATCGCAGCAATGACCCGGGTTGCAGCGGAAACATTACCTTCCGCAGCCCGCACCAGTTGGGACGGCGAAAGCAAGGAGTACCGGGAGTCGGGGAGTTCGCTTTACATGACTTTTGCAATGGCGCTGCTGGTAGTCTTCCTGGTGTTGGCCGCTCAGTTTGAAAGTTTTGTCATCCCCCTGATCATCCTGGTGACAGTACCACTGGCTATGACAGGCGCCCTGGCTGGACTTCATTTCTACGGCTCTTCGATCAATGTTTTCAGCCAGATCGGCGCCATCCTGTTAATCGGCCTTTCGGCCAAGAATGGCGTTTTGATCGTCGAGTTCGCCAACCAGTTACGGGATCGCGGGCTGGACATTCGCGAAGCGGTTCTCGACGCGGCGATGGTGCGGTTCAGACCGATTCTGATGACCAGTGCTGCTACTACTTTTGGCGCTTTCCCCCTATTGTTTGGAAGCGGTGCCGGTTGGGAGTCAAGGCAGCCGATCGGGATTGTTATCGTATTCGGTGTGACCATATCGGCTGCGCTTACGCTGTTTGTCGTGCCGGCCTTGTATGCTCTTTTTGCCAGGAAAACTTCTTCGCCGCAAAAAGTGTCGCGCCTGATAGACCAGATGCAGCGTGCAGCTGCAGATGATGAGGAAGCCACTTTGGTATGATAATCAGGTTAGCCAGAAAATTTACCGGGAGCAGGCGTGGCTTATCACAAAATCTATAAATACACTTCCATTGGCCGCCCACTGGAACCGGGGTTCCCAACCAATAAGGCCGTTTTATTACTGCTGCCTGCAGGGGCTGTTATCGGGGCTGTTTCATCGTGGATGGGCGGTGACCCGGCCATCCAGGTATTGCAGCAGGCCATGATGTTTCTGCTGCTTGTATTTGGTTCCTGGGCTCTGGCCCGCGAATTGGACCCTGATGATCACCTGGCCGCCTTCATCGCGATGGCGGCAGCAGTTTTGGCCGCGCTGGCAGTTGCTGGCCCCGGGTTGCTGATCGTGTTTGCAACGTTGGGCCTGGTGCGGATAGTGAACAGGAGTACCGGCCTGGTCGCCCGCATATCAGATTCCATCATTTGTGTATTGCTTGTATTGCTGGTGATGTACAGCACCGGGAGCCCGTTTTACGGCGTCGTTGCGGCCCTGGCCTTTTTTCTTGACGGAAGTCTGAAGGAACCACTTCGGCAGCAGTGGATTTTTGGCCTGGTATGCCTTGGTGGCACCGTTGTGTACATGGTAGATCATGATATCGGACTCGGGCCTGTTCCCGCGCCGGATACCCTGTTTGAATGGCTGGCACTTTTGTTCCTGTTGATATTTGCTCTCAATACACTGCTTTTGAAGAAGGTGTTCTCGAAAGGTGATGCCAACGGAAAAGTTTTGGACCTCAACAGGGTGCGGGGCGCAATGGCCGTCGGCCTGTTCGCTGCTTTGCAAGGTATTATGCGACCTGCCGGCGTGGTGATCATCGTTGCCGTCATCGCCGGCAT
>Ga0265306_10000131_pt1 | contig 30330 bp, 28 predicted proteins | sample Helome_3_FD_192493 | JGI IMG/M metagenome (GOLD analysis project Ga0265306, IMG submission 192493) | Marine sediment microbial communities from subtidal zone of North Sea - Hel_20160420 (Illumina Assembly) | ecosystem: Environmental > Aquatic > Marine > Subtidal zone > Sediment ... | reverse complement strand
CGGGGCACGTCGTGTCCTTTTCCGGTAAAGTGATGAATATGAATCAGGTTCCTGGAGGGCTGAACATCGATGGGCGCAGTTGAACGCGTGTCGCTGGAACCCGCCTGGGTGCTGCACCGTTACCCGTACCGGGACTCGAGTCTGCTGGTCGAGGTATTCAGTCCTGCCTACGGGCGCGTGGGGCTGGTCGCGCGGGGTGCGCGTTCGCCGAAATCGCGCCGCTACGGCGAGTTGCAGCTGCTCCGGCCCCTGCTGCTGTCCTGGACCCTGCGCGGCGACCTCGGCACCCTGACCGGTGCCGAGGCCCGTGCGCTGCCGGTCGCCGGAGACGGCCGCAAGGTGCTGTGTGTGAGCTACCTGAACGAGCTGTTGCTGCGCCTGCTGACGCGACATGATCCGCACCCGGCGCTGTTCTCTGCCTATGAGCGGGCTATCGAGGGCCTCGACGGAGCGGCGGAGGAGCAGGCACTGCGCTATTTCGAGAAGCACCTGCTGCAGGAACTGGGCTATGGCCTGCTGCTGGACCGCGAGTTCGATTCCGGTGCGGCCGTCGATGCGTCCGCCGTCTACGAATACCGGCTGGAGCAGGGCCCCGTGCGCTGCCGGCAGCCCGGCGGCGAGGGCATCTACCTGCAGGGCGCCAGCCTGCTGGCCCTGGCGGACGAGTGCCTTGACGGGCGCCGGGCATGCCGCGAGGCCCGCCGGCTGACGCGCGCTGCACTGTCGCTTTATCTGGGTGCACGTCCGCTGAAAACGCGCGCGGTGCTGAAGCAACTGGCGTCGATGACCCCCATGCGACGTTCGCCGGCGGAAGCCACTCGCGAGACCGGCATGGAAACGGGTGGGTAAATGTTACTCGGTGTGAATATCGACCATGTGGCAACCCTGAGACAGGCGCGCGGGACGCGTTATCCCGATCCCGTGCAGGCGGCCATCGAAGCGGAACAGGCCGGTGCGGACAGCATCACGCTGCACCTGCGCGAAGACCGCCGGCACATCCAGGAACGCGACGTCATCCTGTTGAAGGATATCCTGCAGACGCGCATGAATCTCGAAATGGCGGTGACGGAAGAGATGCTTGCCTTTGCCGAGCAGACCGGTCCGCAGGACTGTTGCCTGGTACCGGAGCGACGCGAGGAGCTCACCACGGAAGGCGGGCTGGATGTGGCCGGTCAGCGGTCCCGGATACAGGATGCCTGTGGCCGTCTTGCCCGGGCCGGGGTGCGTGTGTCGCTGTTTATCGATGCAGACCCGCAGCAAGTGGCGGCGTCAGCCGAGTGTGGCGCACCCTGTATCGAGATCCATACCGGGCACTTTGCCGACGCGGCGACACCCGCGGCGCAGGCGGACGAACTGGCGCGTATTGTCGAGGCGGTCCGGCTGGGTGTGGCGGCAGGCCTCAGGGTGCATGCCGGACACGGACTCAATTATCACAATGTAGGCGCAATCGCCACGATCCCGAATATCCTGGAGCTGAACATCGGCCATGCGATTATTGCGCGGGCCCTGTCTACCGGACTGGCCGATGCGGTCCGCGAAATGAAGCGGCTGATGCTGCTGGCGCGTCACGGCCCGCGATAGCCGCAGCTGCCCAGCGTGCTGTCAATTACCCTGATGGCATGCCGGAAGTGGCGATCGATGGTTTGTGGGCCCTGCGTCTTCAGGGCCAGTTGCAATTCGCGCAGTCCATCCTCCAGTTCGGGTGCGTCACAGTAGGCGGCGGCACCCAGCACCTGGTGTACACAGTTACGCAGGCGATCGTGATTGCCCGCCGCATAGGCCTCATGCATGACATGACGCTGGGCCGGCAGTTCGATCAGCAACTGCGCGAACACTTCCCGGGAGAACTTGCGGCTGATGGCGTCCAGCTGCTGCTCATCGGCACGCCTGTCAGGTGCGCCGGTCAGGGTCTGCGGGTCCCCGGCCCGTATGCCGGGGCGCCAGTCAAACATTTCCCGGATGCGCTTGCCGAGCCTGTTTAACATCCTTCCACCTCCAGCTCCCGGGCTTCAGTGCGATGAATACAACGGCAACGGAACTACTCATCGCTGAAGGCGGCCCGTTCGTCACGGATGTGGCGCCCGCCGCTCACCAACCAGTCACCGTCTGCCTTGACCAGTTCGATCTCGATCCTGTGGACGTCCATGAACTGACCCTCACCGCCGTGCGTGGCGCCCAGGGCCGTACCCGTAATGTTGACCGTGGCGCGATCTCCATCGACCTGTACATCTGGCGCCAGCAGACCGAGTTCCAGTGAGACCAGTTTGCTGCGCCCGGCAGCGATCCGTCGAATCAGTTCTTCGCGGCTGCTGATCGTCGTGACACCATGACCCAGTGTGGTCAGGTCATAGCGCGTTTGTGCGCTGAACAGGGTGCCGAGTTGTTTTGCCCTGCCGAGCCGGGTGAGCGGGTTCTCCTGGTCCCGGACCTCGGCCAGGGAGCGAATCTGCTCCAGCTGGTCGAGAACTTTTTGTTCCTCGTTATCACCCAGCAGCAGCCAGGCGACAGCCGCTGCGATGACCGGCGCCAGTATCCACGCGAAGGTTTTTTTCATCGCACGCTACAGACCCATGCTCATGATCGGGATTCATGACACCTCAATTGCACTGGCAGTCAATCGTAGGTGAATGTGTGCGTGATGGCCATAGGCGGGTTGTAGGTAATTACCGATACGGGTTGTCTGATATTTCATGTTCTTGGGTATACTGTGGATAACAGGGATCGAGGTCAGAGCAGGATGAATTTTCCGACACTTGAAACAACCATTGGCAATACACCACTGGTGCGTCTCCAGCGGCTGCCCGGTGACACCGGCAACATACTGCTGGTAAAGCTGGAGGGCAACAACCCGGCCGGTTCGGTCAAGGACCGTCCGGCACTCAGTATGATCCGTCACGCGGAACGGCGCGGAGAAATCAGCCCGGGCGACACCCTGATCGAGGCGACCAGCGGCAACACCGGCATCGCGCTGGCCATGGTCGCGGCCATGCAGGGCTACCGCATGGTGCTGATCATGCCCGAACACATGAGCGTCGAGCGGCGCGCGGTGATGAAGGCGTTCGGCGCCGAAATCATCCTGGTCAGCAGGGAGGCCAGTATGGAAGGTGCACGCGACCTGGCGCAGGAAATGGCCGCGCGTGGTGAGGGGCGCGTGCTGGACCAGTTCTCCAATCCGGATAATCCACTGGCGCATTACGAAGGTACCGGCCCGGAGATCTGGCGCGACACCGCAGGCCGGATCACGCACTTCGTCAGCTCCATGGGTACCACCGGTACGATCATGGGGACCTCGCGCTTTCTCAAGGAACAGAATGCGGCGATCGAGATTGTCGGCGTGACGCCCGCGGAGGGATCGTCAATACCGGGCATACGTCGCTGGCCGGAAGAGTATCTGCCCTCGATCTACAATGCCTCCCGCGTCGACCGGACACTGGAGGTCACGCAGGCGGCAGCCGAACAGACCACGCTGGCCCTGGCGTCGCAGGAAGGCATCTTTGCCGGTATTTCCTCGGGCGGGGCCGTCGCGGCGGCACTGGAACTGTCCACCCAGGTCGAGGATGCGCTTATCGTGGCCATTATCTGCGACCGCGGTGACCGCTACCTGTCTACCGGAGTTTTTCCGGACTGAATGCGCACCTCCCGTGTCCGGGTCGCTGGCGCATCTCTGCTGGTCCTTGGTCTGGCTGCGGTCCTTGCCCTGCAGGCGCATGCGATTGAATCGGCGCACCTGTCCCTGGGCAATCTCGCAGGTGAAGGCTGGTCGCTCGATGATGTCAGCGTGCAGCTCGACTGGACGGGTGAATCCCGCGCGCGTGCCGTGCTGCTGGCAGCCGCGGCGCAGCTGCCGGGGCAACTGGGCAGCGTAAAAGACCTGCAATTTGTCTGCGAGTCGGCTGTACTGACCGCCACGGGGTTTGACTGCGCGCGCGGTTTACTTGGTCTGCACTCCAGCAGGCTGGGCCGGCAGTCGCTGCCGCTTTCCGTACACTATCGTCATACAGACAAGCAGGTCCGCGTGCGCGTCCGTAGTATCCGCGCAGCCGGCGGCAGCATCGCCGTATCGGCCGTGTACCGGGACGGCGGCTGGTCGGCGGATGTCAGGGGCAGCGGGCTGGTGCTGGCTGATGTTGCGCGTGAATTGCGCGCGACCGGCATTGAGCTGCCGTCACTGGCGCTGGACGGGACGCTCGAACTGGATCTCGATCTGCGCGGGCAGGGTGCCCAACTGGCGAGGGTCGCCTACGACGCACGCGTGCAGGCCAGGAGCTTTTCGGATGAATCGGGGCGTTATGCCGGCGAGGCGCTGGATGTGACGCTTGCGGGCAATGTGCGGCCGCTCCGTGACGGCTGGGTGGTCAGTTCGAATATGACGGCGCGGCAGGGGGCGGTCTATATCGACCCCTGGTACATCGAGGTCGGCAGTGCCCCGGTGGTCGCCGCCGCCGTGCTTGACTGGCTGCCGCGCAAGCAGCGGCTGGAGCTGCAGTCGTTCAGTTACCGGCAACCGGGCAGTGTGGACCTGGCGGGGCAGGGGCGTATCGAATTGCAGCACGAACAACCGCTCAGGCAGCTGCAGCTGGAGCTTAAAGAGGTGTTCCTGCCGTCCGCCTATGAAACCTACCTGCAACCCTGGCTGACTGAATCACTGGCAGGCAACCTGGAGACGACCGGCCAGCTACGCGGCCGCTTGCAGGTCGACGGCGGCGGCCTGGTACGGGCCAGCGCCGACCTGCAGTCGGTTTCACTGGCTGAAAAGGACGGCCTGTTCGGCTTCGACCATCTGTCGGGCAATCTCGACTGGTCGGATGCGGCGGTCCCGGAGTATTCAACGCTGGCCTGGGACGCCGGCCATGTCTACCGCGTGAGCCTGGGCAAGACCGCTGTAGAACTGGAATCGACCGGTAATGCCGTGCGCCTGGTACGACCCATGCGTATCCCGGTGCTCGATGGTGAGCTGGACATCGAGTCCTTCAGTCTTGATTACCCGGGCAGGGAGGAACTGCGCTGGGAGGTCGACGGTATTCTCACGCCGGTCTCCATGCAGCAGCTGACCCGTGCACTGGAGTGGCCGGAATTCGGCGGCAAACTGTCGGGCGTGATCCCGTCGGTCAGCTACGACAGCGGCATATTGACCGTCGGCGGTGTCTTGCTGGTGCGCGTGTTCGACGGTGTGGTGACCTTGCGTGATCTGCAACTCACCGATCCGTTCGGTCTCGTCCCGCGCCTGCACGTCAATGCCAATGCCGACAATATCGATCTCGAGTCCCTGACCGGCGCCTTCTCGTTCGGCCGCATCGAGGGCCGCCTGGACGGCCGTGTGGAAGGGTTGTTACTGGAATCCTGGCTGCCGGTGGCATTCGATGCGGAGTTTGCCACCCCCGAGGATGATAAATCGCGGCACCGCATCAGCCAGAAGGCCGTGGACAACATCTCCAACATCGGCGGTGGCGGTGTCGGCGGTGCGCTGTCGCGCAGTTTCCTGCAGTTTTTCGAGGACTTTCCCTATGACCGACTGGGTATTCGCTGCCGTCTCGAGAACGGCATCTGTGACATGGGTGGCGTTGCGCCGGCGGAAAATGGTTATTATCTCGTCAAGGGCCGTTTTCTCCCGCCGCGACTCGATGTCGTGGGCTTTGCCGACCGGGTCAACTGGGGCAGCCTGGTGGCACAGATTGTCGCCGTTACCCGCGGAAAGAACATGGTCGTGGAGTGATGATTGCACGCCTGCGTGTTAACCTCTTGCCAGGAATCCCGTTAGACGGTGTTAGAGTCGTGTTTCCCGAGAAAGGAGCCTGAATGATGAAAGTGCTGAACCTTCCGATGTCACTGTTGCTGCTGTTGCTGGTAACCGCCTGTGTCACCATCAATGTCTACTTTCCGGCCGAGGCGGCCGTCAAGGCGGCTGACCGTATTATTCTGGACGTCTACGGCGAGAAACCTGATAGCAAGGGCGAGGAGAAACCGGACGCTGCAGAGCCCACCTCGTGGCGGCACGACGCGGTCAGGCCGACACCGGTTGCCGTCCATATCCTCAACTGGCTGGTCGCACCGGCGCATGCCGAGGCCGATATTTCCATCAATACACCGGCCATCCGCCAGCTGAAGGCGAAAATGGAGCAGCGCCACCGCCAGCTGGCGGCGTATTACGCCTCGGGTGCGATCGGTATGACCGGTGACGGACTCATTACCCTGCGTGACCAGAAACTGGTGCCGCTGAAAGAGCGCAATTCCGTCAAGGGGCTGGTGTCCCAGGAGAATGGTGACCGGAACGCGCTGTATGTGGAAATCGCCAGGGCCAACGACCATCCGGAGTGGGAAAGCGATATTCGCCAGACCTTTGCACGTCGCTGGGTGGCGAATGCACGCTCCGGCTGGTACTACCAGGACGGCGGTGCGTGGAAGCAGAAATAAAAAATACCTCGCGCAGAGTCGCAAAGACGCAGAAAAAAAACAAAAGCTTTTAGAAAAATAGCGATGTGCGTAAATAACCACGGTGTCATTCCCGCGAAAGCGGGACAAATCTGTCTGGAACAGATTTGGACGACTGCAGGTCGGCCCAAAGGGCTGGATACAGGGATGTATCCAGCAATCCAGCCTTCAATATTGCTTGATTGTGAATTCAGTCCGAATACTTCATGACACCATGAATATATTTGTCTTCGACATCGAAACCGTGCCGGATGTCGCCGCCGGCCGCCGGCTGTACGACCTGGATGACCTGGACGACAAGAACGTCGGGCGTGTCATGTTCCACAAGCGTGCGGAGGAGAGCGGCGGCTCCGAGTTTCTGCGCCATCACCTGCACCGGATCGTGGCGATCTCCGTCGTTCTGCGAACGCCTGACCGTTTCAAGGTGTGGACCCTGGGCGACCCGGATTCGCCGGAGGATGAGATCCTGCAGCGTTTTTTCGACGGGATCGACCGCTTCACGCCGACCCTGGTTTCCTGGAACGGCTCCGGCTTCGACCTGCCGGTGATTCACTACCGCAGCCTGATACACGGTATCCAGGCACCGCGTTACTGGGATACCGGTGGTGACGACAAGAACTTCAAGTGGAACAACTATCTCAGCCGCTACCACGAGCGCCATACCGATGTCATGGACGTGCTGGCCGGCTACCAGCCGCGCGCGGCCGCGAAACTTGACCAGGTTGCAACCCTGCTGGGCTTTCCCGGCAAGATGGGTATGAGTGGTGCGAAGGTCTGGGACAATTACCTCGATGGCGACATCGCAGGCATTCGCAATTACTGCGAAACCGATGTGCTTAATACCTACCTGGTCTACCAGCGCTTCGAACTGATCCGCGGGCATCTCAGCCACGCACAATTCGACGCGGTGTGCGAGCAGGTGCGCACGGAACTGGCCAGTGAAGACAAGCCGCACCTGAACGAGTTTCTGGAGAACTGGCAGGGTGATTGAATAAAATCATTCTCGCGCAAAGCCGCCAAGGCGCAAAGAAAAATAATTCATTCACCACAGAGAACACAAAGAATACAGAAACTATAGAGAAGTGATATATCATCCCCGCGAAGGCAAGGATGACAAAGAGGACTCATTTACAAATGATATCAGTTGGTAGTGTGGTTTGTATCAGGACTGGATTCCCGCCTCGGCAATTGCTCCATGCAATGCTCTACCTCCTGCATCCCTGCAGTCGTGCGCGGGAATGACATATTTACATACCTCTGTGTCCTCTGTGGTGTGTTTTATTATTTTTGTTCTTTGCGCCTTGGCGGCTTTGCGCGAGAATTATTTTTTTATAAATGAGTAAGCGCACTCGAAAGAAACGCCGGCCCGAACCCGTCAGCCATATCACGATCGAGTCGCTTGCCCATGACGGGCGGGGTGTGGCACATCTCGACGGCAAGGCCGTGTTTATCGATGGTGCGCTGCCGGGCGAGTTGGTCGGATTCGAATACCTGGCCACGCGCAGGAAATTCGATGAGGGCCGGGTGACCGGTATCCATCAGGCCTCGCCGGACCGGGTGACGCCGAAGTGCCCGCATTTCGAACTGTGCGGCGGCTGCAGCCTGCAGCACCTTGCGCCCGCAGCACAAATCGCCGCCAAGCAGCAGGTGTTGCTGGATAACCTGGCGCGTATTGGCGGTGTTACCCCGCAGGCCGTACTGCCGTCGCTGACAGGCCCGGCCTGGGGTTACCGTAACAAGGCGCGGCTGGGTGTGCGGGATGTGCGGAAAAAAGGCCGCGTGCTGGTCGGCTTTCGGGAAAAGCGCGCCTCTTTCATTGCCGATCTGACCCGTTGCGAGGTGCTGCACCCGGCAGCGGGCGAGCGTATCGACGTGCTCGCCAGACTGGTTGAGTCACTGGATGCGCGCGCACGCATTCCGCAGATCGAGGTTGCCGTCGGCGACACGGTAACGGCCCTGGTATTCCGGCACCTGGATCCCCTGAGCGAGGCCGACGAGGCACACCTTGCGGAATTCGCTGCAACGCAGGACATACATGTCTGGCTGCAGTCCGGTGGTCCGGACACCGTCCGTCCGTTTGCGCCGATCGATTCAAACCTTTCCTATGGCTTGCCCGACCAGTCTGTAGAAATTCGTTTTCGCCCGACCGATTTCATCCAGGTCAATCCGGCAATCAATACCCGGATGGTGGCGCGCGTGCTCGCTATGCTCGAGTTGACCAAAGACGACCAGGTGCTGGACCTGTTCTGCGGTCTTGGCAATTTCACGCTGCCGATGGCGCGGCAGGCAGCCGCTGTCACGGGTGTGGAAGGCGAGGCGGGGCTGGTCGATCGGGCGCGTGAGAATGCGCTGTATAACGGGCTGAACAACGTGAGCTTTCACCTGGCCGACCTCGCCGGGGACTGCCGCGAAACCGCCTGGGCTGGCGGTGGCTTCAACAAGGCCCTGCTGGATCCGCCGCGCAGCGGTGCGGCGGGGGTGCTGGATGTGCTCGGCAACATCCACCCGCAGCGTCTCGTCTACGTCTCCTGTCATCCGGGGTCACTGGCCCGCGATGCGGCGGTCCTGGTGAAAGAGCAGGGTTATACGCTGGTCTCGACGGGGGTGATGGACATGTTCCCGCACACGGCCCACGTGGAGTCGATTGCACTGTTCGAAGGCTAACTGTCATCCACATCCAGCAAACTGCACTTGCCATCAGGCCGGGTGCAATGCGCCTGTGCAGCGACACATCCCGGCACGCTGCGATCCGCCGGCCTGCTGCGACAATTTGTCGCGCGGCATCTTGCCGCATTCTCGATATTCAACCGCCACGGTATATTGTTGCCTATATCCGACAACAACATCCTGATCAGGCGGGTATTGCATGTCTGCGGCCACACAGAAATCCTGGAAATCAGATCACCGGGGCTGGCTGCCGGCCATATTAATTACGGCAGCAGCGCATGCCGGCGTCTTCTTCCAGATCGACAGTGGCCTGTTCGCAGCACGACAGCCCGTGCCGGCGCCGGTGGTCACGCTAACGCTGCTGGCGCCGCCCGCAGCTAAACCGCAGGCCGTACCCGAGCGTCTACCCGACCCGTCTGCTGCACGACCCGAACCGGTTGTGAAGCGGCCGGTGCAGAGTCCGCGACCCAAACCGGTCAGGCAGCGACAGGCTGTCCAGCCGGAGCGGGTCAACAAACAGCCGGATCCACCGCTGCCCCCGGACAATTTGCAGGCCATGACCCGTAGCGCGCCGCCCGCAGCCGGACCTGTGGCCGTTGCAGAGTTGCCGGTTGAACCGCCGCACACTGCTGCCGCCTACCTGAACAACCCACCGCCGAGCTATCCGAAGATGCTGTTGCGACGGGGCGTGGAGGGCGCCGTGCTGGTACGCGCACAGGTACAGGGCGATGGTCGTTGCAGCCAGGTGCAGCTCAAGGAATCAAGCGGTTTTGACCTGTTTGACGAGGCCGCCCTGTCGGCCGTGCAGGACTGGCGGTTTGTGCCGGCCCGCAAGGGTGCGCAGAACGTGATGGCCTGGGTGGATGTGCCGATTGCCTTCCGGATAGAACGTTCGCCGTGAGCAAGTCCGGCCTGTGTTTGTTGCGACAATTCGCCGCATCGTAATCCCCTGACCCCTCCCTGATAATTCACCCGCTCATTTCTGGCGGATCGGTGGTTGCGTTGCATCTTTTTTCTGACGGTGGAGTAATCATGTTTGCAAGAATAAAAAACAGTCTGCTGGTTGTATCCGCGTGCTTGCCGGCTATGAGCTGGCCGCTTTTCGCGGTGTCCGCAGAAGAGGCAACCCGCCTGGGCACGGTCACGGTGACCGGCGAGGCCCTGGAAGAGGACAACAGTTACCGGGTCGAGACTTTTGAAGTCCCGGGGATTGTGCCGGACACGGCCAGGCTGCTGCAGCGTGTACCGGGTGCCGACGTCAACCGCAATGGCGTACTGACCGGCATTGCACAGTACCGCGGTATGTATGCAGACCGGGTCAACGTCAAGATCAACGGCATTACTATCCCGGGTGGTGGGCCCAACGGCATGGATACCCCGCTGTCCTATATTCCCGGTACGCAGCTGGAAAGCATCGAGGTGATTCGTGGCATTGCACCGGTCAGTTCCGGGCTGGAGACCCTGGGCGGCACCATTCGCGCATCATCCGCCAGGCCCGACTTCGGTAGCGGCGACAGCATGGAGGCGCATGGTTCGCTGAACCTGTCAGGCGCGACGGTGAACGATTCTTTTGCGCTTGGTGTCCTGGCCGGCCTGGCCAGTCGCGCACACCGCCTGCATGTGGCCGGCAGCCGCGAGCGGGGTGACGACATCGAATTCGATGGCGGCACGATCAGACCCGGCGAGCACGATCGAGACAACTATTCACTGGGTTACGGTTTCAAACAGTCGGGCCACGAGTTCGCGCTGGATTTCACGCACAACGATACCGGGCGGACCGGCACGCCGTCCTTACCCATGGATATTCAGGTGATCGATACCGACATCGTCAGGGGCGAGTATGAGGGTGTGGTTGGTGACAATCTTGTGCACGGCCAGCTGTACTACACCGATGTGTACCACACAATGGCGAATTATTTACTGCGCCCGCAGCCCATGATGGGCAAGCGCCGCACCACTGCGACCGGCACCGGTGGTGGTTTCCGGCTCGATGTCGGGCGTGGTCTTGGCAATGGCGAGCTGCTGTTCGGTATTGACGGGCAGCTGGCAGACCATGATGCCGTGATCAAGAACCCGGATATGGCCATGTTCAGGGTCGTCAATTTCAACGACGTGGAGCGCGACCTGGTCGGTATATTTGGCGAGTGGAACGGCGGCCTGACCGGAGAGTGGGACAGCGAGTTCGGTCTGCGTGTCAACCAGGTGCGCATGGATGCCGGTTTGGTGGATCATCACATGGCGGGCATGAATGTCAACATTGGCAATCTGCGCGATAATTTCAATAACGCCGACCGCAGTGAGACGGACACCAATGTCGACTGGGTGGCACGCTTCATCCGGCCACTCTCGTCTGTCATGGGCGTGGAAGTCGGTTTTGCCCGCAAGACCCGGGCACCCACCTACCAGGAGCGCTACCTGTGGGTGCCGCTGCAGTCGACCGGCGGGCTGGCCGACGGTAATGTCTACATTGGCGACATCAACCTCGATCCGGAGGTGTCTCACCAGGTCGAGCTGGCGCTGAACATGGCGACCAGCAACGCCTACTTCGAGCCGCGCATCTTCTACCGGGATGTCAGCGACTATATCCAGGGGGTACCTGCAACAAATCCGGATGCACTGGCACTGAATCCGAATACCCTGCAGTTCGCCAACGTGGACGCCACGTTCTATGGTGCCGATGCGGCCTGGGGTTATAGTATCGACAACCACTGGAGCCTGGGCGGTATCATCAGTTATGTGCGTGGCAAGCGCGATGACATCTCCGACGACCTGTACCGGATCGCGCCACTGAATGGCACGCTCGGGCTCAATTACGATGCCGGCAGCTGGGATGTGACTGCCGAGGGTGTGTTCTACGACAGCCAGGACAAGGTGTCGGCCACCAACAGTGAATCACCGAGTAGTGGCTACGCGCTGATGAACCTGTACGGCAAGTACCGGGTGAAAAAGAACGTGTCACTGTCGGGCGGTGTCGGCAACGTATTTGACCGCGGGTTTGCGCCGCACGTGACCGGTGTCAACCGGGCCGGTGGCAGCGATGTCGCCATCGGCGAGCGGGTGCCGGGCGATGGCCGCAACTTCTATCTGGCCATGCGGCTGGACTGGTAAGGCGCGTGGTCCACAACCCGTGTATGGCGGTGCTGTAGCAGCGGCTTATTGCCGGTACCAGCGCCGACCGAGCGCCTTGTAGACGCGGGCGGGATACCAGTTCTTGCCGACACTGCCGTTGTAGCGCGCCAGTGCCTTGCGCATATCGCCGCGTTCGCGTTTCAGGTAGATATTCAGGATGGTGCAGCCAAACCGCAGATTGGTCGGAATGTCGAACAGGTTGTCATCCGGTCGGCCGATTTCATCCAGCCAGAACGGCATGATCTGCATCAGTCCCTGTGCACCGGCGCTGGAGATGGCGAAACGGTCGAAGTTGCTCTCTACATTGATGAGGGCCAGTACCAGTTCCGGGTCGATGGCGGCACGCTTGGCCTCGTAGTGCACCTGTTTGAGGATATACAGACGCTCTTCCGGATCCTTTACGCGGGACTCCAGGCGTCGCGACATGTCGGTCAGCCACACCTCGGCGTCGAAGCGGTCGATAAAACTGTCACTGGAATTGACCGCCTTCAGCAGGGCAGTGCGCATGTCTTCGTCCGGTCGTTCCTGGGTGGCGGCCCAGCTGAATTGCGAGACGCACAGGAGCCCGGCGAGGAGGGCGCCCGCAAGCGGTGCTGTTGCTGGTGTGCGTCGCTTCATACCGGTTATATCGGCCCGCTCTCAGGCCAGTTTACCCCGTAAAAAAGAGATGATTTCGCCGCGGGGCACATCCTGACTGTCACCACCACGGCGTGCCTTGTATTCTAACAGTTCCCGGTCAAGGTTTTTCTCGCCGACCACCACGCGGTGCGGGATACCGATCAGTTCCATGTCGGAAAACATCACGCCGGGCCGGACCGCGCGGTCGTCCAGCAGCACGTCGATGCCGGCCGCGGTCATGTCCGCATACAGTGCCTCGACGGCCTCGCGTACGCGCTGCGATTTCTTCATGTTCATGGGCAGCAGGGCGACCTGGAACGGCGCGATGGCGTCCGGCCAGATGATACCGCTGTCGTCGTGGTTCTGTTCAACCGCGGCCGCCACGATGCGTGATACGCCGATCCCGTAGCAGCCCATGACCATGGTGATTTCCTTGCCCTGTTCGTCGAGGACCGTGGCCTGCATGGCCTCGCTGTATTTCCGGCCGAGCTGGAAGATGTGTCCGACCTCGATGCCGCGCGCGATGACCAGCTCGCCCTGGCCGTCCGGACTCGGGTCGCCCGCGACCACATTTCTCAGATCGACAGTTTCAGCTTGCGGCAGGTCACGGCCCCAGTTGACCCCGGTCAGGTGCTTGCCGTCCTCGTTTGCACCGCACACGAAATCGGTCACCCGGGCGGCAGCCGCGTCGACCAGCACCGGGATGTCGAGCCCGACCGGACCGAGCGAGCCGGCCGGGCAGCCAAGCGCCTTGCGGATCTGTGCATCCGAGGCAAACTCCAGCGGTGTCCCGACGGCGGGGTGTCGCTCGGCCTTGACGGCATTGAGTTCATGGTCACCGCGCAGCACCAGTGCGACCACGTCGGCTTCGCTGCCCCTCACGATCAGGGTCTTGAGACACCGATCAGCGGTAACAGCCAGGAAGTCGCACAGTTCCTCGATACTGTGTTTGCCGGGCGTGTCCACGGCCTGCATATCTGCGCCGGGAGCCGCTTGTGCGTCGCCCGGGGCCGGCGCCGCGATCGTTTCCACATTACTGGCGAAGTCGCTGCCGGTCGAAAAGGCGATCGCGTCTTCGCCGGAGTCGGCCAGCACGTGGAACTCCTGCGACACACTGCCGCCGATGGCGCCGCTGTCGGCGCGCACCGCGCGGTACTCCAGCCCCGTGCGGGTGAAGATCCGCGAGTAGGTCTCGAACATGATCCGGTAGGTGTCTTCCAGCGAGTCCTGGTCGGTATGGAAGGAGTAGGCGTCCTTCATGAGGAACTCGCGTGCCCGCATGACGCCGAAACGCGGCCGGATCTCGTCGCGGAACTTGGTCTGTATCTGGTAGTAATTGACCGGCAGCTGCTTGTAGCTGCGGATCTCGCGGCGTGCGATATCGGTAATGACTTCCTCGTGTGTCGGGCCGAAGCAGAATTCACGCTGGTGACGGTCATGGAAACGCAGCAGTTCCGGGCCGTACTGTTCCCAGCGGCCGGATTCCTGCCACAGCTCGGCAGGCTGTACCGCCGGCATCAGCAATTCCAGTGCGCCGGCGCGGTTCATCTCCTCGCGCACGATATGCTCGACCTTGCGCAGCACCCGCAGGCCCAGTGGCAACCAGCTATAGATACCGGCGGCCTGTTTGCGCAGCATGCCGGCACGCAGCATGAGCTGGTGGCTGACCACCTCGGCATCGGCCGGGGTTTCTTTCAGGGTGGACAGGGGAAACTGTGAGAGGCGCATGCGTACGTGACCGCGGTAATTTGAATAGCTGCTGATTGTAGCGGGACGGACCCCGTGTTGCCTACCGCCGGTCTATTCGCTGCTGATCCCGGGCGGCACCGGCAGGACATTCACGTCCTCGCGGTAGTCCGTGAGCTGGTATTCGACGCCTGGCGGCGGCGGTGTGTCGGTTAGCTGCCATTCGCCGCGTTCATTGCGCCACTTGTAGATGCGGTCGGTTTTTTTGGCGAAATCCGGGCTTTGCAGGCTGTCCAGCAGGCGAGCGCCGGAGTCGGGGAAGAAGTAAAAGTACAACCCGGCACCCCCCATCAGGACCAGGAGCAGTACGAGCAGGCGCATCAAAAGGTCCCGTGATTCCACCCCCACATCTTGCGCGGGGCGTCGGAGAATTCGATATACACCCGGTCGGGCTCGATGCCGGCCTCGCTGGCGACCAGCTGGCAGAGGGCGTCGGAAATGCCGGCCGTGGCCGTTTCGGGCAGGCCGATGCTCTTCAGCTCAAGGTAGGCCAGCGGCGCATCGGTGCCGGCGAACTGCATGGCGGGGTTGTTTTCCACCGAGACCATTACGTAGCGCTCGGGTTTGCCCAGTTGTTCCGCAACCAGTGCCGAGGCCTTGCCTGCCAGCCCTTTGGCATCTGTCCCGGACAGCGCGTGATTGGTCTGGATCTTCAGGAACGGCATGACCGGTTCAGTTTTTGCACAACACCCCGATCAGTTCCTTGGCCTCTTCAATCCGCGCCTGGCGCTGGTCCTCGGTCAGGCGGATGACCTCGCCCTCGGGTGAGACATAGCGCACCTGGCCATGATTGAGAGTCTTGAGGTTGCTGCGCGCGTGGTTGCAGTTTTCCTGCAGCTCCTGTGCGATTTTGGCATCTTCATCAGCGTCGGACTCGGCGTCCTGCGCTTCCGGTTGCTCGTCAAACGAATCATCGATGGCCGCCTGCTCCATTTCATCCTCCACTTCAGCCTCCGCTTCATCCTCGTCCTCGGACGGTTGCTCGTCGGCAGGGATGTCCGAGCGCTGGATGCGGATGGCCTTGATGCCATGGGGTGGCGGCATCTGGGTGTAGTGGACCTGGCTGTCGTCGCCGATCCACTTGTAGATGTCTTCGGCGTTTGCCGGTGTGACCAGCAGGAGGGCGGCACCCAGCAACAGGCCGCTCACGGCCCGGCGGGTGTAAATCAGGTTGACAGTCTGTTTCATTGCGCTGGATCCATGAGATACCGGTAAGGATAATAGGGTTGTTTGGCTGGCAGAACAAGCTACCTCATCACATTATCGGCCGCTGCCCCGCAGGCCTGAATGCCCCGGCACCCCCCATCCCTTGACCTTTATCCCGAATATAAGTAACTTCCAATGTTTTGAAAATGCGATCAAATCGCCCGTTTCACGGGCGTTTTTTTTCTTAATGCCTAGGCCGCTTTTTCCAGGAGATACGCGGGTGGAACTGACTGGCGCTGACATATTTGTGCACGCACTGCAGGACGAAGGGGTCGAACATCTGTTCGGCTATCCGGGCGGTGCGGTGCTGCATATCTATGATGCCCTGTACGCGCAGGACAAGGTGCAGCATATTTTGGTCCGGCACGAGCAGGCGGCGACCCATGCGGCGGACGGTTATGCGCGGTCCACCGGCAAGCCGGGCGTGGTGATCGTGACATCGGGGCCGGGCGCGACCAATGCGGTGACCGGCATTGCGACGGCCTTCATGGATTCCATCCCGATGGTCGTGTTTACCGGGCAGGTGCCGACCCACCTGATCGGTAACGACGCCTTTCAGGAAGCCGACAACATCGGTATCACGCGTCCCTGCGTGAAGCACAATTTTCTGGTGAAGGACGTCCGCGACCTGGCTGAAACCATCAAGAAGGCGTTTTATGTCGCCACCACCGGGCGCCCCGGTCCCGTGGTCGTCGATATCCCCAAGGACATCACGGCGCAGAAAACCGAATATCGTTATCCGCGCAAGGTCACCATGCGCTCCTACAACCCGGTGCATGTAGGCCATACCGGCCAGATCAAGCGCGCCGTGCGCATGATGCAGCAGGCACAGCGCCCCATCCTTTATACCGGTGGCGGCGCGATCATCGATAATGCCGCCGGGTCACTGACCGAGCTGGCGCGGCTGCTGAATTTTCCTGTCACCAACACCCTGATGGGCCTGGGTGCGTATCCCGCGACCGACCCGCAGTTCGTGGGCATGCTGGGTATGCATGGCACCTATGAAGCCAATATGGCCATGCATCACTGCGATGTCCTGATTGCTGTCGGTGCCCGTTTCGATGACCGCGTGACCGGCAACATCGAGAAATTCTGTCCGCACGCGAAGATCATTCATATCGATATCGATCCGGCAAGTATCTCGAAAAACGTCAAGGTGGATATCCCGATCGTCGGTGGTGTCGACAACGTGCTCAAGGCCATGCTGAATGTGCTCCGCAGCAGCAAGGCGGAAACCGATGCCGGTGCACTGCAGGCGTGGTGGCAGCAAATCGGTGAATGGCGTGCGAAGGATTGTCTCAATTATGACCACGACAGCGATACCATCAAGCCGCAGGCGGTGGTGGAGGCGCTCTACCGGGTGACGAAGGGTGATGCCTTCGTGACCTCCGATGTCGGACAGCACCAGATGTGGGCCGCCCAGTTCTACAAGTTCGACAAGCCGCGGCGCTGGATCAACTCGGGCGGGCTCGGCACCATGGGTTTCGGCCTGCCGGCGGCCATGGGCGTGCAGTTTGCGCATCCGGATGCCACGGTGGCCTGTATCACCGGCGAAGGCAGCATCCAGATGTGTATCCAGGAGCTGTCGACCTGTCTGCAATATCATCTGCCGATCAAGGTCGTCAACCTGAACAACGGCGTTCTCGGCATGGTGCGCCAGTGGCAGGAGTTTTTTTACCAGAAGCGCTATGCCATGTCCTATATGGAATCATTGCCGGATTTCGTGAAGCTCGCGGAGAGCTATGGTCATGTCGGCATGCAGATCACCCGTCCGGCCGATGTCGAGGGGGCGCTGGTCGAGGCCATGCAGCTGAAGGACCGGCTGGTATTCATGGACTTCCTGACCGACAGGGACGAGAACGTCTACCCGATGATTCCCGCCGGCGGCGGCCAGAACGAGATGATACTGATCTGATATGCGGCATATCATTTCCATATTGATGGAGAACGAGGCGGGTGCGCTGTCACGCGTTGCCGGCCTGTTTTCGGCGCGCGGCTATAACATCGAGTCGCTCACCGTGGCGCCCACCGAGGACCCGTCGCTGTCGCGCATGACGCTGGTGACCCGCGGTACCGACGAGATCATCGAGCAGATTACCAAGCAGCTGCACAAGCTGATCGATGTCGTCAAGCTCATGGACATGACGGAAGGTCCGCATATCGAGCGTGAGATGATGCTGGTCAAGGTGCGTGCCGAGGGCGACGACCGCCATGAACTCAAGCGCATCTCGGATATCTTCCGGGGCCGTATCATCGATGTGACTGAAGAGACCTACACCGTCGAGATGACCGGTGCCAGCGACAAGCTCGATGCCTTTCTGCAGGTCATCGACCAGGGGCTGATCGTCGAGGTCGTACGCTCGGGCGTGTCGGGCATCGGGCGCGGCGACCGTTCGCTGAAGCTTTGAATTTTACAGTAATCATAATGCCCAGTGAGGCTGAACCAAAGTTGACTGACAGGTAATAACCATGAATATCTACTATGACAAAGACGCGGACCTTTCCATTATCCAGGGCCTGAAAGTAACGATTATCGGTTACGGCTCGCAGGGCCATGCCCATGCAAACAACCTCAGGGAATCGGGTGTGGATGTCACGGTTGGTCTGCGTCCGGGCTCGATATCCGAGGCCAAGGCGAAGAAATCCGGGCTCACCGTCAAGCCGATCAAGGAGGCCGTTGACGGTGCCGACGTGGTCATGGTGCTGGCGCCCGACGAGCACCAGGCGCGCCTGTACCGTGACGTCATCGAGCCGAACATCAAGCAGGGTGCCGCGCTGGCCTTTGCGCACGGCTTCAATATCCATTACCAGCAGATCGAGCCGCGTGCGGATCTCGATGTGATCATGGTTGCGCCCAAGGGCCCCGGTCACCTGGTGCGCTCAACCTACACCCAGGGTGCCGGCGTGCCCAGCCTCATCGCGGTGTTCCAGGATGCCAGCGGGCGTTCCAGGGACATTGCACTGTCCTATGCATCGGCCAACGGCGGCGGTCGTGCCGGCGTTATCGAGACGAACTTCCGCGAAGAGACGGAAACCGACCTGTTCGGAGAGCAGGCCGTGCTGTGTGGCGGTGCCACCGCGCTGGTCCAGGCCGGCTTCGAGACGCTGACCGAGGCCGGTTACGCGCCCGAGATGGCGTACTTTGAATGTCTGCACGAGCTCAAGCTGATCGTCGACCTGATGTACGAGGGTGGCATCGCCAACATGCGCTACTCGATTTCGAACACCGCGGAGTACGGCGACCTGACCCGCGGCCCGCGCGTGGTGACCGGAGAGACCAAGGCGGAGATGCGCCGCATCCTCGATGAAATCCAGAATGGCGAGTTTGCGCGCGAGTTCATTCTCGAGAACCAGGCCGGTGCCGCAACGCTCAAGGCCAAGCGCCGTCTCGGTCGCGAGCACCCCATCGAGCAGGTGGGTGCTAAACTGCGTAGCATGATGTCCTGGATCAACGAAGGCAAGATCGTCGACAAGAACGTCAACTGAACGCGACTGTCCTGCTGAAGTTGGCCCGCTACGGTATCTTCTCTGCATGAGGGAGGTGGCTTCGTGATTGCCCGGCATGGTGTGGCACCCTTGTTGGCCGTTATCCTGGCGGCCGTACTCGTGATGCATTTTCTCGGCTGGATGTACTCTCTGCCAGTCTGGCTGCTGGCAGGCCTGATGCTGGTGCTGTACCGGGACCCCGATCGCGCAGTTCCGTCGCGGCCCCTGTCCGTGGTCAGCCCCGCTGACGGGCGGGTAACCTCTGTGAGCCATACGCCCGATCCCTATCTCGAGCGCGCCAGCCTGAAGATCAGCATCGAGATGAACCCGCTGGGGGTGTTCACCACGCGCAGTCCGGTGGAAGGCAAGGTGCTTGAACCACACGGACACAACGAAAATAACAACGAACCGCATGGTGTCTGGCTGCAAACCGACGAGGGGGATGATATCGTTATGGTGATGAGCCGCGGCCGGTTGAACAACAAGCCGCGCTGTTATATCCGTTTCGGCGAGCGGGTTGGCCAGGGCAGGCGCTGCGGGTTTGTACACTGGGGTGGATGGATCGATGTATACCTGCCGGACTACAGCCGTGCCGAAGTCGAGGAAAATGCCACCGTCCTGGGCGGTACGGATATTATCGCCAGCCTGGTGCATGACTAGCCCAGCACGAAATCCGGCGCATGGATACCGATAACAAAGAGCAAAGGAAGCGGCGCGGCATCTACTTGTTGCCGAACATGATCACCACGGCCGGTCTGTTTGCCGGCTTCTACTCCATCGTGGCTGCCATGAACGGTCGATTCGAGCCGGCCGCGGTGGCGATCTTCGTTGCCATGATCATGGACGGCATCGATGGCCGTGTCGCACGGCTGACCAATACCCAGAGTGAATTCGGCACCCAGTACGACAGCCTGTCCGACATGGTCTGCTTCGGACTGGCACCGGCGCTGGTGATGTACGAGTGGTCGCTGCAGTCCATGGCCAGCTTCGGCTGGGCAAAACTCGGCTGGCTTGCCGCCTTCATCTACACGGCAGCGGCGGCACTGCGGCTGGCGCGTTTCAACTCCCAGGTGGAGACCGCTGAAAAGGCCTATTTCCGCGGTCTGCCCAGTCCGTCCGCGGCCGGCGTGCTGGCCGGGCTGGTGTGGGCGGCCACCGATCTCCGCATCAAGGGCGATGATCTCGTCTACCTGGTGTTCGTATTCACCATTGCCATGGGGCTGCTGATGGTCAGCAATATCCGCTACTTCAGCTTCAAGGAAATCAATTTCAAGCACCGGGTCTCGTTTGTCGCGCTGCTGCTGGGCGTGATGGCCTTTGTGTTTGCCTCGATCGATCCGCCCACGGTGCTGTTCGCCGGCTTTCTGATCTATACGATCTCCGGCATTGTCTACACGCTGGTGGTCATCCGCAGGCGTCGCAAGGCCCGCACGCGCGGTGAACGGCCCGGTTAACGCCTGCAGGGCTTGCATTTTCCTCAGCGATGCCGATAGACTGGGTCCATGCACTCGCACCGCAACAGTTTAGGCGACTTCCGGCCAGCCACGCACGTGGATGGTTTACTGCTGCCCCTCCTGCGACTGCTGCCTGCGGGCAGATAATCCGATGCCTGGCGAGGCGAACCGCACACAAACAGACATTACCTATCGGGCCACCGCTGACAGCCTGTCACGGTGTGCCGGCACAGGTCGCTGACAGGCCGGTACGTTCCGGGCAGTCAGGGCCGGGCGGGCGGAGCAGGACATGACAGACAAATTGACCATATTCGACACCACCTTGCGCGACGGGGAACAGAGCCCCGGCGCATCCATGACGCGAGACGAGAAGGTGCGTATCGCCAAAGCGCTGGAACGCATGCGCGTCGACGTCATCGAAGCGGGTTTTCCTATTGCCAGCCCGGGCGACTTCGAGGCTGTCAAGGCCGTTGCCAGGGCAGTCACCGACAGTACCGTGTGCGGACTGGCGCGCGCGCTGGACAAGGATATCGACCGGGCCGGCGAGGCGCTCAAGCCGGCGGCCTCCGCGCGTATCCATACCTTCATCGCCACGTCGCCCATTCACATGAAGATGAAGCTGCGCATGCAGCCGGAGCAGGTGATCGAGCAGGCCGTGCGTGCCGTCAGGCATGCCCGGCAGTACACCGACAACGTGGAATTCTCGCCCGAGGATGCCGGCCGTTCGGACATCGATTTTCTCTGCCGCGTCATCGAGGCCGTTATCGACGCCGGCGCCAGCACGGTCAACATCCCGGATACCGTTGGCTACAATCTGCCGCACCAGTTCGGCGAGCTGGTCCGTACCCTGATCGAGCGCGTGCCCAATTCCGACCAGGCGATCTTCTCGGTGCATTGCCACAATGACCTGGGGCTGGCGGTCGGCAATTCCCTGTCCGCTGTCCTGAACGGTGCCCGCCAGGTGGAGTGCACCATCAATGGCCTCGGCGAACGCGCCGGCAACGCCGCGCTCGAGGAGGTCGTGATGTCGGTGCAGACGCGGCAAGACATCTTTCCCTGCAAGACGGATCTCGATGCCACCCAGATCATGACCTGCTCCAGGCTGGTCGCGGGGATTACCGGTTTTGCCGTGCAGCCCAACAAGGCGATCGTCGGCGCCAATGCCTTTGCGCACGAGTCGGGTATCCACCAGGACGGCGTGCTGAAGAGCCGCGAGACCTATGAAATCATGCGTGCCCAGGACGTCGGCTGGAGTGCCAATCGCATCGTGCTCGGCAAGCACTCCGGGCGCAATGCGTTCCGCACGCGCCTGCATGAAATCGGTATTGATTTCGAGGGCGAGGAAGAGCTCAACGACGCGTTTTCGCGCTTCAAGGACCTGGCCGACAAGAAACACGAGATCTTCGACGAGGACCTGCAGGCGCTGGTGACGGAGTCGGGCATCGAGTCGGGGAATGAATGGCTGAAGCTGGTCGCGCTGAAGGTCTGCTCCGAGACCGGGGAAGTTCCGCATGCAACCGTCAACCTGTGGGTAGACGGGGAGGAACAGCAGGCCGACTGCGACGGCAGCGGCCCGGTGGATGCCGCCTTCAAGGCGATCGAGGCACTCATCAACAGCGGGACGGAGCTGCAACTGTACTCGGTGAACAATATCACCAGCGGTACGGATTCGCAGGGCGAGGTGACAGTGCGCCTGCAGAAAGGCGGTCGCATCGTCAACGGCCAGGGCGCGGACACCGATATCGTGATTGCCTCGGCCAAGGCCTATGTCAATGCCATCAACAAGATCATCCAGCGGGACAAGCGGGCGCATCCGCAACTCGGTGATGTCTGAGTCGATGGACAGGCACGGCCGGCTCGGCCAGCTCGGCTTAAAAACACAGTACCTGCAGGCCATGGGTATCCAGCCGTGGGTGCCCAGGGACGACAGCGCCGCCGTCAACGATAATGTGGCGGACGCACCACCGGTCGCCGCACGGGATGCCGCCGCACCGGCCTGGGCGGACCTGGAGGCGCGGGTTGCGAGTTGTACGCTGTGCGGCCTGCACGAGGGGCGTACGCAGACCGTGTTCGGCACCGGCAACCGGCAGGCAGACTGGCTGATTATCGGCGAGGCGCCCGGCGCCGACGAGGACCGGCAGGGCGAGCCGTTTGTCGGCCGTGCCGGCCTGTTGCTGAACGAAATGCTGCTCGCCGCAGGCTACCGGCGCGAGCAGGTCTATATTGCCAATATTCTCAAGTGCCGCCCGCCAAATAACCGCAACCCGCATGCTGACGAGGTGCAATGCTGCCACGGCTACCTGCAGCAGCAGATCGACCTGATCCAGCCGCGTCTCATTCTCGCGGTGGGCGGAATCGCCGCCCATAACCTGCTCGGTACGGATGGGCCGGTCGGCAAGTTGCGCGGCACAGAGCATCACTATGGCGACCGGCAGATACCGCTGGTGGTGACCTACCACCCGGCCTACCTGCTGCGCTCGCCGCTGGAAAAACGCAAGGTCTGGGCGGACCTGCAATTTGCACGCCGGATATTCAACTCCACGGGCCGGGATATCTGATGTCCATCTGTGCTAGATTGGTTGAATGAGCGCAATTCTCAAGGAGACTGCACTCGAGTTCAGGCCCATGCAGCCCGACGACCTGTCGGCGGTACTCGACATCGAGCGCAGCAGCTATCCCTACCCGTGGACCCGCATGATCTTCAGCGATTGCCTGCATGCCGGCTACAGCTGCTGGATCGCCGATCACAACGGCGTGATCGAGGGTTACGGGGTGATCACGGTGGCGGCCGGCGAAACCCACCTGCTGAATATCTGTGTGCGTCCCGAAGCCTGCCGGCAGGGCATCGGCGCCAAAATCCTGCGCCACCTCGTCAGTGTTGCCCGTCGGCACGATGCCGATGTGATTTTCCTGGAAGTCCGCCCGTCCAACCCGGCTGCAATAAAACTTTATCTGAATGAAGGGTTTAACGAGCTCGGCCGGCGCCGTGACTACTACCCGACCGACGACGGCCGGGAAGACGCATTGATCTTCGCGCGCACCCTGTAATACCCCGCGGTATTGGTTAGAATACGCGCCTTTCCGGTTTAGCCCCGTTTATATCCATGAGTGTCTCCCAGCAAGAGGCGGCCAGGCGCCGCACATTCGCCATTATTTCCCACCCGGATGCCGGCAAGACCACGCTGACCGAGAAGCTGTTGCTGTTTGGCGGCGCGATTCAGCTGGCGGGCACCGTCAAGGGCCGCAAGGCGGCGCGGCATGCAACCTCGGACTGGATGGAGCTGGAAAAGCAGCGCGGCATCTCGGTGACCTCGTCGGTCATGCAGTTTCCCTATCGTGATTCGATCGTCAACCTGCTGGACACGCCGGGACACGAGGATTTCTCTGAAGATACCTACCGGACGTTGACGGCGGTCGATTCGGCCATGATGGTGATTGACTGCGCCAAGGGTGTCGAGGTCCGGACCATCAAGTTGATGGAGGTCTGTCGCCTGCGCGACACGCCGATCTGTACCTTCATCAACAAACTCGACCGGGAAGGGCGCGAACCCATCGAGCTGCTGGACGAGATCGAGGAGGTCCTGAAAATCCAGTGTGCTCCCATCACCTGGCCAGTCGGTATGGGCAAACGCCTGAAGGGTATCTATCACCTGCTGCAGGACACCGTGCACCTGTACGAGCCCGGCAGCAGCGAACGGCGCCGCGACGTCAACATCATCACGGGGCTGGACAATCCGCAGCTGGACGAGCTGCTTGGCGACCAGGCGGCCGAGTTGCAGGAGGAGATCGAACTGGTCAAGGGTGCCAGCCACGCGTTCGATATCAATGCCTACCTGGCCGGCAGACAAACACCGGTGTTCTTCGGTTCGGCCATCAACAACTTCGGTGTGGACGAATTGCTGGACCATTTCGTTGCCACGGCGCCGCCGCCCCTGCCCAGGCAGACGAAGACGCGCACGGTCGGGCCGGACGAGGAAAAATTCACCGGCTTCGTCTTCAAGATCCAGGCGAACATGGACCCGGCACACCGGGACCGCATCGCCTTCCTGCGGATTTGCTCCGGCGGTTACCGCAAGGGCATGAAAATGCGCCATGTGCGCATTGGCAAGGATGTACAGATTTCCAATGCCGTAACCTTCCTGGCCTCTGACCGGGGGCACGTGGAGGAAGCCTGGACGGGCGACATCATCGGTCTGCATAACCACGGCACGATTCGCATCGGTGATACCTTCACCCAGGGCGAAGATCTCAAGTTTACCGGCATACCGAGTTTTGCACCCGAGCTGTTCCGGCGGGCAATCCTGAAAGATCCGCTGCGCATGAAGGCCCTGCAGAAAGGGCTGAACCAGCTGTGCGAGGAAGGGGCGACGCAGCTGTTCCGGCCGTTGCGCAATAATGATCTGATCCTGGGGGCCGTCGGGGTGCTGCAATTCGACGTGGTCGCGCACCGCCTGCAGCATGAATATGGCGTGGAGTGCCAGTTCGAACCGGTGACGGTGGCGACCGCCCGCTGGGTCGAATGTCCGGACGAGACAACCGAACAGAAATTTCGCGACAAGGCGCATGACAATCTGGCCATCGACCAGGGCGGGTCACTGGTCTATATTGCACCCACGCGTGTCAATCTAGACCTGGCCATGGAGAAATGGTCAGATGTCCGCTTCCACGCCACGCGCGAGCATTAGCCGGCATCTATACCCTATACGGCGCAGTACGCATCCCTTTGCAGGAATCCTGATCGGACTCGTCAGCGAGGACAATTCCGGTCTCGACCTGTTTCAGCAGGGCGGCCGTGGCGCCATGTGCTGCAAACACCGGTGCCGTCGCAGTAAGCGCGCCACCGACAGCAACGCCCACCTCAACTGGTATCACCAGCAATACTTCGTCGTTTTACTTTCTGATATTAAGCGACTTACATTGTCGGCCGCGATGATGTCCTTTAATTACTCCGCGAGCTAAGCGCCCGAAAGAGCAACCTATTTGTAGCCGATTTGTCCTGTGTGTCGTCACCATCGTTCGAGCTGCAGGTCTCGTTGCGTAAACGCAGCACACGGAGGCAGGAGTCAGCACCCGTTTTCCCGAGTAATACCTAAATAGCTCAAATCATCAGGTTCGTGGCCGATGCATCTACGTACCTGTATTTGCGTGACATTCTCACCTGTCTCGGTAATAAATCTTCGTTTATGTGACGTGTTTCACGCTGTTTGTGCGCTCCTCGACACGAACATAAATTCCTCTTCGGCCGTATCTATTAAACAGGATGTCGAAGATTTAGCCGTCATCCGGGTTACTGCTTTCAAAATACCGGAATAATCATATGGTTCGTCTGATTACACATTACAGAATATTGAAGGTGCTGGTTGGCATGCTGGCAGTATCGCAGTTAATCGCATGCGTAGATGAGGGAAACAGCTCTTCGGCCACAAGTGGGCCCATTACTGTGGGCGGTGGAACGACCCAGTCTTCCAATCTTTCCCTGAGTTGGGTGGCACCGGTTACACGCGCTGATGGCAACCCGATTTCGCTGGCCGATATTGATGGCTATAAAGTCTACTTTGGAACAAGTGCCAGGAATTACACAGGTAGTGTTGACGTCACAGATGGAAGCCAGAATTCTCTGACTATAACCGGGCTTTCAAACGGTACCTATCATGTGGCAATGACTACCTATGATAATAACGGTCTTGAAAGTATATATTCACCTGAAATAATAAAAACTGCACAGTAATACTGTGCATAACTTTATGCCTGGCGATGTAATATCGCTGATATTTCACGGTAATACTTCCGGCTGATTTTCGCTCTGGCATCAAGCTGCAAACGATTCAGGCAGCTGTATTCATCCATCTTCAGAAATAACCGGTTGTCCCGGTATTTCCGGCATTACAGGGTTGATCTTGCGGTGGCCGCTATTTTAGGTGGGCTGACCGTCTGCTCCAGGCCGGTTGCTGCCATAAGAAAACCTCGCACCAGCGGAATCAACCATACACGGGTAACAGCAATATTTGGCCGGAAATGGACACACCCGAGTATAAATACACAGGTGTCTGGAGACGATCAATATAAGCCGCTCATTAAAAATAGTACCTAAGTACGATAGTTATACAGACCAAGGGAGAATTACTATTACCATTACCATAAATGAGGTGAAGAACAACTCATATACCTGGTGAATGATTTCGGAGTGCTCAACAGTCGTGGACATGGAAAGACGAAGTGAAGAGGCCCATATCTCTGAGAGTCTGAATGAGGTACTGAACCAATCGCAGTTATTGACCCTGAGTAATATGGAAAGATTTGGCTGGATGCTTGCGTTTATACGCAAACCATTGTTTCAGGACACTGTCCCGGTATTGTTCCACCCTGATACCAAGAAATTAGGAACACTTAACGATGACGGCGCTTTCAATATAAAGCCTGATATCAAGTTTCGTTAGTCGCTGTTTGAGAATCCCAACCCCCTGACCACAATGGCTCTCTCGGGAGCTGTTCCCGGACATCGCGCGTGGAACTGCACGGAATTTCAATTGCATGTCGGCTTTCGACCCGGGAGTCCGCGCTGGGTATGCTCACCTCTCTGCTGGCCCTGAAGACACTGGGTGCAAGCAAGCGCGCTGATGGCAGAAAGAGGCATTGAGCCGGTTCTGTGCACACGCTGGAATGTGCCCGCCTGACATCCCTGGCCCCCCCATGCCGGTCTGAATTCTCTCCCTGTCACGGTGTATTTGCTTGCAGCGGGATTATGCTTCAGGCTGCCCGGGATGATTGGGCGGGCAAGACGCAAGAAATCAGTTTAATGGTTAACAGACGACTCCACTGGCAGCCGTTTCGTTATATGCTGTTGTCCGAGTCTGGCCGTTCCCGTAAATTTGGTAGGTGTTCCCGGTATTTTTTATTATTTCTGTTTATAAATTTATTACTTCAGGTGCCACATGGATACAAAGGTGTTGCTGACTGTCTTTATAGCTGTATTTATAGCAGAGTTGGGAGATAAGACGCAGCTGGCTACTTTATTGTTTGCTGCAGATAAAGATGTGAGCAAATGGACGGTGTTCATCGGAGCTTCATCAGCGCTCATTGTTGCTGCTGGTATTGGAGTGTTGGCCGGTGGATTGATATCTCAATATGTCAGTGAAAGATACCTGCATTACATAGCGGGTATTGGTTTCATTGGTATTGGCATCTGGACTCTTGCCAGAGCATGAGCAGCCAGCGACAGTGTGAACATTCAAGTACGCCCCTGTTTGAACAGGTGCATACGTAGTCGTTCTTCAATTATCACCTGCCTCATGGCCGGCTGCCGGCCGGCCCCGGGACTTGCTGATGCAAGCCGCTGGATTTTCAGCCAGACATTACTCCTGACCCGGATTACTGACCGGTCGAGACTACCTCCCAGCTGCCATCAGGCTGGCGGCAGGCGGTGCCGTAGCCCTGTTCCCTTTTGCCGGCAACGGCGACTTCATGCTGGAACTCGCGGCAATAGCGACCGGCGCTGCTGGTGCCTTCGCGCGTAGGACTGACATACCCGGATGCGCCGCCTTCACTCCAGTAAATGGTTTCACCGACCTGCGCCGTCGTGGCGCGCACCTGCGCGGCTTCGTGTGCGCGCTGTTGCTGCTCATTGAGATTGTCCAGCAATTTTACCGCGATGGCAGTAAAGGCCAGCCACTTGTAGGCATCGTCATCTTGATAGTAATGACCATAGCCGTGATACAAATGACCATAGGGACGCACGACCATGACATCGCGATGACGCCGGATGCGGTTACGCGGAATTTTGTGGCTGTGACCACGATGAATGATAGGTCTCTTCACATGCTTTGCTTTCTTGTGCGTGCGCTGGCCACGCCGCTTGTCATAACGGTGGTCGTGGTGATAATCGCGCTGGTAATCACGCCGGTAATCGCGCGAATCGGCCTGGACCGGAACGGTCAGCGTACTCATGGCAATAACGAGGGCTGTCAAAAAGGCAAGAATCGGTTGTTGCATTCTATTTCTCCTGCTGGCTGTAATAGCTGTTATTTTTTAATAGTGTAGTACGGGTTCCCGTGAAGAAGTAATGCAGGGCGGTGAGGCCATGCAAGTATATGTAAAGCTGTGTAAAGATTTATTGCACTGGCTCATTCTGCAGTGCTGGAAAATGGCAACATCAGTCATAAAGGACAGGGTTTGGCCGGGCCTGGATGTGCAGATAAAAAGTATCAGCCACGCAGAGATCGGACCCGGCTAACCAAATGAAGTTGTATCAATAAACTGTGAATCCCGGGTGCGATTCAGTCCTGGCGGGCCCTATTGATGGTGATCTCGCCTAGAAATCGATCCAGTGGATGATGTGATCTTCCAGGTCCCCAGGTGCGACATCTTGCTCGCGCGACGTATGCCCCAGCACGGAGATGCCCGCTGTGTGCACCGTATGCCGGTCTCCGCAGACCAGGTGATGCCACCATTCCAGCGGCTTGTGTTCCGCAATACGGCGGTAGGCACAGGTGGTCGGTAGCCAGGCGAACTGGTCGGTGTCGGTCGTATCCAGCACCATACAATCGCTGACCAGATCCTTGCGGTTGCCGTAATCGCTGCAGCGACAGGTCGACTCGTCCAGCAGACGGCAGGCGACGTCTGTGTAGAAATATCGGCCGGAATCGACATCCTCGAGCTTGTGCAGGCAGCAGCGGCCGCAGCCGTCACACAGCGATTCCCATTCCTCGTCTGTCAGCTGCTCGAGCGTCTTGTCTTCCCAGAAGGCCGGCATGGCGTTACCACATTTCGGTGTTGTACCCGGTTGTGTGTATTATCCATCAAACCGTCAGCGGCTGAGTGGAAAAATGACATCACACCGGGCACGTCAGAAATGGGGCTGGGCGCTGTATGACTGGGCCAACTCGGCGTTTTCGACGACCGTGATGGCCGGCTTCTTTCCGGTGTTCTTCAAGGAATACTGGAATACCGGTCTGGATGTCACCGAAAGTACCTTTCGTCTGGGCGTGGCAAACTCCGTCGCCAGCCTCGTAATCGTACTGGTGGCGCCGGTACTGGGCGCCATCGCGGACAGCATGAACCGCCGCAAGGGCATGCTGTTTGCCTTTGCCTTCGTGGGCATCGTCATGACCGGCGGACTCTACCTGGTGGGCCGGGGCGAGTGGCTGATGGCGACCTTCCTGTATGTCGGCGCCATCATCGGCTTTTCCGGCAGTAACGTGTTTTACGACTCATTGCTGCCGTTCGTTGCCGATGAGCAGGAGCTTGATCGCACCTCGGCGCTGGGCTTTTCGCTCGGCTATCTCGGCGGCGGGATCCTGCTCGCGCTGAATGTGCTCATGACGATCCATCCCGACTGGTTCGGTATAGCCGATGCCACCGCCGCTGTGCGGCTGTCATTCCTGCTGGTCGCCATCTGGTGGCTGGCCTTCTCCATGCCGCTCCTCACCCTCGTTGAGGAGCCGGTCAACGGGGCGACGACCGGCAGGGTCAACGTGATAAGGGAAGGATTCAGCCGGGTCTGGCATACCTTGCATGAAGTCCGGGCACTGAGAAACGTATGGCTTTTCCTGGTGGCGTACTGGTTGTATATCGACGGCGTCGATACGATCGTGCGCAT
>Ga0265306_10000130_pt1 | contig 30426 bp, 20 predicted proteins | sample Helome_3_FD_192493 | JGI IMG/M metagenome (GOLD analysis project Ga0265306, IMG submission 192493) | Marine sediment microbial communities from subtidal zone of North Sea - Hel_20160420 (Illumina Assembly) | ecosystem: Environmental > Aquatic > Marine > Subtidal zone > Sediment ... | reverse complement strand
ACTTCAGCATGTTGCTGGTCGCGGGCCTGGCTTACGCAACCTTCGCCGAGAGGATGGGGCTGCATTTCATTATCGGCGCGTTCCTGGCCGGCATGTTCTTCCATCCCAAATCTGTCGACGTCCAGGTCTATGAGCGCGTGGAAGAACAGATGTCGGGCGTTACACGGGGCTTTCTCGCGCCGATTTTTTTCGCATCGGTCGGCCTGCATCTTGACTTCAGCGCGCTCGCAAGCACCCCGGGATTCGTAACAGGACTTATCCTGATCGCACTTGCGAGTAAGCTGATTGGTTCCGGAGTGCCCGCTTTCCTCGCGGGGCTGTCAAGGCACGAATCCATGATGGTCGGCGTTGGCATGAGCGGTCGCGGCGCCGTCGAGCTGATCATTGCGGGCGTGGCACTGGAGGCCGGGCTTTTCCTGCAGCCGTCGCCGCCCCCGCCTCTCATACAGAGCCTGTATTCCTCGATCGTGATCATGGCACTCGTCACGACCCTCGTTGCACCAATAGTATTGCATTGGCTGATTCGCCATAAACCGGGGGTTCGTCCTGAATAGCATGAACGTATCGATGACCAGACTGACGCGGCTCGTCGTTGCAATTCTTGTCCTGTTGTTTGCCGGCGCCCACGCCAGCGCTCAGGACGCTCGATATGTGCCACTCACTGGAGAGACCCCGTTGTTCTCGGAGAACTCCCTGCTCGAGGTGACCATCACCGCGCCGCTCACCACGCTGATGGAAGAGAGGCCCGATGAGGAATACCTGGCCGGTACGTTCTCTCTCGCGACGGATGAGGGCGAAGAGCGGATTCTCGACCTCAAGCTCCGTACTCGTGGCAAATACCGCCGCGACAAGAGCCACTGCGATTTCACACCCATTCGACTGAACTTCAAGAAGGACCAGCTATTCGACACGGTGCTCGCGGGGCAGGACAAACTGAAGGTCGTTACGCACTGCCGTAGCAGGGATCCGCGCTTCGATCAGCTCGTGCTGCGCGAGTACCTGGCCTACCGTATTTTCAACCTTCTGACGGACAAGAGTTATCGCGTACGACTGATGCGGATCAACTATGTCGATACCGAAGCCGAAGCAACGCGGACCCGTCTCGGATTCGTCATCGAGGATGACGATCATGTCGCCCAACGTAACGGCATGCAGGTCGTGAAGAGGGACAATCTCGAAGCCGAGGATCTCGACCTCGAGCAGCAGAACCTTGTCGACGTTTTTCAGTACATGATCGGCAATACCGAGTATTCGTTGCACGTCTCGGAGCCGAATGACGATTGCTGTCACAACACCGACCTGATGTCAGTAGATGGCGAGAAACCTTATACGCCGCTCCCCTATGATTTCGATTTCGCGGGACTTGTCAGCGCCCCGTATGCAGAGCCGAACCCGCGCTACAAATTGCGCCACGTACGACAAAGGCTGTACAAGGGCCTGTGCAGCAATAACGATCGACTGGCCGGCACGGTACAACGATTCCTGGACAGGAAGGACGCGGTCTTCGAACTCGTCGACCAGCTCGACGGGCTCAATGGCAAGAGCAGGAAACAGGTTGTCGCTTACCTGAACACGTTCTACAAACGCATTGCGGACCCCAGATCAGTCCGGGTCCGGCTTGAGTACAAATGCCGGGGTAGGCTATAGGCTGACCTGGGAACGCAGCTTTCTCATGAGTCCCAGCAGGACGGCGTTGGTCCAGCCGAATCCGTCCTGGACCTCGTATTCACCGCCGCTCCCCGCGCGACCGCTCGTCTCGACGTTGTATTTTTCGAGGAGGCGCCCATGCTGCATGAAAACTTCGACGTTATCCTTGACCCAGCGAGTGCCGCCGGCGCGGGCCTCCTTGTCGAAACCGTAACGCTCCAGGCCGCAGTACGTTATCCACTGCATCGGCGCCCAGCCGTTTGGCCGATCCCACTGCTGCCCTGTCTCGTAAGGGGTAGTCAGCCAGCCGCCGGCCTTTAGAAAATCTGTTTCGATACAGCGCGCGACACCGGCCGCCTGTTCGTCTGTCGCGACACCGAAGAACAGAGGGTACGCGGCCGCGATCGTCAGGGTCCCGGTCGTCTCAAGGCCCGGCAGCGCCAGGTCCATGAACATGCCGGATGGATCGTCGAAGAAAATCGTCTGCAAGAGCTGCTTGCGCGATTCAGCTCTTGCCTTGTAGAAACCGGCTTCGCTCGTTTCGCCGAACATCTCGCACGTCCGCGCCAACGTGTCCTCGAGGTTGTACATCAGGGAATTGAGGTCCACCGGCAATATCTGTGTCGTACGAATCGTCGCCATGCTCTTACGATCCGCGAACCAGCGCGAACTGTAATCCCAGCCTGATTCGGCGCCGGCCCGAACATCCCTGTAAAGCGCCGCTGGCTCCCGGTCCACTGATACCGCCAGCTCCGTGTCCTCCGCGTAGCTCTCCTGCCGGGGTATCTCTTCGTCATCCCAGTAGCGATTGAGGAGCCCGCCGGGCGCAAGCACGACGCGCCGATGCGCGGGATCGGTCGTACAAAGCGTCTCTGCCCCGGCCATCCAGAACGCGTACTCGCGCTTCATGTGCGGCAGGAAACGTCGATAGAATTCGTCTTCCCCGGTGACATCGGCCAGCAGTTCAACCATCAAGGCAAAAAATGGCGGTTGCGAGCGTGAACAATAGTAGGTGCGATTGCCGTTCGGCACGAAACCGATTTCGTCGATCAGGTAGGCAAAATTCTCGACCATATCGTTGATCAGGTCGATCCTGCCGGAGTCCGCCAGTCCCAGCATCGTGAAGTAACTGTCCCAGTAGTAGACCTCGCGAAAACGGCCGCCCGGAACGACGTAGGGATTCGGCAGGGGTATGAGCGAGGAGTGCTCCACTTCGTCGTCAGCGGCCCGTGTCAGCAGATCCCAGAGTTCCTCGATCCGCTGCTCGATCGGCAAAGCTGTTGGATCGCCGGGCGCATCGAGCTCCGCGTCGGGCAATATGAAATTATCTTTTACGAAACTCGCGAGATCGAATCCGGGTTGCTCACGCTCAGCCCGGTAGGCTTCGACGATACTCGGGGGATCCGATTTCGCGATCGCGTCAACGAAGGTCTTCGAATCACCGAGCAAATGCTGTGACTGCACCTGCTCGAATAACTCTGCGTAGATGCGGTCGGGGGATGCCTGGATGTTCATGTTGGCTGCTCATTTTCCAGGTGCTGATCGGTCAGGCGTTTGAAGAAGATCAGCGAGACGATGATCAGCGCGATGGGTAGTAACGAGAAATAGAACGCCGTTTGGCCACCGAATGCCTGGAACAGGTTGCCCGTGATGATCGAGCCCGACGTGCCGCCGAGCGCCGAGAATACGACGATGAGTCCTGCCATCGCGCCGTGCTGGTGCTTGGGCAGCGCTGATAGGATGACCGAGTTGATGGCCGGGTATACGGGCGCAATCAGGAAACCGATCAGCGGAAATACGAAGGCCGCGAGTGGCGCCGTCGCCCATGTTGATGCCTGCGTGCCGCCATCGTTTTGTGCCAATGGCAGCGCGACGAGCACAAGCACTGCTGCAGACACGAGGCCGATAACCAGCACTCGGAGCCAGTCGAAATGTTTCAGCAGCATCCCTGCCGAAAACCGGCCTAACGCGGTCGACGCCGCGAGGATGCTCGCCATCTCGATGCTGAGCGACGGTGCGAGGTTCAGGATGCGGCTGTTGAAGGTCGGCAGCCACGACATGATGCTCTGCTCGATAAGCACGTAAAGGAACGCGCTGATGATGAACACGAGCACGAGCGGCCGGATGCAGAGCTTCAGCATGCCGATGAACTCATCGACCAACGACTCCGGTTCACCGACGTGTGCGGCTCCTTCGTCGATTCTCGCGAAATACAGGAGGACGAACGCTGCCAGCGACATCGCGGCCAGCACGTAGTAGACGTTGAGCCATCCCAGCGACGACGGGTCCGCGTCATCAACGAATGCGCTGAAAATGAAGTAGCCCGACAGCACGCCGACCATGAAGAACGACTCGAGGAAGTTCATCTGGCTTACGTGTTCCTTGTCGGAATCCGTAACCAGACCCAGGGTCGCAAACACCGATACCTTGACAAGCGCAAAGCCAACGCCGGTTGCGGCGAATATAGCCTTCGCCATCCAGAACCCCGGCAGCTGCGGCATAATCAGTGCCACGACCGCAATAAACCCGAGAGCGATCAGCATCACGCGCCGGTAGCCGATTCTGACGATGAACGATGCGACGAGAAACGACGTGATCGCGATGGGCAGGTCCTTGAACGCCTCTAGTACCGCCGCCGAAGACTCGGACACGCCGTAGGTGTTCTGGACCTGAAGAATTACCGTGCCGACGCTGTTCAACAGTATCGCGAATACGAAGTAGTTCAGGAACAGCGACGTCTTGACGAGCCATCGACTCATACTTGCTCCGGTGGCCGGGTTGGCCTGCTAAGTGCCGGGGCAGGCGTTGCGCCTGCCCCGTACCTTTTTTTGTTATTAGAAGAACTCGTAACCGACACTGAACGAGAACGTCCGCGGCATGATGTAGCGGCCGTTCGCATCAGGCGCCGATCCGACGAGGCTGGCCCGCGGATCGCCTTCCGTCAGCGCGTCTTCGTCAGTCACGTTGTCGGCAGACAGCTGCACAAGGAAACGCTCGTTAATGCGCAGCAGTACCCCAAGATCGAGCTTTTCATAGCTTTCCAGTGTTACCGTGTTCGCCGGTTCGCTATACCGATCATCGACCATGGTCAGCGTGCCGAAAACGGTACCGTCTATGTCGTTGACTTCAAACTGGTACCTTGGCGTCACCCGCAGTTGCCAATCGGGCTGTCTTGCCGCTGAGTTGCCGTCATTGGGACCGCTCTTGATCTCGGTATCCTGGATCGTCGCGTTCAGTGACAGGGAGAATCCCATGTCGGTTTCCCAGATGGTATCGACTTCGACACCCGTCGACTCCTGCTTCTGGATGACAGCTCCAGCGCCCGCCAGCGCGACGAAGAACGACGGGTCAACCTCGGTATAGAATCCTGTCGCGTAGATGCTGATGTAGTCCGTTACCCACTTGAAACCCAGCTCGTACTGGTCGACATCCTGGATCAGGTCGTTGCCGCTTTCATAGGCATCAAAGTTGTCGCGGAAGTCGTCGAAATACGGCATCTTGCTGCCGCTGTTGACGCGGCCGAACACGCTCATCTCATCGTTGATCAGGAAATTCGCCGCCGCAGTCCATGCCACGTCTGACTCGTCGTAATCGACCGCTTTGGTCACCTGCCCGTCGAGTCCTTCGTCGACCGTGTAGTTGACCTCGTGATCCTCGGCGCGGACGCCAACGTCAAAGGTCCACTGATCGGTCAGGTCAAATCGCGTTGCGGCGTAGAATGCCGTGGTCGTCGCGTCGCCCGTCGAGTCGATATCGTAGTTCCAGTTGCAGCTATCGATCGTCGGATCGTCGTTGCATTCGATGCCCGTCACGACTTCGCCGCCGCTCCGAACAACTTCGTACTTGTGATTACCGAGTGACCAGTAATCGTCCGATGAAGAGTCGGCAGAGTAGAAGCCGAACGTCGCGGTGCCACGATCGAAGCTGTATTCGAGACTCAGGTCGTTCGTGAACGCGTCGATGTCCTTGCGGACCTCCCAGGCGCCCCAGCGCTGAATGAATTCCGAGTCGGCGATCGCACGACCGCTCACCGAACCGGTAATCGGCCCGGTGACGACAGCCGACGGATCGAGTGTGGGATCCGCGATCAATGCCCCGACATTGACGGCGGAGCCGTCCGGGACCAGCCCGAGCGTGTCGGCATTGCCGTCGGTGTAGCTGAAGCGATTCGTCAGAACCCAGTTGTCGAGGATGTCCAGCGTGATGGAGCCGCCGGTCATCGAGCCGTCCCAACCGCGGCCTTCACCCAGGTCCACTGTCTTCTCGTCGCTGTTGGCGCCGAACATGATGCTGCGCTGCCGGTTCAGGGTGCCAAGCTGGCTGTATTCGGAGTCCACGCCCGGAACCTCAAGCGGAGACGGCAGGTACCACTGACCGTGGTCGTCCGTCTGGCGATGGAAGATATTGATCGTGCCGTTATCCAGGTCTTTGGTCAGGTTGATCGTGAACTGGTTGCCTTCGCGCGCGTTGAATCCCGCGTCGCGAATACCCGGCGAACTCTCGATGTAACCGCCGATCATGTAGTAGAACTCGTCAGCGAGCTCGCCGCTCAGGTACCCGTCGAAACGACTGAGGTCATAGTCCGAGGTCGTGTACTTCACGAGGCCTTCGGTGTCCTCGCTGCCTTCGCGCAGGATGAAGTTAGTGGTCAGGCCCGGCTGCCCGTTCGAGAAAACCGGGTTCGGGCCGCCACGCAGCGCCTCGACGCGTAGCACGGTTTCATCGACACGGAACAGCGTCGTGTTCTCGAGGAACGACAGCGTCGGCGGTGGGAAGATCGGTGCGCCATTTACCTGCAATGAGAAAAACGGTGCGTCACCGCCTCCCGGAAAGCCGCGAACGAAAACGTTCGCGCCGGCAACGCCGCCCGAACTCTCGGACCAGACGCCCGGAACGAGCTTCAGGAGATCGGCAGTGCTCTGCGGTGAGTACTCGTTGATATCGGAGTCGCTCATCGTTGTGATCGCGAAGCTGGCGTCGAACTTCCGGAGCTCAGCGCCACCGGCGACACCGGTAGTGATGATCTCCTCAATCGGCTCGTCCTCGGCGTAGTCAGCCGTATCCTGGGCGACCGCTGGTGGGGACACCGCAAGGGCCGTGAAGAAAACTGACGCCAGTCCGATCCGGCGCCATGTAGATGCATTGGTGGTCATTTTTATCCCCCTACTGCCTGAATATGCCCGAATAAGGTACTCCTGATTGAAATGCATTTCAATAATTTTGAAATGCGTTTCATCCGGGCTATATTGTGCGCTAGACCCAAGCCCCTCGGAACTCACTGTGAAAAAACGCGCCAAGACGATGGCGGACATCGCGGAACTGGCCAACGTCTCGAAGCCCACTGTTTCCAGGGCCTTGAGCAACAGCCCCCTGGTAAACGAGGCGACCCGGGAGCACGTGTTATCAGTGGCTGCCGAGCATGGCTACGCCGTCAATCGCAACGCGCAGAAGCTCAGACACAAGCGCACCAATACGATCGCGGTCTCCATGGATTTCCGCTCGCACCGCGAGAACCATATTTCTGACCCGTTCATGTTCGACCTGCTGGCCGGCGTTTCCGAGGCGCTCGGTGACCGCAACCAGGACCTGCTGCTGTGCGCCCCGAACCACAACGACTCGGTGGCGTTCCGGCAGATCCTGAACGAGCGTGGCGCCGACGGTTTCATTATTCTCGGGCAGGGACATCGCGAGAACATGCTGAAGGAGTTCGCTGCGACCGGCGCGCCACTGGTCGTGTGGGGCGCCGCGGCAGAAGACGCAAACTACTGCGTTGTAGGCAGCGACAATTTCCTGGGGGGTCAACTGGCCGGTCGATACTTTCTGGAGCAGGGTCGACGGCACTTCCTGTTCGTCGGCGACACCTCGTTCCGTGAATTTCACATGAGGCGTGAAGGGCTGCACAGCGTGGCCACCGAGGCAGATACCGACCTCTCCATCGACGACATCGATTTGCATGGATTCAGTTACGATGCCGCGTACGACGCAGCGAACCGCTACCTCGATGTCATCGAGAATCGGCCGGACGCCGTATTCACCTATAGCGACACGGCCGCCATGGCGTTTATTTCGGCGTTTCGGGAGGCGGGAATCAGCGTCCCAGGCGATGTATCAGTAGTTGGCTACAACGACATTCCAGCGGCACAGTATTTCAGCCCTCCGATCACAACGATTCGCCAGGACACGCACCAGGCGGGCCGCGTTCTGGCCGCGAAGCTGATGCGCGTGATCGATGGCGATGAACCCAGGTCGGCGCTGATCCGCACCGAACTGATCGCGCGCGACACCTGACGCTTCGCCAGAAAACCGAACCGCCCGTTGGGCCTGGCGATGCTCGGGATGGAGATGAGGTAAAGTGAACGCTGTGAAAGATCCCGACCTGAAACTGCTGGTACTCGTGTTGTCGGTCGTTGTCCTGGGCGGCGCATTCTGGTTCTTCCGGGAGGACATATTCCCTCCCGCCCCGGAACCGGTCGTGGTGCAGCCCGAGCCTGCCGAGGAAAAAGAGCCGGCTAAGAAAGAGCCGATACACCCGATCGCTTCGCCCGAAATGTCCATGTCGCGCGAGGGCGAACTCGTGCCACTGCCACCGCTCGACGACAGTGACAGCTACTTCCTCCTCGCACTGATCGACCTGTTCGGATCAGGCGTCGAACCCGTTCTCGTTCGCGAAGCGCTTGTCGACAAGTTCGTTACTACCGTAGACAACCTGACACGCAGTCACGTGGCAGAGAAGGTTCGCCCGGTCGGCAGACTCTCTGGGGCATTTACCGTCGACGCAACAGCAGATAAGCGAACGTTCGAACTCAGTAATGACAACTTCGCACGCTACGATCATCTCGTCGACATGGCGACGAATGCCGACATCGAGGCCGTCGTCGCCATGTATCGTCGCTTCTATCCGCTGTTCCAGGAATCCTACGAGCGACTCGGCTACCCGGACGGCTATTTCAACGACCGGGTCGTGGAGGTTACCGACCACCTGCTGGCGACGCCCGTGATCGAGGAGCCTGTCCGGCTCCTGCGGCCACACGTGCTGTACAAGTTCGCGGATCCAAATACCGAGGCGCTCTCGAGCGGCCAGAAACTCCTGATACGCATGGGCCCCGTGAACGCCGAGAGGATGCAGGAGGTGCTGCGCCGGCTCCGATTTCAGATCGCTCGCACTCCAACCTGAACGATATCGCTTGCCCCATTCGGGCGAACCTCGCGCCCCGACCTAAGCCAATGAAAAATCGGGCAAATAATCACCTATAGCATTGATGTTTATACTGATTGACTCCCCCCGGGCCCCATGCAATAAGGGCAGCTAAAGCATTGCAGGTACAGTTTTCCGGGCGCAGGTACGGCGGGGGACAAAACGTGTCAAATCCACAGATCGCAGGCGATACCAAGTATTTGTTCAAACGGGACAAGACCTGGTGGGTAAAACTCGCCGTGCCGCGGCAGCTGCGTGACGCCCTCGGCTACGATCTCAGGCGTTCGCTACACACCCATGACCTGGAAGCAGCGCGCAAAGCGCGCTGGCAGGTCATAGACGAGATGCGCGCCGAAATTGCGAAGTCGGAAGCGCAGCAAACAAGCAAATCGGTCGGCAAGACCGAACAACAAACGCGTGGCGAGGAGAGACAGGTGCAACGTGGCGTTCAGAAAGTAGATCAGCACATCGTCGAAATCGTCAGCGATTCCGGAGAAGGTGCGCAAAAGTGCGGCCAGATCCTGGGCCTCGTGAGCGGCAAGATGGGAAACGGTGTCTGGACCGTCGAGATCATCCCCGCCGAAATCCAGCCGCCTGCCCGCGAGCGACAGGGTGCCAGTGGCATCCGCGTCCGTATGGGCTCGAAGTACATGACCAACATGGGCGACGAGGCTGACATGGTCGTCGCGTTCAACGAACAGGTCCTCTACTCGCGGATCATGAATCGCGCGTACAAGAAAGGCACCGTTGTCCTGCTCGAGAACATGTGGGCCGAGGATCCCGAAGAGAAAATTCGCGAGCAATACCGGGAGGCGCTTGCTGACTTTCACGAGCAGGGGCTCGTCGTCCACGAGCTGCCGATCGAGAAGGAATGCCTGAAAATCGTATCCGACGCTCGCAAGGGCAAGAACATGTTCGTGCTCGGTATGCTTTGCCATATCTATCATCGAGACGGCGACAAGGCGAAAGACGAGATAGCGAAAACATTCCGGCGCAAGGGTGACAAGGTCATCAAGGTCAACCATGACCTGTTCGATGCCGGTTACGCGTTCGCGGCCGACAACATCGATTACGAGTATGAGATACCGGCCACGGAAGGGGATCGCCTCGAGTCGGCTGTGGTGATCAACGGCAATACGGCTGCCGGTCTCGGCGTCATGGCCGCCGGCATAGAACTCGTCGCGATGTATCCGATCACGCCGGCGACGTCGGCATCTCATTACCTCGCCGATGATTTCCACCTGACCGGCGGCTTCGTGCACCAGGCCGAGGACGAGATCGCTGCGATCGGATTCGCGATCGGAGCGTCCTACGCCGGCAAGACAGCCTGCACGATTACGTCCGGCCCGGGCATGGCGTTGAAGACCGAGATGATCGGCCTTGCGGTCATGGCGGAAGTACCGCTCGTGATCATCGACGTGCAGCGCGGCGGACCTTCGACGGGCCTGCCCACGAAGATCGAACAGGGCGATTTGTTGTCGACCCTGTACGGCGTACCTGGCGACTCCCCCAAAATTGTGATTGCCGCAGCAACGATCTCCGAGTGTTTCCATTTCGTCGTCATGGCACGCAAGCTGGCTGAGTCTTTCCGCACACCCATAATCCTCCTCACGGACGCGAACCTCGCGACAGGCGTTCAGCCGATCGAGCGGCCCGAGGTTACGGAAGACTGGTTTGCGCCGCCCATCGATCAGTCCGCATGGGACACGAACGTTGCCCCGTATGACTGGGACACGAAGACGGGTCTCTCGGAAAGGCCGATTCCGGGAATGCGCAACGGCGAGTACATCCTCACGGGCCTGGCGCATAACCGCAACAGCAAGATCGCGTACGACTCCGCGTCGAACCAGGAAGGTGCCGACATGCGCAGCCGCAAACTCGCGGCACTCGGCGCAAGCATGAAACCACCCGAGATACACGGCGATAAAGCGGGTGACCTGCTCATCGTCGGCTGGGGTTCGACGCTCGGCGCCATCGAAGAAGCCGTCGACCGCGCGCGGGCTGAAGGCAAGAACGTATCCTCGCTACACCTGAGATTCCTGTCGCCCCTCGAGCCCGGCCTCAAAGAGATATTCGAAGGTTTCAGGAAAGTGATGACCGTCGAGATCAACTACAGCGACGATCCCGATGCGCCGCTAATCACGAGCGAGAATCGCCGTTACTCGCAGCTCGCGATCGTGCTGCGCTCTCACACACTCATGGATATCGACTGCTGGTCGCTCATACCAGGCCACCCGCTACAACCCGGGACCATTCACAAAGTTATCGACACGCAGCTCGCGGAGATGGAAGGAGCAGAACTATGTTCGGCCTGAAAGGTGACTGGTCTCTCGAGGTCAAGGAACGCTACTTCACACTGGAAGACTATTGCGGTGCCGAGCCACGCTGGTGCACAGGCTGCGGCGATCATGGAATCCTGGCCGCCGTACACCGGGTCTGCCGTGACGCGCAGCTGAAGCCCGAGAAGACCGTGGCGGTATCCGGAATTGGCTGCTCCAGCCGGCTGCCACACTACATGAAGACCTATGGCTTCCACGGCCTGCACGGACGGGCCCTGCCGGTCGCGTGCGGTATCAAGTCGCGGCGCCCCGATCTCGACGTGTGGGTCGCGACGGGCGACGGCGATTGTTTCTCGATCGGTGGCGGCCACTGGCTGCACGCCATGCGTTACAACATGGACCTGACGATGCTGGTATTCGACAACGGTATCTACGGCCTGACCAAGAAGCAGACGTCGCCCACCACCCCGCTCGATGTGCCAACGAATACACATCCATCGGGGGCGCTGTTGCCGCCGCTCAATCCACTGACCGTGACCCTCGGGATCACCAATGTTTCGTTCGTCGCCCAGATCGTCGACTGGAATGCGCCGCTCCGGCACGAAGTCATCAGGAAAGCACACGAGCACAAGGGAACCAGCTTCGTTCGCATCATCCAGCGCTGCCCGGTGTACGTGGAAGCCATCGGCAAGCGCCTGCAGGACGAGCCCGAGAGGATGCAGCTCGTCACGCATGAGAAAGGCGTGCAGTTCGATGATTCGATCAAGCGCCTGTTCCCGAACCACGCCGAACACGATCCGTCCGACCTGGCGGCCGCCCGCGAACTGGCACAGATGGAAGGCGTCCTGCCGCTCGGAATCCTCTATCAAGATCCCGAAGCGCCGCGATACGACCTGATGTCCTCCGTGGGCATGGACATGAGTGCCGGGGAGAGGCTCGCGGGCCTGAACAAGGCGCTCGATCATTTCGCGATCTAGCACTGAGAGACAATGAACTCCGTAACGGAAAGCAGGCAAGACAGGGCCGGTATCGCTGCAACGGAGACTAACGTGATCGACCTGCTGCGGCGTTTCCACTACGGCGAGCCTGCGGCCTCGGCGAAAACGACGGCACCGGGCGGTGACGTGCTGCCCGCCTTGCTCAATCCCTACCGCGACGCATCGACGATCCGCTACCAGTATCCGCTTTACCTGCTGCCACCGAATCCGGAGCCATCTAGCGACAAACCCGTCCTTGCAAGACCGATGAGCGAACATCTCGCGGATTCGGTGGCCGAGTTCGCGCTGGGTGCGGACGATGCACGGATACTCAAGGACAATCTTCCGTGGATCGAGCGTTATCTGCGGCAACATCTCGAGGCTCCGGACCCGGTCGATGCGCCCGCACTGTTTGCAGAGGCGGCGGCTGCCCTGCAGCAGCACCTCGACCTGGAGTCGGGCAGCCGAGACAAGTTGGGCGCCGACCTCGAACGGCTCCGGGAGGCGCTCGCGCTGGGCGGACAGTTCCTGGCTTACGGGCCAAACGTGTCATTGCACCTGCTGGTGCATGCGGTCCGGCATCAACACGAACACAGCCGCGAGCGGCTACGAGGCAAGATCGACAAGCGCATTCACAGCCTGCGCGCCCTGCTCGATGTCGAGAAGTCCAAGTCAGCCGATGCCAAACAGCCCGGCGGTGTCGAAAGCAGCGTCGGCCCGGGATCGAGCTACTTCGATACGGGCGCGCTGTCAGGGATGCTCGAGCAACGCGTGCAAGGCTCCGTCGAGATGGCGGCCGCGCGCCGAGCCAGGATCGAGCGCGCTTTGCAGGAACTGGAAGGCTGGCAGGATCAGCCCGTACTGGTGCGTTTCGTTGGCGAGCTTCAGGACGAATCGATCGGCGACCTTGCTGTTGTCGCAATAACGGGCAGCGATGATCCCTGCACAACCGCAGCCGAAGAATTCGAGAAAGACGCGGCTCGCTTTGCACGTTTGTTCGCGTCGCTCAGGATTGCCGAGCTCGAGAGCGACGACAACTACAACCCCGAGGTGCACGATTCCTGGTTCGCCAGCTTCGACTGGCAGGCATTTTCCGATGCGGAGCTGCAGCTCGTCACCCGGATCGTGGCACTGGTGTCCGCGAACCACCTTGCCGGCGACGGATTGCCGTCGTTCTCGCGCCTCCTCGGGTCGCGCCTTCCCGTGCACATAGTGAGCTGGGTACGAGCCTACGATAACCCGGGCGCCCAGCGCGGCGACGGCCCGTTCGATTCCTATCGATTCGAACTCGCGTACTTCGGCGTCGGACATCGCCAGGTCGTGGTGGCGCAGACGTCGGCGGCGCGCCACGAGGACCTGCTGTCAGGATTTCTTTGCGCGCTGAACAGCAACCGCGCCAGCCTGCACCTGGTTAATCGTGGCACGCAGAGCAAGACGAAGAAACCTTTGCTCGATCCCTGGTTCGTAGCAAGCGCCGCTCTCGAGAGTCGTGCTCACCCGTTCGTGCTGGTCAATCCCGACGCGGGCGATCATGCCGCGGAGCGCGTGTCCTTCGACGGCAACCCGCAGGCGGATAGCGACTGGCCGGTAGAGAAGCTCGAGTACCGCAGTGGCGACGGTGAGGTGACCGAGATGGACCTTGCGTTCACGTTTGCCGATTACGCGTTGCTGATGCCCGCATTGCACGATCACTTCCGCAGGGTGCCGCCGGGCTTCGAGTCGCCGGATCTCGTGCCCGTCGACCGATATCTCGATGGCGACTCCGTCGATCGATCCGTGCCGTTCGTCTGGGGTATCGACGACCAGGGCGTGCTCACAAGGCTCGTCGTGTCGCGTGCCCTCGTATTCGCGTGCCGTGATCGGCTCAACTACTGGCGAACCCTGCAGGAGCTTGCGGGTATCCACAACTTCTATGTCGAAGAAGCCATCGACAGGGTCATCAACGAGCAGCAGGCCGCTATCGAGGCGGAGCGCGAGCAGCTGCAAAAGGCGCACGAAGAGGCAATCGAGAACGTGCGCTCCGAGGCGGCGGGTGATGCGATGGGGCAGCTCGTCGACGTGCTGATGGGTGCCGACCTGTCGGACATGGTCGGCACAGGCAGCCAGATTGCCAGCATGCCTGCGAGTGAATCGGCCGCGATTACAGAACCGGGCGAAATGGACGTTGAACCCGTGGCCGAGCCCGAGCCAGGCATCGAGGAAGAGGAAGAGCTGAGTTTCGACGAACCCTGGCTCGACACCGACATGTGTACTACGTGTGATGACTGCATGGGTGTCAACAAGATGATGTTCGTCTACAACGACAACAAGCAGGCGATCATCCGCGACCCGCGGGCCGGGCCCTTCGCCGACCTCGTTGCGGCGGCAGAGATTTGCCCCGCCAAGTGTATCCATCCGGGCAAGCCGCTGGATCCGAACGAACCTGGTCTGGATGAGCTGATCGCCCGCGCCGAACCGTTCAACTAATGAACAGCCTGCTCACAGCGCCGGCCATCATGGCAGGAATCGGGTTGTTCTTCGGCGCAATACTCGCGATCGCCCAGAGATTCCTCAAGGTGGACGAAGACCCCCGGATCGAGGCTACCAACGAGCTGCTGCCGGGCACGAACTGCGGCGCCTGCGGCCAGCCGGGTTGCCTGCCGTTCGCGCAGAAGCTCGTCGCGGGAGAGGTCGACCCCGGGCAGTGCACGGTCAGCACCGACGACGGCATCGAGCAGATCGCGGAGTTCCTCCAGGTGGACGTCGGCCGCCAGGAGAAACTCGTCGCGCGGCTGCGCTGCGCCGGTGGTGGCGCGCAGGCGCACCAGATCGCAGAATATCGCGGCTTCGAGGGATGCCGCGCCGCGGCCATCGTATCGGGAGGCGGCAAAGGCTGTTCCTGGGGGTGCCTCGGCCTCGGCGACTGTGAGGTCGCCTGCACCTTCGATGCCATTCACATGAATGCGAACGGGCTACCGCAGGTAGACACGGAGAAATGCCGTGCCTGTCCGGACTGCGTTGCAGCCTGCCCCAGGGACCTTTTCGAGCTCGTACCGCTACAACAAAACCTGCTCGTGCAGTGCAGCATCCCGCTCGCGGGCGAAGCGGCCACGCAGCTTTGTTCGGTCGCCTGTGACGCCTGCGGTAAGTGCGTGGCGGATGCTGCTCCCGGACTCATACGCATGGAAGGCAATCTCCCGGTCGTCGACTACTCGGCGGGCGGTCCGGCCAGGCCCGACGCCGTGTTCCGCTGTGCCACCCATTCGATCGTCTGGCTCGAGAAAGAACAATTCCAGGACCAGGAACCCAGGAAGGCGGGTACGGGATGACTCTGCGTAGCGTCGCGATCGAGTGGTACCGCCGGGCTTTCGGCGCTCCGGCCGGATCCGATATCCGTGATGAAGGATTCGAGACCGTTCTCGATGGCAACACGGCCGTCGCGCTCGCCGAGGCCGGCATCACTAACCACGCCGTGCTCGGCAGTTCGATGCCGGCGGACGCAGCGGATTCCGTATGGCTCGGAGAACTCGAAAGAGGCCACACGAACCTTTACGGCGAGGCGCTCTATGCGCAGACGGCCGAAGGCCCTCGCGGCATTGTTGCGGCAGCAACCGGCCTTGCCCTGGCCGGTAAGCGCGCTACCGCATTTCTCTCGGGCCAGGATATCGCGGCGACCCAGGACCTGCTGATATCGGCTGCCGGCAAGCACGTCCCGCTCGTCCTGCATCTCGTTGCGCGTGCGGCCACGTCACATGGAAGCGCGTTGGGCAGCGGCCACGGCACGGTTCACCTCAGCGCGGACTCCGGTTTCTTCATGCTCGTTGCCACGAACGTGCAGGAGGCTGTCGACTTCACCTACATCGCCAGGCGAGTTGCCGAAGAAGCCCTGGTGCCCGGCATGGTCGTCATGGACAGCGAACAGACGGCGCTCGCGGCGCAGGACGTTCGCCTGTTGTCGCCAGCGCAGGTCAGCAGCTTCCTGGGACCGTCCAGAGAACTCATCGAATCGCCAACCACGGCACAGAAGCTGCTGTTTGGCGAAACCCGGCGGCGTGTGCCCGCGTGGCACGATCTCGATGAACCCGTGCTCACCGGCTCGTTGTTCGGGGCGGAGTCGTTCGCGCTCGGGGCATTTGCCCGCGGTCCGTACTTCGACGCGTTCGTTGCAGAGTCGCTTGCCGGGGCATTCGACCAATTCGCGGCAAGGACCGGCAGACATTACGAATCCGTATCGCGTTACAAGCTCGATGACGCAAAGACCGTGCTGCTGGCACAGGGTGCTGCTGTCGAGACGGCGCGCGTCGCCGCAGACTGCCTGCGGAAAGAACACAAGGTCCGCGCAGGCGTCCTGGGCATCCATGCGCTCCGGCCTTTCCCGGGCGAACAGGTCGCGGCGGCGCTCGAAGAGCCGGACGCGGTATTCGTACTCGAACGCTTGCAGGCGCCGATGTCAGGCGAACCACCGCTCAGCCGTGAAGTTCGCGCAAGCCTGGATCAATCGCAAAAAAACCGACGGACGGACTGCCATTCCGTGCTCTTCGGTATCGGCGGGTTGCCACTGCGTGTCGTCGACCTGGTCGAACTCTGCACCACGGCGGAATTAGGGTCACTGTCCCCCCTCTACCTCGGGATATCGTTCGACGACACGTCGGGCGAACAACCGAAACGGGAAGTCTTGCTCGACGCACTGCGGCGCGACTACCCCGGCGTGGCGAACCAGGGAATTCGTGCCGGAGGCGATATGCATTCCGCCGGGCAGCCCGGCTCGCTCAATATCCTGGTTCGCGGCGGCGACGATGAAGAAGATGTCCACACCCGGGCAGGGGCCCTGTTGCACAGGCTAGAGGGTGGCCGTGTACGCAGCCGGCCGGCTGTAACCTGGACGCAGGGGGGCGACCAGCACGAAGACTGGGTCGTCCACGGCGACGACACGCTCCAAGATCCGGGCGACGGTGCCGCCCCTGACGTGACGCTCGATCTGTCGAGGGGCGAGATTTCGCTCGGGCGGGAATCGAAGCGTTATCGCGCACCGCTCGAAAATGTCAGCGATAAGCCGGAGTACCTCCTGGGCGCGCTGTTCGGCGTGTTGACCAGCACCGGAATGCTCGACGCCAGGACGCGCCGGGTAATTGCTTCCCGAGAAAACATGCTGGAGGGTGTCGATGCGGGGCGCCGTGACGAACTTCTAGCAGCCTTTCGATCGGGACTCGAGAACGTTGCCGAGCTCGACACTGGCGAAACCACGGAAGGCAGGAGCCGGTGGGAAGGTGAAGTACCCGAGGCCGTGAAACACCTCGGTCGTGACGACGAACACTACGCGAGCTTGCCGCGATTCTGGGACCAGATCGGCGTGCTGCATCGCGACGGACTTTCCGAACGCCTGACCGCGGGACCTTACCTTGCCACGGGCACAATGCCACCGCTGAGTTCGACGTTTAACGACCTCAGCGCATCGCGAGAAACACTGCCGGTTTTCGATCCGGCGCTCTGCACAGGATGCGGCAAGTGCTGGACGCACTGCCCCGATAGCGCTATCGGTGTCGTCGCGACGACGCCTGCCGCGCTAATCGATGCCGGCATCAGTCTGACCGGTGCGGAAGCGGTGCGGCAGGTCGCCCCGAAACTCGCCTCTCGAGTTATTGCCGATAACAAGTCGGCCGAAAATACGCCCTCGAGTTTCGGAGAAATGATCGACGACGCCTTCGGCTGGCTCGAGGGCAAAATGCCATTGCCTGATGAGCGTAAACAGGCAATCAACGACGGCCTCGGCAAGATTCGTGACGAGATCGGCGCGCTGCCCGTCGCGATCACCGAGGCGTTTTTCCACAAGCCCGAGGCACGTTCGAAAGACAGTGCGGAACTGCTATCGCTAGCGATCAACCCCGACGCATGCAAAGCCTGTGATATCTGCATCAAGGTTTGCGAGCCCGAAGCACTCACAGCGGCCGCACAGAACGAAGAGTCCCTCGAACGGGCCCGGGCGCTCTGGGCAACCTGGGGCAGGACGCCCGATACCGGGTCGGAAACCATTGAGCGCGCGGCCGAAGATAACGACGTCGGCAGATTGCCCGCCCTGCTGCTCTCCCGGTTTTGCCAGTTTGCACTCGCGGGCGGCGACCCGGCCGAAGCCGGATCCGGCGAGAAGATGGCGACGAGGCTGATGCTGTCTGCGACCGAGTTCCACCAGCAGCCACTCGTGCAGCGGTTCGCAGAGGCGCTTTCCGAGGCTCGCGATGCCGTGTCGTCGCTGGTCACCGAGACACTGTCCGGCACATTGCCGGTCGAGGACCTGGACGCGATCACGGAGCAGTTGCAACGCACCGCGACTCCGCGCGTCGACCTGAAGACCCTGGCCGAGGCGACGGGGTCAGGAGACCATTCGGTCGATACGACCCATCTGCTGGGACTCATCGATCTTCTGAACAAGCTCGATAACGCCCACCACCGACTCGTCCGCGGCGATCATGGGCTCGGCCGGGCGCGCTACGGGCTGGCCGTAGCCGGCGGCAGTGCAGCGAACTGGGCCGGCGCATTTCCTCACAACCCGTTCCAGGCACCTGTGCTCATCGACATGAGCGGCGATGCCGCGCAGCTCGCTGCAGGCCTGATCGAGGCACACCTCGACGAAACGACGGACCTGGTTCGCCTCCTGCGGCTCGCCCGCCTCGAAATCGAGCAACCCGACGGCATCGAGTGGCAACGCGAAGCACTCGCGGGTTTGCGATGGGGAGACCTCAACGCCGAAGAATACGAAGTCTGCCCGCCGCTCGTGCTCGTGGGCAGCGACGAAATGCTCGCCGGACGCGGGCTGGGACAGCTGGTCTGGCTGCTCAACTCCGGTCTTCCCGTAAAGGTGCTCGTACTGAAGGCCCTGGACTTTGCCGATAAGGCCGCCAACCGCGCGGACCTCGACCTGATCGCGATCGCACAACGCAAGGCCTACGTAGCGTTGACCTCGATCGCCCATCCCGATCATCTCGGCGACAGCATGCTCGAGGCGCTGGCCTTTGACGGCCCTGCCCTGATCCAGGTCTACGCACCGAGCCCGACGCGGCACGGATTCCCGAGCGAGGACGCGTTGCGCCAGGCTGAGTTCGCAGTCACGAGCCGGGTCACGCCGCTGTTCCGCTACGATCCGGCGGCCGCCGGCGTATTCGGGTCCCGCATCAGCCTCGATGGCAACCCGTTGCCTCAAGAGTCAATGGTCCCTCACGAGGAAAATCTCCTGGCACCGGCGGACTGGGCGATCGGGCAAGGACGATTCGAGCGCCACTTCGAGCCGCTCGCCGATAACGCGCCCGGTCCGATCGTGTTGCACGAGTGGCTGCAACTGGACACGCAAGGCCGCACGAGGAAGACGCCTTACGTCATAAAAGGCGAGCAGCGCTACTCGATGACGCCCGCCGTGATCGAGTGGTCGAAAAAGTGTCTCGAGACCTGGCGGACACTGCAGGAGTTGACCGGCATCGTCACGCCGTTCACGGAACAACTCGAGCAGGATATCCGCGCTGAACTCGCGGCCGGGCACCAGGCAGAACTCGATGCGCAGCAAGAAGCTGCTGACGAGAAAATCCAGGCGATGCAGCAGAAAACCGAAACCGAGATCGCGAGCAAGATTCGCAGCCGCCTCATGCAGCTCGCGGCACGCAAGCGGGACTGACGCGCATGAAGTCGCTACGCCTGTTACGCCGCAGCTTCGAGCACGGAGTGCATCCGGCCCATCACAAGAACCAGACCGAGAACCTGCCCATACAGCGTGTCCCGTTCGGCAAGGACTACATCATGCCGCTGGGCCAGCACATCGGGGTACCAAGCAAGGCCGTTGTGGAAGCCGGCGAGCGGGTCAGGCGCGGCCAGGTGATCGCAGAGCCCGGGGGCTTCGTCTCCGCGGCGCTGCACAGCCCCGTCACGGGAACGATTCGCGAGGTCGGCAATTTTCGCGGCGTCGACGGGCGGTTTGCGCCCGCGATCGCGATCGAGGCCGATGCCTACTCGACGCAGCAGGTGGAACCCGATCCCGCGATGGACTGGCAGTCACTGTCGCTCGAGGATTTCATCGCAGCCGTGCAAATGGCGGGCATCGTCGGCATGGGTGGCGCGGCGTTCCCGTCACACGTCAAGCTATCGGTACCTGAAGGCGTAACAATACGGCACCTGCTTGTGAATGGCGCCGAGTGCGAACCCTACCTGACCAACGATCATCGCCTGATGCTCGAGCGCCCGGAAGCACTGCTCGAAGGTGCGGAGATCATGCGCCAGAAGCTCGGGGCCCAGGACACGATCATCGGTATCGAGGCCAACAAGCCCGACGCGATCGATATCGTCAACCGGCACATCAATCCGGATCAACCCGTGCGAGTCGTGCCGCTGAAGGTCAAGTACCCGCAGGGTGCCGAGAAGATGATGATCAAGAGCGTCTTCGGCAAAGAGGTGCCTGCCGGGCAGCTGCCCCGGGACGTCGAGGTCAACGTCAACAACGTTGGCACGATCGTCGCGATCGCGGACTACTTCCTGCGCGGCATGCCATTGATCGAGCGGGTCGTGACGGTTGCGGGACCGGGCGTGACCTACCCCGCGAACCTGATCGTGCCGCTCGGCACGCCCGTGCGCGACGTCGTGCGATTCTGCGGCGGTCTCAAAGGCGGCACGCGCGAGATCATCATGGGCGGGCCCATGATGGGCCGGCCGATCGCCAGCCTCGATGTCCCGGTACTCAAAGGCTGCTCGGGTGTGCTCGTCTTCACCGAGGAGCAGACGGCCAGGCGCAAGGAGTATCCCTGCATACGCTGCGGCCGCTGCCTCGAAGCCTGCCCCTACTTCCTGAACCCGTCGCGATTCGCCCGCCTGGCCAGGGCGCGCATGTTTGACGAGATGAAGGCCTACCACGTTTTCGACTGCGTCGAATGCGGCTGCTGTACGTTCGCATGCCCATCAGATATCCCGATCGTGCAGTTGATTCGTACGGCCAAGGACGACCTCACGCACCGCAAGGAGCCCGACGCGTGAAAAAGAAAGACCCGGAGCTCCTGCTGTTCCACGCGCCGCTGTTGCGCCAGGGCATGACGACACCCAGGGCGATGCGCGATGTGATCTATGCGCTGCTGCCGGCGACCGGCGCAGCGCTGTGGTTTTTCGGACTGAGCGCCATCCTCGTCATCGGTGCGTGCATCGCCGGTGCCATTGCGGCCGAAGTCCTGTTCGCTTCCCGTGAGAATCGCGGCGAGTCCCTGCACGATGCCACGGGAGTCCTGACCGGGCTATTACTCGGACTAACCTTGCCGCCCGGCCTGCCGATGTGGATGGCGTTCCTCGGTGGATTCGTGGCGATTAGCCTGGGCAAGGTCATCTGGGGCGGCCTGGGGCACAACCTGTTCAACCCGGCCCTGCTCGGTCGCGCATTCCTGCTCGCGACCTTCCCGATTGCGATGACCAGCTGGGTCACCGGCGGCAATGGCGAGTTCTTCAACGTTTACCCGAGCAACCTGGCGCTGCCGTTCATGCAGTCCAATATCGACGGCGTAACCGCAGCGACACCGCTTGGCCTGATGAAATTCGATCAGGAGGTCACGCCGCTCGCGGACCTCGCGTTCGGCAAGACCACGGGCTCGCTCGGCGAGACCAGCGGTTTGCTGTTGCTGCTTGGCGGTATCTATCTCTGGCTCCGTCGCGACCTCGACTGGCGCATCCCCGTCAGTATCCTGCTCACAGTCGCGATCTTCTCGGGTTGCCTCAGCCTCGTCGATGCGGAGCGTTTCCCGTCGCCGCTGTTCTCGGTCTTCTCGGGCGGCCTGATGCTCGGCGCAATCTACATGGCGACGGACCCGGTCACCTCGCCCGTCACGCCGCGCGGCGCCTGGATCTTCGGCATCGGCGTCGGCGTCCTCGTGATGCTGATCCGGGTCTTCGGCGGCCTCCCGGAAGGCGTCATGTACGCGATCCTGCTCATGAACGCGGCAACACCATTGATCGATCGATACACGCAGCCCCGCGTGTTCGGCCGCAAGGCGAAGTCGCAATGAACGCGGCGGCACCCAGTTCGCTGCGCCTCGTACTCACGCTCGCGATCGCGGGACTCGTCTCGGGCGTCGCGATCATCGGCATCTACGAATCGACTTTGCCCACGATCACGGCGAACAAGGCACGCGAGTTGCGCGAGGCAGTATTCAAGGTATTGCCCGGAGTGAGCGCAATGCAGCAGTTTGCCTACCGTGGCGGAGAACTCGTCGTGGCGTGGGAACTGGCCAAAGACGAGAAAGCCGTCTACGGCGGCTATGACGATGAAGGCGGCTTCGTCGGGTACGCCATACCGGGGGCGGGCCCCGGCTTCCAGGACACGATCGGCCTGTTGTACGGCTACACGCCCGAGAAGAATCTCGTGCTCGGCATGGAGATACTCGAGAGCCGCGAAACCCCGGGGCTCGGCGACAAGATCTACAAGGACGCCGATTTCGTCGGCGGCTTCGGCGCGCTCTCGATCGAGCCCGAGATCGTCGCCGTCAAGAAAGGCACGAGCAGCCGGCCGAATGAGATCGATGCGATAACAGGCGCGACGATTTCCTCCAAGGCCGTCGTCAGGATTATCAACGAAACGCATGCGGAGTGGCTGCAAAAGCTGCCACCACCGGGCGCCGAGCCGCCCCTCGCCGAATCGGCGGGGTCCGGAGCGCAGCCATGAAGAAGAACGAATCCTACGACGAGTTCATCAAGGGCATCTGGCGCGACAACCCGGTGTTCGTGCAAGTCCTCGGCATGTGCCCGATGCTGGCCGTTACCAATTCGGCGATCAACGCGATAGCGATGGGCATGGCAACGTTTTTCGTTTTGGTCGGCTCGAGTTTCCTCGTGTCGAGCTTCCGGGCGTGGATTCCAAAACAGGTACGTATCTCCTGCTTCATCATCATCATTGCGACGTTCGTGACGGTTGCGGACTACACGCTGCTCGCGCTCGTGCCGAAAGTGCACAAGGAACTCGGCGCGTTCATCCCGCTGATCGTTGCAAACTGCATGATCCTCGGCAGGCAGGAGGCATTCTCTTCACGGTACCCCGTGCGTCTCGCCGTGCTCGATGCGATGGGGATGGCCAGCGGCTTCCTGCTCGCGCTGTTCTCGCTCGGCGCCATCCGCGAGATTCTCGGTGACGGCGCGCTGTTCGGCATCAGTCTCTTCGGCGAGAACTTCGAGCCCTGGGTCATCATGATCCTGCCACCCGGTGGCTTCCTGACGCTAGGCATCATCCTGCTGTTCTTCAACTGGTTCAGGCTGAAGAAGGACGAGTTCCTGGCCGATGTGGCCGAAGCGGAAAGGGGCGGCAACTGATGGACAACCTCCTCTGGATCTTCATCAGCGCTTTACTCGTCAACAACTTCGTGCTGACCTATTTTCTCGGCCTCTGTCCGTTCCTCGGCGTGTCGAATTCCCTCGAGACCTCCGCACGCCTCGGCCTCGCGACGACGTTCGTCATGCTCGTAACGGCCGTGTGCGCATGGGTACTGAATACTTACGTATTGATCCACGCACCGTATCTCCGGCTGATCTGCTTCATCGTCGTGATCGCAAGCACCGTGCAGTTCATCGAGATGCTGATCAAGAAGCTGAGCCCGGCACTGTTCCGCGCGATGGGTATTTTCCTGCCGCTGATCACGACCAATTGCGCGATTCTCGGGCTCGCAATCTTCGCCACCAACAGGGGTTACGGATTCGTTGAAGGCATCGTCTATGCGCTCGGCGCGGGCATCGGCTTCACGCTGGCGCTGGTATTACTCGCCGGCCTGCGAGAGGAATCGGAGCTGTCCGACATTCCGCAGCTCATCAAGGGCACCGCAATGAACCTGATCATCGCCGGCATATTGTCCATGGCCTTCATGGGCTTTGCCGGCCTGTTCAGTTCGACCTGAGGAGATCGCGATCGTGATGACGTATGCGCTTCCGTTGCTCGCCATAATCTCGCTGTGCGCTTTCTGGGCGGTATTCCAGGTCTGGCTGTCACGACACGACCCGGATGCGGGCAAGAGATCGCTGAAGTGCGGCAACTGCGATTGCGACGAGCAGTGTGAACCGGACGAAAGCAGGAATCTCTAGCCAGCGGCAACATTGAACGGCAGAATCGTACTGAAGGAAGTTCATTGACCGACACGACCTACCCACATCTCCTCGCGCCACTGGACCTTGGTTTCACGACGCTCAGGAACCGTGTGCTCATGGGTTCCATGCACACGGGGCTCGAGGATGGCAACAAACACGATCGCCTCGCCGCCTATTTCGCCGAGCGCGCCCGCGGCGAAGTCGGCCTGATTGTTACGGGTGGCTACGCACCCAATCGGGCCGGCTGGGTAAAACCCTTCGCAGGCAAGCTCACGACCCATGGCGAAGCCGCCAGGCATCGCATCCTTACTGACGCAGTGCATGCCGAAGGCGGCAAGATCGCGATGCAGATCCTGCACGCGGGACGGTACGCCTACCATCCCCTGGCCGTCGCTCCGTCACGCATTCGTTCGCCGATTACGCCGTTCACCCCGCGGGAACTGTCGACCGCGGGCGTCGAGAAGCAGATCAGAGCGTTCGTGCAATGCACGCAACGCGCCCGCGAAGCCGGCTACGACGGCGTCGAGATCATGGGTTCCGAGGGCTACTTCATCAACGAGTTCCTCGTGAAGCATACGAACCAGCGAACCGACGAATGGGGCGGCGACTATTCGCAGCGCATGCGCCTTCCCGTCGAGATCGTTGCGCGCGCTCGCGAGGCCGTTGGCGAGGACTTCATCATCATCTACCGCCTGTCGATGATCGACCTGATCCCCGATGGCAGTAGCTGGGAAGAGACTGTGACACTCGCGAAGGCCATCGAGGACGCCGGTGCGACGATCATCAACACGGGCATCGGCTGGCACGAAGCGCGCGTGCCGACGATTGCCACGTCGGTGCCGCGAGGTGCGTTCGCCTGGGTCACCAGGAAGATGAAGCAGGAGGTGACGATCCCGCTCGTCACGTCGAATCGCATCAACCTGCCGGCTACGGCCGAGCAGATTCTTGCGGACGGCTGTGCCGACATGGTGTCGCTCGCCCGGCCGATGCTCGCCGATTCCGAGTTCGTCAGGAAAGCCCGCGAGGGACGCAGCGACGAGATCAACGTTTGCATCGCCTGCAACCAGGCCTGCCTCGATCACACGTTCTCCAACAAGATGAGCAGCTGCCTCGTGAATCCCCGGGCCTGCCACGAAACGGAACTCAATTACGTAGCGACCGATACGCGTCGCCGATTCGCCGTCGTCGGCGCCGGGCCCGCCGGCATTTCCGCCGCGCTGGTGCTCGCGGAGCGCGGCCATAAAGTCGACCTGTACGAGTCCGCCGCCGGGATCGGTGGCCAGCTCAACATGGCCAAGGTGATTCCGGGCAAGGAAGAGTTCCACGAGATGCTGCGTTACTTCGAACGGCAAGTCGAACTCAAGGGTGTAGAGGTGCACCTGAACCGGCGCGTCAGCGCTGACGACCTGGTCGCCGGGAACTACGACGGCGTCATCATCGCGACGGGCGTAGTGCCGCGCGACACTGAGATCGACGGTCAGGACCATCCCAGTGTTCTGAGCTATGTCGATGTGCTTCGCGAGCGAAAGACCGTGGGCAAGCGCGTTGCGATTGTCGGCGCCGGCGGTATTGGCTTCGATGTCGCCGAGTTCCTCGTGCACGACGGCCACTCGCCTACCCTGCACCTTGATGAATGGCTCGCCGAGTGGGGCGTTGTCGACCCGGCCGAAGCGCGCGGCGGCATCGCCACGGCGCGGCCGCAGCCGGGCCCACCTGCGCGCGAGGTCACCTTGCTGCAACGCAAATCGGGCAAGCTCGGCAAAGGACTCGGCAAGACGACGGGCTGGATTCACCGTGCGACCTTGAAGATGAACGGCGTTCGCATGATCGGCAACGTCAACTACGAGCGCATCGGCGACCAGGGCTTGCTCGTCACCTACGGGGAGAAGCACGAGGACCCGACCTGGATCGAAGCCGACACGATCGTTATGTGTGCGGGTCAGCTACCGTTACGCGAGCTCGAGGAACCGCTGACGGCCAGCGGCGTTGACGTCCACGTCATCGGCGGTGCCGACGTGGCAAGCGAACTCGACGCGAAACGCGCGATCGACCAGGGCAGTCGACTCGCGGCAACGCTTTAGTTCCCTTAGCGGCCGGCGCCGCTCGAGATCCAGTCGCGAATCGCCGTGATGTCCGCGGGGTCCAGCATGCCCGTGGGTGGCATGAGCCCGCCAACCGTGGCTACCCCTTCGATCTTCTGAACGAGGAAGCTCATGTCAGGCTCGTCCGGAACGACGCGAATAAGGTTGTTGTCCTGGAAGCTTTGCTGGTCGACCAGTGTCGCGAACGCTGCGTCGGCATTGGTCAGGTCCAGATCCGGGATGTTGCTAATGCTGCCCGCACCCGAGTGACAACTCGCGCAACGCGGCGTGAAGATGTTCGCCTGGATCAGGTCGAGCGCCGACGGCACGTCGACCGTAAACTGCGCCAGGAAATCGCCGCCCGCGGTCCCGTCACCGCTCGGGAATGCGGCTACGAACTCGCCGTCGAGAGCGTTGCCGTTCACATCCGTGATCACATCGGCACCTGTGCCAAACAGCGTTACCTGGTAGGTGTCATTGGCTAGTGCAACGCCCGTGAGGTCGAGCTCAGCCGTGGCCGGGTTCAGGCCAGGCATAACGCTTGCCGCATTGATCTGGACTTCGTTGCCGCTATTGAAGTTGCCGTCGCCACCGCTGGCGGTCAGCGTGAAGGTCGCCGCGTTGACACTCGCGGGAACCAGGTCTTCCGTGAAACCAGCGACGATCTGCGTCGGCGCGGACTGCAGCGTTGCGCCCGGTGCAGGCGTTATCGAAACGACACGAACAGGGGCCGGCGCGGTCGATAGCGTGAACTGGGCGATGAAACTGCCGCCCGCTACGCCGTCGCCGCTCGGGAAGGCTCCCGAATATTCGCCGTCGAGAGCGTTCGCATCGAGATCCATGATGAAGTTTGCACCAGCACCCAGCAACGTAACGCGATAAGTGTCGTCGGCGAGCGCGACACCCGTCAGGTCGAATACGGCGCTGGACTGGTTAGCGCCCGGTACGCTGATATTCGCTGCAGTGATCTGGACTTCATTGCCGCTATTGAAGTCACCGTCGCCGCCGCTCGCGGCCAGAGTGAAGGTCATCGGGTTAACCGTCGACACGTCGAGGTCCCTTGAGAAGCCGGCGACGATCTGCGTCGGCACGGTGCCGAGATCGGCGCCCGGCGCGGGCATCAGTGACGTGACCTGGATCGGGTCGAGCACGACGACCGTGTCGTCGATTGCACCGGCCGTGATCCATTGCCGGATCATGTCGATGTCTGCCTGCGCGATCATGCCGCTCGGTGGCATTACACCACCATTTGCCGCGGTGTCCTCGAGCTTGTGGATCAGGTAACTGATGTCCGGATTGCCGGCATTTACACGCTCGACGCCCGGCTCCTGGCTGCTCTCGATGCCGACGAGGTTCGCATAGCTGCTGCTGGCTTCGAGATTGAGATCGGCCGATGGATTCGCGCCGCCATGACAACCGGCGCAACTGGGCGTGAACAGGCCCGCCTGGATCTCGGAGAAATTCGGGCCGAACGATGCGCCCGTGCCACCACCGCCACCGGGGCCACCACCACCGGTACCACCACCACCTGTACCACCACCGCCGGTGTTGCCGCCACCGCCGCTACTACCGCCGCCGCTGCTCGCCGCGGCTTCGTCGTAGGTTTCTATATCACACGCGGCCATGGATCCTGCGATCGCAAGGATCGCGAGCATGCTTGTCAGTGTTTTTCGAGCACCAGTTCTGCCCATCGCGTGCTTACCGAGGTTACAGTTCGACCCATTGATGTTATCGCGATGGTAGCGTCAAAACGGGGCATGCGTCACAGTACAAGGTGTATCAAAATGGCGACAAAAGGGACTTTTTTTGTGCCGCGTTCTCTGCTACACGGAGAGCCTGCGGCTGACGATACTGAGGACGCACTGGCCATCAACACGCCAGCGGCAGAGAAACTCGCCGGCGTTCCCGGCTACTACCCGCGCCTTGGTCCAGCCATGCCTGGACAATTCTCCATCGTCGATAACTTCGACGCTGCGCGTATCCACGCTTAGGCCCGTGCGCAACGCCTTGAGCGTGCTCTCCTTGGCACTCCAGATCATCGTAACGAGCGTATCCCGTGAATCCGGATCCGCACGCTCGACGCGTTCGCGCTCAGCAGCCGTGAAGAAGGTGTCGACGAACGCATCGCTGCGAGTCTCGATGCGCTCGATATCGCAGCCCAACTCCGCAGTGCCTTGCAACACTGCCGAGAACGCACGGCCGTTGCTATGGCTGAGGCTGAGTTGGGCCTGGCAAGGCCTGCCGTCGATGCGCGGCGCAGGCGCTCCGTCGGACGCCGCGGCAATCTCGATGCGACCGATCTCCTCGTGCGGCAATCCGGCCGCTTCGAGAAGCGCGAGCTTCGCCGTCCAGCGACCCAACAGCCAGTCACGTCGACGCTTCTCGAAACGAAACCCGTCGAGGCGCGTGCGCTCTCCCGACGTCAGCCAATCAAGCTGCGTCGGGAGTTGGCTATGATCCTGGAGCGTATAATGCAGCTGGTTCATCACGTTTTCTAGCCGACCCCGAACGCGGCTCTTATCGGTCCCACGTCAGCAGCTTCAGCCGCGCCGGGCAGCTCGGCGGTCTGATAGTCCTGCAATCGCAGGTACACATCCCCCGCCTCATCAACGACGTCCGCATCGAATCCGGGTCCGCCGTCGCTGTGCCGCACTACCGTGAACAACTGCGACTTGACGACGCTCGGCTCCTTGAGCTTCTGCACCCGTCCTATCCTGGCGGGCAAACCGAAGCGACCTTCAACGCCCAGCTCATACATACCGGCTGTCTGGAAGCAGAGTTCGATCAGTCGCGGCGCGATCTGCGTCGGCAGTTCGGGAGGAGCGTGGTTTGCCGGCAGGTCCGCGGCAAGCCGGCCCACGGCAGTGGCGGCGCTGCCGCCCCAGGCGCTCTCGAGCACCTGGTAGGCCGGGCCGTGGAAGTACACCTGGTACACCGCGCCAGAATCGATTGATGCGCCGTCCGAAAGCGGCGGCCCCTCGACCTGCACGGCCTGGGGATCTTCGCGCGTCAGGCGCACCGTCGCTGTGAAATGAGTCGTTGCGACCGGCTCATCCTGCCCCGCGAGTGTTCGCACCCCGACAAGCGCGCAGTAGGCGGCGAGCTGGCCATCTACTTCCGCGAACTGCGCCGTGAGCCGGACTTTCCTGGGCTCGTTCCTGTAGAACTTGAACGGCGTCGTGAACTGCACGTCGTCGATCGACTCCACGCGGTACTCGGGTCGCAACAGCGTAGCGAGCTCGGCAAACGCTTCCAGGCCCATGACACCGGGCAGCACAGGCGTGCCCTCGATCCGGTGGTCATACAGGAACGCCTGCTCGGCCGGATCGAGTTCGGTCTCCACGGTCAAGCCACCAGCCAGGCTGACTGCAACGACCTTGCCTACCATCGGGCCACGCGTGCCGGCGCCGTTCAGCGCGTCGAGGTCGATGCCGCCGGTCGCATCCCATTCGGACACGAGCATGCCGAGACGTTCGGCTACGACGACTTCACTTGCGACGGGGCCTTCCGTGAGTTCCTTTCGCACAATCGGAATGCCCGCCTCAGGCGGCAACATGTCGATACCGGCGGCCGCCATCATCGTCGGAATCGAACCGCGCGTCGCCATGCCGATGCCGCCCCACGCCGTCCAGTCAATCGCGATACCGCGTGTCGCCGGACGCGTGTTGCGAAACGCCGTCATGCTCTTGGTCAGGAAGTCGTTGGCCGCGCTGTAATCCGTCTGTCCGCCGTTGCCGAAGCGACCGGCAACCGAGCTGAAGACGACAGCGGCTTTGAGCGGCGTGTCGCCGAGCGCGTGCATCAGGCTGTGCCAGGCATCGCACTTGACGTCGAACACGAGGTCGAACTCAGCGCGCGGCTTGTCGGACAGGAAGCGACTGATCTCGACACCCGCCGCATGCACGAGCACGTCGATCTCGTCGTGGTCGGCGCGAACCTTTTCCATGACGGCCGCGACGGCCGCGCCGTCGGTCAGGTCGACCGAATGATAACGCGCGGTTCCGCCGGCACGCTCGATCGTCTCGATTGCCGACTGTGCGGCTTCGGCACGCTCGATTCGAGCGAGTTCCTTTTCGACCAGCGCGGGCGTGGCCCGCTCACCGCTGGCCTTGATGCGCTCGAAAATGTCGCGCTTGAGGCCGTCGCGATCCGTGAGGAAGCGCGCGATATCGGGATCTGTGGCGTCC
>Ga0265306_10000128_pt1 | contig 30580 bp, 24 predicted proteins | sample Helome_3_FD_192493 | JGI IMG/M metagenome (GOLD analysis project Ga0265306, IMG submission 192493) | Marine sediment microbial communities from subtidal zone of North Sea - Hel_20160420 (Illumina Assembly) | ecosystem: Environmental > Aquatic > Marine > Subtidal zone > Sediment ... | reverse complement strand
CTATCCCCGGAATTACTGGTTAAAACGGTGGATTATTATTTTTCAAAGTTTGACGCCATAATGGAAAAATATGATCTTGAAAAAATTAAAACCATCGGCGATGCCTATATGTGTGCAGGGGGATTACCCTTTCCTACCGAGGACCATCCTTATAAAATGTTACAGGCCGCTTTTGAAATTGCACAGGTGATGGAAGAAACCAAACTCAAACCACCTAAGGATATTGTTCCCTTCGATGTCCGTATTGGCATCAATACCGGAACTATTGTTGCCGGTGTGGTAGGCACCAGGAAATTTGCCTATGATATCTGGGGAGATACGGTGAATGTGGCAGCCCGTATGGAATCGCTATCGGAGCCGGGAAGAGTAAATGTCTCCCAAAACACCTATTTACTAATTAAGGATCGTTATAATTGCGAGCATCGCGGACAGATACATGTTAAAAACAAAGGGATGATGGATATGTATTTTGTAAATGAGAAGAAAGATGAGCCAGCCATTAAAGTTAAGAAGGAGAATATAATAAATATTTGATCTTAGATCAGATTGCCATAATGCCAGGCAAGATTTCCTTTACTTATACGATAGGAAAATTACAAATACAGGCTGGAATAGATCCTTATAATAAAATGATTGATCGCATCCCGGACGACAATTTAATAGATATCGAAGAACAATTAGAATAATTGGACTAACCAATAAATTAAAATAAATTCAAAGCCATCAGTACTGATGGCTTTTTTATTTGCCACAATTAAACTAAAATTTTGCTTAAAACATTGTGTATTTAAAAGTACGTCAGAAGTGCCAGTACGCCATTATAAGAAATAATACATGAAAAAAGTAAAGAAGCGCCTAAACCAAGATTAATCCAAATGCTGGTTTTATGGTTTTTCATTATTTTCCTATTGTTTATCAGTAGAAGAATTCCAAATATCACTACTGGTAAAACGAAAACATTGAAGACTTGTGATACAATTTGCATTTCAATGGGATTAGCACCAAATACCGGCACGATTAAAGCAAACAAGCAGGCAATTGCAGTAATAATTCTAAACTGACGAGAATTTGTGTCCAATTCTCCAGACTGATAATCGGCCAATAAAATAGGAGCTATCAGTAAACAAGGGAAAATGGAAGATAATCCGGCGCTCAGGGTTCCAAAGAAAAAAAGCGTTAATGCAAATTTACCGGCAATTGGTTCCAGAGTATTCACCATATCCAGTACCCGGGTAACAGGTTGGCCCTGATGAAACAGCGCACCACTTGCAACAGCCATTACGGAGCCACTAATTATAAACACCAGAATAGCCGCAATAATCGCATCTTTTTTCTGCTGATCTAAATTATTTATATTCCAGCCTTTCCCTTTAACAAAAAGGGGTCTTGATAAAAATGTAGCTGCAGCCATGGTTGTACCAACGAATGCCGCCACCATCATTTTACCTCCTTTAACATCGGGGATAGATGGTACCAATCCCCGTATCACTTCTTCCGGCAGTGGATGTACCATAAAAAGGGATATTATAAAAGAAAGCCCCATTATGGTTACAAATATGACCAGAATCTTTTCAAAAAAAGTGTATTTACCAACGAGCAATAAGGCGTACATAATTGCAATAACCACTATAGCAATTAACAGAACGCTTTCATATCTAACCCCTTCTAATTGAGGGAAATATATTAGAAATATTTCATAAATAATAGTTGCTGAGATTCCTAAAATACCCATAAGAGAATTCCATTGACCAAAAGAAATTCCAATTATAATGAGTATGGCAATTAGCCTTCCTCCTTTTATATGTCTTTTAAAACTGTAAAGTGCCGTTTCACCTGAAATCAGTGCATAATTCCCATAGGCATACATCAGTAGTCCAGAAAATATGCAGCTAATTAGGAGTACCCATAACAATTGCATCCCGTAAGTACTGCCGGCTACTATCATTGAAGTGACGCTTCCGGTTCCAATGGTATAACCAATAGCGAAAATACCGGGGCCGAAAGCTAAAATCAGCGCCAGAAGCCTCTTAAAAATTGATTTACTCTTTTTGGTTTCACCCATAGTAGATTCTTTAGCGTGATATTTTTCTGTCAGGATTATTACTATATCTGAGAATATAGTTTAGATGGAAAAATTTTGAATTTAAGCTCGGAGCTTAGAAATAAGGGATAAGGTTTCTTTAACCTTATTCTCTAATCCGGTATAATCCTTATTTGATAAAATTTCTTTACTAATAAGTTTAGATCCCATACCCACACATGTAACCCCGGCATTGAACCATGCTTTAAGATTTGCTTCTTCTGTACTCACACCACCGGTTGGCATAATACTAGTCCAGGGTTGTGGTCCTTTAATTGCTTTTATAAAACCGGGGCCATAAAGATCTCCCGGAAATAACTTCACTATCTCACATCCCAATTCCTCAGCCCTATTGATTTCTGTCAAGGAACCGCAACCTGGCGACCACAATACTTTTCTTCTGTTGCAGACAATTGCAATATCTTCTCTTAGTGATGGGGTCACAATAAAGTTGGCTCCCATTTGCATGAACATGCTTGCAGCCCCCGCATCTGTTATAGATCCTACGCCCATAATCATTCCCGGCAATTCTTTTATCGCATATTTGTTCAGTTCTGAGAACACCTCAAAGGCATAATCACCTCGGGCAGTGAACTCCATAAGCCTTGCCCCACCATCATAGCAGGCCCTCAATACTTTTTTCCCCAATTCAACATTAGGATGATAAAACAAAGGAACCATTCCTGTTTCCTTCATTACCGATGCTACTTCAATTCTTGAATACTGTGCCACTATATTTTATATTTCGTTTAAAATTCTTTTAAAATCATATCTAGGAGGGTTATTCAAATACTTCTTTGCAGCTTCATAGTCATCCTCACTTAAATAATCCAGATTTTGGAAACATAGGTTTGCAAATTCAGAGTTTATATCCACCAATCGAGGAGGTATTTTTCCATCCTCATCTTGTATTTCGGACAAAAAAAGTGGTGTTATCTCCCCTCTGGAATTTGCCGTGACCATACAACCACTAAGACCTTTATCGAATAATTTTTTAACTCCAAGCCCTAAAAGCGTACACAAGGTGAGGTCAAATCCTATGGGTCGACAACAACGAAGCTCGTAACCCAGTTCTACTGGTCTGCTTTTAACGTTTAATCCTAGTTCTTCTAATTCCTTTTGGAGAAGCATGTTAAAAATATGCGATTTGCTCACATTTCCCAATTCAGGGTGACCATGATCATCATAGGTGAAATTAATACCAATTTTATCTAATTCGGATTTTGGCATTGAATGAAAAACTCCCTCACTTACCATTGCTACCCCATAATTTATATTTTCAACCTTCCTTTTAATGATGGATGAAATAATAAGACGTACCACTTTATCCAAAGTAATGTTGGTCTTATCAAACATTTCAGGGATGACCATCATAGGAAAATGGCAACTTGTGGCAATCCCAAAAGCCAAATGCCCGGCTGATCTTCCCATGGCACACATTACGAACCAATTTTGACTTGTACGCGCATCTTCATAGGTCGTATTTGCTATACGTACCCCTTCATCTTTTGCTGAATGAAATCCAAATGTTGGATTTCTATCAGGTAAGGGCAGATCATTATCAATTGTTTTGGGCACGTGGATATTTGAGATGAAAATATTCTCCTTTTCCAAAAATGCCGTTATTCTATTTGCCGTAGAGGCGGTATCATCACCGCCTATACTGACCAATAGTTTTACGTTGTTTTCCAAAAAAAGATTCGTATTGAGTTTTTCATTCCTCGGTTTAAACCGGCTCATTATCAAAGTAGAGCCACCACGGCTGAAAATTCTATCGGCATGGTCAAAATCGAAATCTTTTACCTCTGGATTCTCACTAAATATACCTTTGAACCCTTCATGAAGACCTAATACCCTGTAACCATCCTTCAAAAAAGCCTTGGCGACCGTACTGATTACAGAATTAATTCCTGGTGCCGGACCACCTCCGCAAATTATCAGTATTGATTTGTTCTTAGACAATTAAGAAAAAGTTATAAATGTTAGGTAATCTTATAAATAATGCGGACTTATCTTGCTACCCTCCCTGAGGCATCACCGCCAGCCAATTTTTGTACTTCATCTACCGTAACCAGGTTGGCATCGCCTTTTATGGTATGTTTTAAACAAGATGCTGCTACAGCAAAATCAAGGGCGTTCTGATCATCTTCAGGGTATTTTAACAAACCATAAATTAATCCCCCCATAAAAGAATCGCCTCCTCCTACTCTATCCACAATATGTGTTATCTGATATTGTCTGGTCTCATACATTTTCTTTCCATCATAAAGTACCCCCGCCCATGTATTGTGTGAAGCTGAAATGGAACCTCTTAAGGTGGTAATCACTTTTTTAGCTCTTGGAAATTTTTCCATCATCTGCGTGCAGACTGATAAGAAGGCCTCAGCTTTTACATCATGTCCCTGGGTTGTAATATCCAATCCCTCCGGTTTTAATCCAAAGTGTTTTTCGGCATCTTCCTCATTTCCCAATATTATATCACAATACGAGGTAAGTTCGGTCATTATAGCTTCGCGATCCCCCCCATAATTCCATAATTTTGCGCGGTAATTCAAGTCCGTTGATATGGTAATGCCCATCTTACTGGCAACTTTCACCGCTTCCAGACAAACGTCAGCCGCTCCTTGTGAAATTGCTGGAGTAATACCGGTCCAATGAAACCATCCTGCCCCGTTGAATACCTTTTCCCAATCGATCATGCCAGGTTCAATCTCGCAAATTGCTGAATGTGCCCTATCATAGACCACCTTACTGCCACGGCTTACAGCCCCTGTTTCTAAAAAGTAAATCCCTAAGCGTTCACCGCCAAAAATTATATTTTGGGTATTAACACCCCTCTTGCGTATTTCCATTAAAGCACAATGCCCGATATCATTTTTAGGTAAACGCGTAACAAAGTCGACTGGCACTCCATAATTTGCCAATGACACAGCTACATTAGATTCTCCCCCACCATAAATGACATCAAAACTGTTAGTTTGAGAAAAACGTAAAAATCCGGGTGGAGCTAATCGTAACATTATCTCTCCAAAAGTCACAACTTTTTTCATCTCATTTTCATTTTTAGTGATTAACTAAATGCTAATCCTCCATTTATATCTACATTATTACCTGTAAGGAATGACGATTCATCTGAAGCTAAATATGCAACTAAATCCGCAACTTCAGCAGCTGATCCTTCTCTTCTTAGCGGTGTACTTGCAGCAACCTTTGTGCGAATTTCATCTTTTGTAAAGTCATCATGGAATTTAGTTCCTATTAAACCAGGACAGAGCGCGTTTACTCGAATTCCTTTAGGCCCAAGCTCCTTTGACATGGCTCTTGTAAAGGTAGATACAGCACCTTTGGAAGAAGCGTATAAAGAAGAACCGCCGCCGCCGCCATCTCTTGCAGCCTGCGAAGAAAGGTTAATTATCGAGGAACCTTTACCCATTAAAGGTACAAATGCCTGCATTGCAAACACCACAGATTTGAAGTTGACATCCATAACCAAATTATAAAATGCTTCATCAAATTCCTGTAATGTCTTACGGGCAAAAAGACCACCTGCATTACTAACTAAAATATCGACTTTATTTCCAAATACTTCAACCGATTTTGCCTTTAATTTCTCAATATCATCTAGTTTTGATATATCAGCTTTAACTGCAATAGCTTCACCTCCCAAAGATTTTATTTCATCTACTGTTTCCTTAGCTTCTGATTCAGAATTAAAGTAGTTTACAACTACTTTGGCACCTTCTTTTGCAAGTTTAACAGATATCGCTCGGCCGATGTCTCTAGCACCTCCGGTAACTACTGCGACTTTACCTTTTAATTTACTCATTCTTATGTTTAATATTAAATTCCTAACGCTTGCCCACCACCAATTTGAATAGTTTCAGCTGTTATAAAAGATGCATCCTTACTTGCTAAGAATGAAACAACAGAAGCTACATCTTCTGGTTGACCTAATCTTCCTAACATAATACTATTTGCCCAAGAAGCAAAAACTTCCGGTTTAGTTGCTTTAATTTGGGCATGGAAAGGCGTATCAATTGTACCAGGAGATACCGCATTTACTCTAATCCCATATTCAGATAAATCTTTTGCTAATGCTCTTGTTAAAGCATGTACTCCGGCTTTGGATGTTCCATAAACACCAGCTCCCGGTCCTCCTGCGGTCCATCCTGCATTTGAGGTATAGTTAATTATAGAAGGATGTTCTCCCTTTTTAAGGAACGGTATCGCAGCTCTTGAAGCAAAAAATACTGAATCGAGATTAAGTGCCATTACAAATCTGTAAAATTTAGTAGTCATTTCTTCAAACCTGGACCTTCCACCTAATCCACCTGCGTTATTTACCAGCACGTCAATTCTGCCGTACTTTTCGCCTATTTTGCTGATATTTGCCGTTACTTCTTCTTCTTTAGTAACGTCAAATCCATAGTATTCAGCGGCAATTCCTTCCGCCGTAAGTTCTTCAACTCGTTTAGCTCCTGCTTCATCTTCAATACCGTTTAATACTAAAGTGTATCCGTCTTTACCCAATCTTTTTGCTACTGCGAATCCAATACCTCCAGTTGCACCTGTTACAACTGCCACTTTACCTTTGTTTTTATTCATTTTAGGTTTTCTTTAGTTTTTAAATATTTTTTATTGATTTTTTTATTCAACTGATTTGATTTTTCTTGCGAAATAATAAATAGATCCTACGCCAAGAGGTACAAATATTGCTATTACTATAAAAATTGGAGTATAAGAAAATTTATCTACAACTATAGGAACTAAAAAGTTCATAATAATTACAGAGAATACTCCAATCATTCCTCCTAATCCTGCTAATGATCCTACAGATTTTCCGCCAAAGAAATCACTTGGAAGTGTCTGCACATTACTAATAGCAAATTGGAATCCGAATAACACAAAGAACACAATGACTACAAATTTTTCAGCAGTATCACCAATAAGTACAGTTGCTATTAGACCTAATAACATGATAATTCCGCCAATTAAAATTGTTATTTTTCTACCCTTATCAATTGAATTTGATTTGGCAATAATTTTTCCTGAAACATATCCTCCTGCAATACTCCCAATTGCTGCACCTACATAAGGCACCCATAAGAACATACCAACCTCTTTTACATTAAATCCATATACATCAAATAAATAAATTGGCATCCAGCCTACAAATAACCACCAAATTGGCTCTAAGAAGAATCTACCAACTACTACAGCCCAGGATTCTCTAAATGAAAGAATCTCTGTTAAAGATTTTCCTTTTGTATCTTCTGTTTCATTTTGATCTGCTTCGCTTTGCCCTTCAACGATATACTGTCGTTCTTCTTCTGTAATCCAGGGATGGTATTTTGGTCCTTTTTTATTAATAATTAACCACGGTATAATCCATAGCAAACCCATACCTCCAATAATTATAAATGTGATTCTCCATCCGTAGGCAACATATAAAGTTGCTATTAGTAAAGGAGCAATAACTGAGCCTATAGATGCCCCAGCATTAAACAAACCTTGCGCTATGGCCCGTTCTTTAATTGGAAACCATTCGGCATTAGATTTTACCGCACCCGGCCAGTTTCCAGCTTCAGAAACACCTAAAGTAGTTCTAAAAAAAGCAATAGATTTAAATCCTGTTACTGTTGCATGTAGCATTGTAGATAAACTCCAAATTCCTATACTTAAAACGTATCCTATTTTTGTTCCTACTTTATCAAATAATTTACCAGAAAAAAGTTGCCCTAGAGCATAGGCAACCATAAATATGTTAAGAATATTACCATAATCACTTTTTGTAAGACCTAATGAATACGAAATTGAACCTTCGAGATCTTCACTTCCCCACATAATACCAAGCGCACTTCTGTCTATATAATTAATAACTGTTGATAAGAATATTAATCCTATAATCCACCATCTTAACCCTTTAACTTTCATAATGTGATCTTAAATTATTGTGGGTTCTTTTCGTAAATACACAACAAAACATTTTCTCTGCTATAAAGTCAGATTTTATCTTCTGTTAGCATTACATAATCTTACCGAAAAACACTGGGAGTATTTAACTGAATTAAATACAAAGGATTTTTATAGTAAAAATGATTAAGTATAGATTTCCCTCCATTAATATTTCAAGAAGATAAAAGCGTGCAATCTTATCTTCACGTACTTATTTTGTCTTTTATATTATAACAATATTGATAAAGCATTTTAAAATGTACTTTCATTTTCTCTTTAGCTAATTTAGGATCTTTCTTTTCAATGGCCTTATAAACGTCCTCATGTTCCTGTATCCCTAAAAATGCCTGGTTAACATCGCAAACGTGGTACTTTTCAAAATTTGTTAATATCCCGGGAGTAATAATAAGCATTAACCTGAACATGGTACTGTTACCAGAAGCTTCTGCAATAGCCAGATGAAAAAGTAAATCCTCCTGAACGGCATCTTCTCCATTAAGTACCTTCGCTGTATAAGCATCCAAAGCGTTCCGCATTGATTGCAGGTCCACATTGGTTCTCCTTAATGCTGCAAGCCTGGCGGTTTTTAATTCCAGGAGTATTCTGGTCTCAACCAGGGATTTGAAATCCGGATCTGCCAATCGAAGAATATCTTCAATCATACCATTCATTGCAATCACTCCAATATTGGCTACAAATGTGCCACTTTGTGGAATTGATTTTAAAATTCCATAAAACTCTAAAGTTTGGATTGCCTCTCGGATATTACCCCTGCTTACTCCAAATTTTTCAGATAACATTCTTTCGGAAGGCAACTTATCACCAGGTTCCAAATTCTTAAAATTGATCAAATCCCGGATTTTAGTTATTATCGTATTTTGAATTTCACGATTCTCACTTTTTGTTAGGATTTCTAATTTCATATATCAATAAATTATTTTTCGTATTAAAATTGGTTAACCAGATTGGTTGGTGAAATTTATAACAATTAATCTCGTAATACAAAACATCTATTGGATAAAAAAAACTGATTACTTACCAATTTAGTATTTTATGGGTAAACCGGCCCTGCCAGGGGCCGGCTATACCACTTGTAAAAAACTAACTCAAACAACTATTTTTATATTTCTTGACCATAATAATGATCAACTTATAATAATGCCCTAGTACCCAGGATTCTGAGTAATCACTCCATTGGTCGCAAGAATTTCTGAAATTGGAACTGGAAATAAAAGATAATTACTATCAATCGTTTCTCCCATTTCAGCATCTACAGTACCTGTTCTAACCAAATCAAACCATCTGTGTCCTTCAAAGGCCAACTCTAATCTTCTTTCATCATAGATAGCCTGTCTAACCAAAGCCTTAGTATTTAGGACTGTAGGATCCAAAGGTGTTAAGCCAGCCCTGGTTCGTATAGGATCTAACAGATCAAGTACGGCTTCAGGAGAAGCACCATTCTCATTCAATGTTTCTGCATATAACAGAATAACATCTGCTAATCTCAGTTCTATCCAGTCGTGATCAGGACCTCCTGTTTGAGGAAATTTTGGAGACGACATAAGTAGCTCATCAATATTTACCGCTCTTCTTAAATCTGTACCTCCGCCACCAGCATCACTAGCATCAAAAGCAGCAATTAAATCCGAATCTAAAGGCATCAGAGATTTTGTATCAAGTCCACCATACCATGACCAAAACTCGGAATCTTCATATTCATCCACTATAGAACTTGATACCTGGGTTGCAAATATGATTTCTGAATTCAAATCATTTATCTCACCAAAAATGTCAGCATAGTTGGCTTGTAAACTAATCCCTGCAGCAGCAGCTCCGTTTACAACAGCAGCCAGATGTGATTCCGCACTGCCAAAATTGCCTCTGTGCATATATACTTTGCCCAGCATACCTTGAGCTGCGTATCTAGACGCCCTTCCATTTACTATTTCTGTACCTAAAGCTGCTATTGCATTTTGCAAATCAGGAATAATCACGTTATTATAAACATCAGCAGCCGGTTGTCTTTCCAAAATAGATGGATCTGTTGTACTAGGGTTAGCAACTAAATTTACTGGCACATCACCAAAAACCAGCACTAGTTTAAAGTAAGACAAAGCCCTTAAAAATTTAGCTTCACCAATATCGCTAGGATCTGTAGAATTTTCAATTACATTATTCGCACTTAATATAGCCTTGTATAATGCCGTATAAAAAGGGCCGAAAAATTGATCTTCCATAACCGTTAAATCAGGACCGTATCTATCAAACTCTGGATATGGTTCTTCTATCATTAGAGCATTGTCTGCTCTGAAGTCGCCCATCACCGCCATCGGTGTAACCGCACCGAGCTGATAGAAATATGCCGCATTCACAACTCCATCAAAATCTTCCAAAGAATCTGAACTGGCAATATTTGATGGAACCTGATCCAAATCATTTTCACATGCTGTTATTAACAACAATGATCCCAATAATAATTTATATACTGTTTTCATTTTTTTATTTTAAAAATTAACATTTAAACCAAGCGTATAGCTTCTCACAATCGGACTTGCACCTACTTGCACCCCATATGTTGTTGGCCCTAAATAACCACTATTCGTAGTCTCAACACCCTCCGGATTAAAAGAGGTATAATTATCGCCCCATAAATACAACAAGTTAGAGGCTGCAAGATATAGCCTCAAACGGCTTATACCTATTTTGCTAGTCACATCTGCATCAAGCGTATAACCTATAGTCAGGTTTCTCAATGCCAGATAAGACGCATCTTGTATCTGCGCGTCTAGTTGATTTCTGGCCTGATCATAAAACTGTCCATTAGCATCAGCAATGCCATCGTTATCAGCATCAAAACTATCTCGTAATCTTCCACCAAATTCTGATTGCCAGTAAATCGGGTCAATATTGAAAACATCACCTCCCTGGGATCCCTGGAATTGGAACGACATGTCAAAAAGCTTATATCTCATTGAACTGTTTAGACCATAGTAAAAATCTGGTGTATTTTGTCCTACTTTCACTAAGTCTCCACCATCTTCAACTGTTCTTGTCCTATCTATTACACCATCACCATTTTGATCTACGACATAATATTCTGAACTATTCAAACCAACAACTCTCGTGGGATCTGTTATATAGCTATCTTCAACTTTTCCAATGGTTTCTACTGCCCACATTTCTCCAATTTCTCCACCTACATAATTTCTAAACACAGGACCTCTACCACTCTGGCCGTATATTACATCAGGTAATTGATCCAGACCACCCAGATCTGTAATTTCTGTATTAACCGTAGAAAAGTTGGCACCAATATTCCAGGAGAAATCTTGTTTTTGGAAAATGGCTGCAGAGAGTTCAAACTCCAAACCAGAACTTCTCACATCACCGGAATTAAGCCTTATTGAAGTGGTACCGAGAACTTCAGATACACTTTGATTAATCAAGATGTCTTCAATATCCGACGTGTAGTAATCTACACTAAGTCTAATACGATTGCTTGCAAAACCTAAATCAATTCCATAGTTAGTCTCTGTATTAGTTTGCCAGGTTAAATTCGGGTTTGCTACATCTGACGGGATTAGATATCCAATCCCGAATATTGTTGGTGCAGGGTTCAAAAGACTCAATGAATTATAAGCCCCTAAATCAGAGGTAGATCCTAAGGACCCGGTACTAAACCTTGGTTTTATTAAGCTCACTGCCTTTGAGTCGTAAAAAGATTCGTTATGTACATTCCATCCTACGGAAAGTGCTGGAAAGTTTGCATATTTTTTATTTTCACCAAAGACTGAAGCTCCGTCTCTTCTCAATGATGCCGATAGCAAATAACGATTGTCATAAGCATAGTTAATTCTTCCAAAAATGGCAGTTCTTACAACTTTCTCTTTCCTCTCCGTTACGTTGATATCTGCAGGATCTAACAGGTTAAAATTTATAATATCGGTATATGGCACATTAGTACCGTCTAAAGTGGTTCCATTGGTATAGAAAGTTTGAAATTCAACTCCGGCTACTGCACCTATGTCATGTTTACCAATTACCTTCGTATAATCCAAGGTAGTTACACTTAATATTGACGATTGTTTTAAATCTGTTTGATCCAAGTTAGTTTGATTAGAACGTGCCCTGGAATCAGACTCAAGTCCTCGCCAGTAAAAGTCCTGGGTATCTCTAAGATCAGCTCCCAGAACGGTTTTTATATTTAACCCGTCTACGATCATGAATTGCAAATAAGACTGAATGTTACCGAAATAAGTTGTTTGATATCGGTCTGTATTGTCAAGCTTCGTTGCAGGACCTGCATCACCTGATCCTCCAATACCATTACCGCTTCTTCCATAGTGCCAGTCTTGAGCCGTATCACCGGGCTCTAAAGTATAGATACTATTATTAAAAGGTGCATCACCTCCTCTATACCCAGAGTCAAATCCTGCAAGACCTAAATTTTGTGCCTGCTGATCCAATTGTTGAACGAATGCAATAGACGCATCTGTATGGTAAATAGGATGAACGCTATACGCTCTTAAGAGATCTCTCATGTCCCAACCAACGATATCTCTATTAGAGTAAAATCCATTAAAACTTAATCCTGTCTTAAACCTGTCCCCCAATTTAGCATCGATATTCAAACGTACGTTTGCTCTTTCATACCCTTGTGTTTGTACAATGCCAGTCGTGTTTTGATAACCAATTGAACCAAAGTAATTTACATTTTCGGTTCCTCCACTCATGCTGAAGTCGTAGTTTTCACTAAATCCAGTTTGAAAAAGCCAATCTTCTACAGCCACGACATCGGGTGAATTTTTATAGGCATTTATCTTATAATTTAAAAATGCAGGGTCCAATTCAGATACATCATAAGTGCCATTGGCTATACCGGTTTCTAATATATTACCCCATTCTCCAGCTGTCTTAAGTTGTTCATTATCACTCAAATACCTGTTTGATACGCTCGCGAAAGTATTAAAACTAAAAGTAGGTTTACCCGTTGTTCCCTTTTTGGTTGTAACCAGAATAACACCATTTGCTCCCCTGGAACCATAAATAGCAGCTGAGGCAGCATCTTTTAATACTTCCAGGCTTTGAATATCGTTTGGGTTAACAGTTGCTAAACTTCCTGAAATAGGATACCCATCCACAACAATCAGTGGATCTGAATTACCATTAACCGATGATGCCGCTCTAACTTGGATCTTTGGATCCGCACCCGGCGCCCCATCCTGCTGTTGAATCAATACACCAGCTAACTTACCTCCTAGTGCATCATCAACACGAGTTGCTTGTATAGCTGCAATTTCACTACCTTTTACTTTAGCAACAGCACCTGTTAAGGAGGATTTTTTTCGAGTTCCATAACCAATGACGACCACCTCATCAAGTTGTGCCGTGTCTTCCTGAAGCGTGATATTCAAAGTTCTTTGATTGATAATCTCCACGGTCTCAGCCACGAATCCTAAATAAGAGAAACGAAGCGATTCGCCGCTTGTAACATTAATGGAGAAATTTCCATCAAAATCTGTCTGGACTCCCCTTGTTGTATTCGCAACTAAAATGTTAACACCAGGTATAGGTACATTATCCGTAGCGGAGACCACGGTGCCTGTAATCGTAAATTCATTTTGAGCCATTAAAGGAATACTAAAAATCAGCAAACCAATGAGGGCCAAGTTTGTTTTTAATTTCATTTGTAATCGTGTTATGTTAGTAGTAATGTTTAGCAGATACATTCAAAATATATCCTGATAAAAAGTTGTAATAAACTTTATCGTTTTTTTAACCTCTATTAAAAACAATTGTCATGGAAAGTCAGCAAATTTTGCTATTTTTGTAGAACGTGTTTAAAGTAAAGTTTAACATGTATTAGGTATTACTTCCCTCTAAAAAGAAGTAATCAGTTTAGAAGGATGGGCGTGCACCCATCCTTTTCTTGTTATTATGGGAATCTATTAATCATGGTTTCCATTTTTATGTTCATTAATTGTGTAAGTTTTTTTTGGTTATCCACACTGGTTTACCAAATTGGTTTACCAAATATATGTTATTTTTTCGTTAAAAAAAAATTAATCGGAAATTTAACATTCTCGGGCATTAAAGTTTTGGAAAAGAGCTCGCCACATACGATTGCATATGGAGCTACATGTTATAAACCCCACCATTTATATCGAGGGTAGCACCCGAAATAAAGCCATCATATTCTGACGCCAAATATAAAACCGCTCTTGCTACGTCATCGGCGTTACCTGCCCGTTGGATTGGAATATTTGCCGTTGTTTCCGCTGCTGATTCCTTTGTCGTATGCGTATTGTGAAATGAAGTACCTAGGATAAGACCTGGAGCAACCGCGTTGACCCGTATACCTTTAGGGCCCAATTCTGAAGAGAGTGCTCTTGTGAATGTTAGTATGGCTCCTTTGCTAGTAGAATAAACCAGCGAACCAGGGTGACCGCCTTTGCGCCCCGCAAGTGATGCCAAATTGACAATACTGCTGTTGTCATTTTTCGCAAGATGAGAAACTGCAGCTCTCGTTACAAACATCATAGATGTGAGGTTGATGTCCATTACCTTTTGCCAGAATTCCACCTTCATTTCACTTAGCATTCTACGAGCTACAAGTGAACCTGCATTGTTAATAAGTATGTCTAAACCCCCAATTTCCGCTACTGTTTTTTCAACCATAACATTCGCGTCAACTTCTTTCGTTAGGTCACCACTTATGGCAACCGCTTTTTGTCCTTTGACAATTGCATATTCAGTCAATTGGTCTGCAGTATCTGAACTTGAAAAATAGTGGATGGCAACATTGGCACCGCTATCGATAAAGTGCTTGGTGATTGCTTCACCTATTCCCTGAGCACCCGCGGTGATAAGTACGTTTTTTCCGGCTAATTTGTTGTTCATATTCTTTAGATAATACTATTATTGAGGATCTTAAACCGATTCCTATTTCGTCATAGAATCTTTCCGAGTTGAGCTAGTTTTTTATTATCACTATTTATCTCGAAAATAAGATACCCCGTCACCACTTAAAAAATCTTCTCTTACAGGACTAAATGTGTCAATTAATATCCCTTCTTCCAAACAAACTGCACTATGCAATAAATTAGGCTCAATGTAAACTCCATCTCCGGCTTCTACAATTTTCTTTTCTCCATCAATTTCAAATTCAAATTTACCTGAAACACAATAGGTAGCTTGTGTATGAAAATGTTGGTGTGGGGCGCCTAATGCTCCTTCCTGAAATTTCACTTTTACCATCATGATTTGGTTATCGTAACCCAAAAACTTTCTTGATACTCCTCCTCCAAGTTCTTCCCATTCCATTTCTTTTGAGGTAATATACTTTTCACTAAATCGTTCCATAATTTTTTTATATTTCTATTTAAAATAATAAGGATCTGATTATTGGCAATCATGTCCGTTTCTATTTAATTTATGTGTACTTTTTTTTACACAAATCTATATTGCTATTCGAATATTTCTGGCCGGCGGAGACCTCCAACTTTTGAGTATTGCTCTACACATTATTGCGAATCTTAACAATTGGTTCACCGACGACTAGAGTTATGTTAATGGCCTTTCTACCTTTAAAATATTTTACAGCATCTTCATAATGCGAATATTAGGACTAACTCCAAAATCACTGATTGTTCGGTATCGTACCTAGACCCACTGTCGCTTCTCGAAACCATACTTCGGTATAGCAGCCATTTTCATACTGCTTAGCGATATCGCCTCCATAGGTTTCCGCACCTGCGCACCATACCATATTTGTTTCGGGACTTTTACCATTGGTTTGGTTATAAGCACCTTGTTTAAAATAATTCAGCTCTCCGCTATAGGCAGTAGGACGCTCGGTCCCATCTTGTCCTATAGGCACAAATAGTTGCTGCACTTGATCTGGTAGGTCTGATTTTTTTAGGTATTCAGACTCGACGAGATTTTTCGTAAATGTTTTTGTTTCATGCTTATCGTTTTTGAATGTGAGATACATAATGCCTTTATACACATTTACTTTATAACTGAATTCTTCTCCTAATTCTATTCCATCCGCAGGCTCAGCAGGATACTCATTTTTGCTTGTTCCAATGACGGACATATCATTTCCCCATACTGCGGTCGAATATTCCCACCTTCCAGAATTATCATCGCCTGCTGTATTGATTTCATAATTCCAGAATACAGACCCTTTGGTATGGCCCGGAAATTTCTTATAAAATATTTTTAGCGGTTCATTTTCATGTCCTTCACCACTATGAATCTGCCCAACTACTGTTGAGTAAGAGGCCGCAACTCTGGCATCACCAGATGTAGAAACTTGCATGACCCTACAGGTGCCGGTTAGTTTACCTCCTTGTTCAGGTGTCCATTCTCTTTTTTCGTGCAATTCGGTTCTGGTATTGCTAGAGTTTTTTGAAGTGACACCAGAATTTGGTGTTTTGTAGACTACCCAGCGTCTTGTGCCATCAATTACAGTATAGAAAAAATCTTTGTGTTCGAAGTCAACAAGATTTTCCACATTTGTTCCATCTCCCGTCAATATTTTAAATTTATCCATAAAAGGAAACACCTCACTTGGATAAACTGTTTTTGTACTTAAGCCATCATTAGCTTGAAAATACCCTGCATTGGATATGGCATCATCACTGATTGTGATATTTGCTGATTTAAACCAAACTTCGGCATAATTACCATCTGCATATTGCTTTTGAAGATCACCACCATGGGTTTCAGCTCCGGAACACCATACTTTATTTACTTTAGGGTCTTTTCCGTTCGTTTGGTTGTAAGTTCCCAACTTAAAAAAGAGGCCCTCATCGGCATAAGCAGTTTTACGCTCTAGTCCATCCTGACCTATGGGTACGAATAATTTTTTGACTTGTTCTGGTATATTTGAGCGTTGTGAATATTCAGAGGAAATGAGATTTTTAGTAAATGTTTTGGTCTCATGCCCTTCACTAGTGAACGTTAGATTCATAATTCCATCATTAATATCCACTTCATAACTGAATTCTTCACCTAAAGCAATGCCATCTTGTGGTTCTGGTGGAAAAGTATTTTCACCTGTTCCAACAACAGAAAAGTCATAACCCCAAATAGGATAGGAATAATCCCATCTACGTGAGTTATCATCACCTGCGGTATTGATTTCATAATGCCAAAACACCGAACCTTTAGTATGACCAGGAAATTTCTTGTAAAATATTTTTAGTGGTTCGTTCTCATGACCGTCTGCACTATGAATCTGACCAACCACTACTGAATACGTGGCAGCAACGCGAGCATCCCCAGTAGTTGACACATTCATTACCTTAAGGGTAGCGTTCATTTTGGCTTCCGTCATTGGTGTCCACTTTTTTAATTGGGCCAGCTCGGTTCTTGTGTTGTTGGAAGAACCATGGGTATTGCCTGCATTAGGTGACTTAAATACTACCCAATCCCCATTGTCATCGCTTGCGGTATAAAAGAAATCCTTGTTCTCATAGTCAGTTGCCTGACCTACATTAGAACCATCACCTAAGATTAAGTTCCAATGTTGGAAAAATGGTATGATGTCGTTTGCAGTAGTCTCCATAGCTGACTTCTCAATCTCTTTTGTGTCGTTTTGCTTTTTATTCATATCCCCACAACTATTCAGTAGCAAAACAGCACCTATCATTAATGGATAATGGACAAAATTGGATTTAGTTATTTTTAAGTTCATGTTATTTTTTATGTTGGTTACAATTAACCGAATATCAGTACCTGGATTAGCTTTTTCAACAGCCATTAAATTCTTCAAAGTTTAAAATGAGACTTACTTGTTATAAAAATAAAGCCACATCAATTGAGGAACACCTACTATTTAAAATTGGTTTACCAAATTGGTTTACCAAATATACAGCTATTTGTAAGACTAACAAATATTTAACATCAAATCGGTCGATAATAGCCCTGATTATTAATTTATCATGAGTGAAGTCCACAATATGGCACTTTAAAGAAGAATCTCATAATAAGTATATTCATTGTAAAACACCGCTTGAATACGTGCACTAAATAAGTTCAAATTGAAAGGTACCCTAGGGTTAGGTTGAAGAAGTTTTGTTTTTGGCACTGAGCTTCAATAAAAAGCCAATACTGGAAATAATCAGAGCGCAAATCACAAAGATAATTCTACCCCAGAGCGGGTTGGGAATCAGAGCCATCAGTAAAATACCTGCACTCATGGTCATTACCATGTTACCCAATTTGCGTCTTTGCTGACGGTCGAAATAGTCTTGTTGATCATCAGCAATAAATGGCGTTTCTAAATCTTCGAAAAAGCGATCTGTTTCGAGTTTGTCTTCGTCTTTCGTTTCATTGTAGAACAATGAGGTTGCCCAGAAAAACCCGGCAGTGATAAACACATGGCCAGCTACTGTTAGAATTATATTCATGTCGATAATTTCCCGATCAGTAAGCGATTCGATACCGAACAATCCCGCACAAACATCTGCGGTAAACACATTCATAACCAACCAGGAAACAAAAAATCCGACTGCAATAGTAGCCCAAGGTGCCCATTTCGGTGTCTTTTTTACAACAATACCAACAACTAACGGCACCATCATTGGCACTTGGACCATAGTTGAAACTGACATCATAAGCTCAAATAAACTGAGTTTTTTAAGCGATGCGAAATATAGCGCCGCAGCAATTACTCCTAACCCACTTATAAAGCTGACCAGTTGACTGATTCGCAACAACTTCTTGTCCTCGGTATGTCTATTCCTTTTAGCAAGAAAAGGTTGATAAATACTTCTGATAAATATTCCAGCGTTTTTATTCAGTGCCGAGTCCATAGAAGACATGGAAGCAGCAAATAAGCCGGCCATTAGTAACCCAACAGTTCCTATTGGCATGGCATTGCGAGCGAACACGAGGTATACCGCATCTGCAGCCTTGTTGCCTAGTTGTGAATAGTCTGCTGCGGCATCCGGGTATAAGGTAGCCGCTGCCCACGGTGGGATGAACCATATTATACTGCCCACTCCCATTAATGTCATGGCCAATAAGGCCGCTTTACGGGCGTTAAAGGAGTCTTTTGCATTAAGCCATCGAAATGAATCATGAAGATTCATCATTGTTATGACCTGTTTCGGTAAAAAGAAGATGAAAGTACCGAACAATATCAAGGGGTAGTTCATATTCGGACCTATGAGAAAACCGCCTGGAAAATTTTTAACTAAATTAACCGGGCCGTCTACCATAACCAAAGCCACAACCGCACAGGCTATTGAAACAACTGCCACTACCAAAGTTTGAACAAAGTCTGATGCAACAACCCCCCAGGCGCCTGAAAGTACTGATACAAAAAGTACGGTCATGCCAATTGAAATAATGGTTACAGACATATCCGCATCGAAAACGGCACTGGTAAAAACCCCTAATGCGTTTAACCAAACACCCGCGTTCAGGAAGGAAAATACGATTAACGCCCAGGAAAAAAACAGCTCATTTTGAGGTCCAAATCGTCCTCTTATTGCTTCTGTGGGTGTATCCACACGCATTTGCCTAAACCGATGGGAGAAGTACGCCCATCCGCAAAAGAATGCAAAGGTATTGCCAATATACACGGCAACTATGGCAAAACCGTCGGCGAAGGCTTTACCTGCCGCACCAGTAAAAGTCACTGCTGAAAATTGCGCCATAAAAGCAGTAGCCCCTACCATCCACCACAACATTCTTCCGCCGCCGCGAAAATAATCACTTGTAGATTTACTTGCCATCCGTGAAAACACCACACCAATTGCAAGGATTAATACAAAGTAGATAGCTATTACCAGATAGTCATAAAACATGATTCGCCTTTTTATTGTAAATGACGAACATCTGTCCAGTTCTCATTCTTTCTGATTAAATCTATGAGTTGCTGGTACAGACTTCCCTCTTTGAAGGATTGGTAAGGAGCAACACTTTCTCCTTTAATATCTTTTACAAATTCTCTAACCAGATAGTGCCAATTTCGCTCCGTATCGCCATTAACTTTTGGCTGGTCATCAACAATTTCCTGAGGTAATGGCAGCTCTTGCCAAGTTTTATTTTCATCCCAAACATACAATGGACCCATGCCATAATGTCCTTTTATATAGATAGCTCCCTTCGTACCGTAAAACACGATATGATCATCATTAAACCTAGGATTAAGCCCACCATGTTTAAACAGAACGGAAACTGGTTTTGTGGCCCTTGGGCTTTCCAGCTGCGCCAATACGGTATAAGACCATTCGGCATTACTTTCCCCCCATTTAAGTGAGGGGTCATGGAGATCTTTGGGAATATGGTCTCTTCTCGTCTTGAAATTATGTACACCTTCAACGATGGGTGCTTTACCCAAGTCATCACGCACCTCTCCAATTATCGATAAGATTTTTTCACCGACTACTGATGTTGCAATTGAAATCATGTGGGTAAAGTTGTTGTTCAAACGACCGCCTCCATCCTCTTTTCTATGTGACCATCCGAAGGGAATATCCCGCTCCAGGTTAAAGTGCGATATAAACTCGGCTTCCACAGGTTCACCAATCACGCCATTTGCCACTAGTTGCTTAGCATGAATGACGCATGGCATATAACGAAAGCTGGAAGCAAATGCCGTTTTTATTTTTTTCTTTTTGGCAAGTTCATACAACTCCGCTGCTGAATCTCCACTATTTGTGAGGGGCTTTTCGCAAAATACATGACATCCGAACTCGATTGCCTGTATTATCGTTTCATAGTGGGCGCCACCAGGAGTCGCGATAGAAACAATATCCGGTTGACAATCTTTTAATGCGAGTTGCCAATCTGTTCCAGAATAGGGAATCTCCATTTTCCTGGCCACTTCACTTACCACACCTGTCGTTCTTCCAACAATGCCCACTACTTCAGCACCTACAGCCCGAAAAGCATCTGCATGACCTTGCCCGGCAAATCCGGTTCCAGAAATTAGTACTTTTAATTTTCTATCCATTTGTTGCCCTTTTGATTTATTGCTTTCTCTGTTGGCTGCGTTTTACCAGTTCCATAAGGTACCATCCTCTAACCTGTTCACGGGAAGATACGATCGTTTGTAGGGGTATTTCTTTGCTGCTTCCTCGTCAAAATCAACGCCCCATCCGGGTTTGTCATCCATATACAGTAATCCTTCTTTTAATTCAACATTGTAATGGAACACTTCGTTCAGCTCAGGGGTGCCGAAACCGATAAATTCTTGAACGCCGAAATTAGGCACCCAAAGATTAAAATGCATATGTGCCATTAGGCAGACGGGCGAAAGGTCGGGTGCTCCATGTGGTGCCATACGCACATGATATAAAGATGCAAAGTCTGCTAATTTTTTTAGCGGTGTTAATCCTCCGCCATGTGTGACCGCAGTTCGCACATAATCTATCCATTGGTTTTGTATCATCTCTTTGGCATCCCAAAGAGTGTTGAATTTTTCTCCTGCAGCCAAAGGGGTATTGGTATGTTCTCTAATGATTTTATAGCCTTCGGCATTTTCAGTGGTCACTGGATCCTCTATAAAAAGTAACTTATAAGGTTCCAATAGTTTGCCCAATCGTGATGCCTCGATAGGGGTCAATCTGCTATGCACATCGTGGCATAGCTCTATTTCATAGCCAAATTTCTCCCTTGCCTGTTTAAAGAGTTCGGGAATAAAATTCATGTATTTAGTGGTTGACCACTTTTGTTCCGGCGGTAAGGGCCTATTGCCCTGTAATTCATAATAGTTATTTTTGCCCTCCATGGTACCGTACGTACCCTTCGTATTAGGAATAGTACACTGTAAGCGCACAGCTTTGTATCCCTCTTTTATCATAGTACCCAAGTTTTTCAGAACTTCTTCAATGGTTTCCCCATTGGCATGACCGTATACCGTAACTCCTTTTCTACTTTTTCCGCCGAGTAGTTGATAGACTGGCATATTGGCAAGCTTTCCCTTGATATCCCAAAGCGCCATATCTATGGCACCAATAGCAGCAATACTCACAGCACCATTTTGCCAATAAGCTCCTTTGTATAGGTAATGCCAAATATCCTCGATTTGATGGGCATCCTTTCCTATAAGACAGGGAACGATATGTTGCTCTATATAAGCTACTACAGCCATTTCCCTTCCGTTAACAGTGGCATCTCCCAGCCCGTAAGTACCATTTTCTGTTATAATCTTAACGGTAACAAAATTGCGCCCCGGGCTGCAAACAAAAACTTTTATATCCTTTATTCTCATCCTAGTATCTTTTGGAATTTCAATTTGGTTTTAATGAAGAATTTTGCCAAAGTAGTCCAAAGAAATTACTTTTTACCTGGCAATTTACCAGAGCTTACAGAAGCGTCTTTAAACCAAATCTCTGCATAACTTCCATTGGCATATTGTTTTGCTATATCACCATCAAAAGTTTCTGACTTAGTACTTTTCCCGTTAGCCTGATTATAAGCACCTTGTTTAAAATACTGAATTTCACCAGCATAGGCATTTTCACGTTCAATTCCTTCTCGTCCTTTTGACACGTATACGGTCAAAACTTGTTGTGGAGTGTCAGACTTTTTCGCAAAATCTGATTTCAGTAAGCTTTTTGTGAATGTTTTAGTCTCATGTCCATTACTAGTAAAAGTGAGGTACATAATACCTTTATAAACGTTTACTTCGTAAGTGAACTCTTCACCTAAGGCAATACCACCTTCGGGTTCATCTGGATATGTCGTTGGATTTGTCCCAACAACTGAAAAATCATAGCCCCAAACTGCTGTTGAAAAATCCCATCTTCCAGAATTATCACCTTTTGTATTGATTTCATAATTCCAAAAAACTGAGCCTTTTGTGTGACCTGGAAATTTTTTATAAAAGATTTTTAAAGGTTCGTTTTCGTGTCCTTCATCACTATGAATTTGCCCAACTACTACTGAATAAGAAGAGGGAACTCTTGCATCACCTGTGGTTGAAACGTGCTGTACTTTTAATGTACCTGTTAATTTACCCCCTGTTTCGGGAACCCAATGTGCTTTTTGCCCTAATTCTGTTCTTGTGTTGCTTGAAGTACGAGAGGTAATACCAGAATTAGGTGTTTTGTATACAACCCAATCCGTTTTTCCATCATTTGCAACATAAAAGAAATCTTTCTTCTCATAATTTACTAATTCTTCAGAGCGAGTACCATCACCTAAAAGAATTTTCCATTCATCCATAAAGGGAATTACTTCGCTCGGATAAATTGTGGCCTTAGAGTCTTCATTTTTAGATTTCTTAGCTTTATCAAAGCAACTGTTTATGACTAATACAAGGCCAATCATTAAAAGAGATTGGACTAATGATTTAAGAGTTTTATTGCTCATAATATTAGGTTTTTGTTTAATTCTTTTGGAAATGGAACGTGTGTGGTATAGTGTTTTTTAAAAAACTATCTTCTTATTGCTCCGGAAGTATCCCCTTCCATTAAACTTAATACGTTTTCCAAAGACACTAAATTTACATCCCCGGGAACCGTATGTTTTAAGGCACAGGCAGCCGATGCGAAATCCAAAGCCTTTTTATCATCATAATGCAATAGACCATAGATGAGGCCAGCGGCAAAGGCATCTCCGGTACCCACCCGGTCTATAATGTGTGTAATGTTCAGCATTTCGGTTTTAATATACGCTTCCCCGTTCCACATTTTACCTTGTATTTGGTGGTGGGAAGCACTTATGGTCCTTCTGGTTTTCTTGACCACTTTCTTGATATTGGGAAAAAGATTTATCAACTGTTTGGCTAAAAACTGAAATCTATCTTCTGGTTGTCCCAAGCCGAACATTTCGCGAATTCCCCGGCTGCTGGTAATCACAACATCGCAATTCTGCACTAAATCGGGGATAACTTCCTGCATGGTTTTTCCATATTTCCACATGTTGCTGCGCGAATTAATGTCTCCTGAAACCGTTATTCTTAATTTGTTCGCTGTTTTAATGGCATCTAAGCAACATTGGTAGGCACCTTCCGAAATGGCCGGGGTAATCCCTGTCCAATGGAACCAATCGGCGTCTTTGAGCACATCTTCCCAATTTACCATTGAAGGTTCAATTAAGGAGAAAGATGAGCCTTCTCTTTCGTAAACCACCTCACTTGGTCTATGCACCGCACCTTTTTCAAGAAAATACTTACCCATCATGTCATCGCCATAAATAACATGTTCGGTGCTTAGCCAATGTTTACGTAAAAATTGTGTGGCCGCTTTACCAAGGGCATTATCAGGAAAACGGGTCACATGGGCGGCTTTCATGCCCAAATAAGCGCATGAAATGGCGACATTCGCCTCGCCACCTCCATAAACAAGTTCGAATGAAGAAGCCTGCGAAAATTTCTCGTAGCCAGGTGGTGACAAACGCATCATTACTTCACCAAAGGTTATCACTTTTTTAGCCATAATTTCTAGTACATCAACTTAAGAGGAAGATTTTCTTCAACTATCAACTCCCCTGAGTTTTTTATTTCGTTATTTGAATAGGTATTATTTTTTGCTCCCCAAAGGCGGGCAATCAGCTTTACTCTGTTGTCCATAAATTGGTTTCCGGAAATATCCACATTAATGATACCGTAGGTGTTGATTAAAACTCCATTTTCCTCTTTCGCACCGCATTTTGTAAATGTGCTATTGGCAACCACGAGATTGCCCCCCACTGTAGACTCATCATATCCACCTCTGTAGTAATCTATAACATTAGCTTTAACGCTATTAAAATTGCAGTTATTTATGGTTAAATATTCGGCGTTATAATCTCCTTTATCGTTGGTTTCTTCAGATAATTCCAGACCATTTTCACAGTTTGAAATAGATGTGTTTTCAAATGTGATACGTTCTGCGAACGATTCTTTATAAACCTTCAACGCATATTTAAAATCAGTGATATCACAAGCAGAAACTGAGAGCCCAAAATGTGTAAACATGTTTTCTTTTAAACTAGCAAATGCGTATTGTGATTTTGTTCCCTTTAAGGAAACATTATTAATGGTTAGAAATCCTTTTGGATGTAATTCAAAAGCTGGCGTGTCTTCACTTCCTGTAAATATAATTTCAGCTTTTTCACCTTGTGATTGAATTGTAATATTTTTATTTATCGCCAGAGGTTTATTAAGAGTATATATTCCCGGACTTAAAGCAATAATATCTCCATTTTCAGCTTCCCCAATTTTTGCTTCCAGGTCATCTGTTTTATTCGTTGCAACTAAAGTTTTAAATTCTTTAGCCTCCACTTCACTAGGATACCAGGATGTTCCATATTTAGATTTATCTAAAATCATTGGGTCCTTAGCTTTAATGTCTACAACAGCTCCAATATTATTGTTTTCTCTTGAGTTCCCAAAAAGGTCATTTGAAATGGTTTCGAATCCAAAACCTTGATAAGGCTCAACTACAAAACTGCTTGAAGGCATTAATATATTTTCCCCATATTCAATTATATCAAAACTTTTTGCTTCTAATCCTTCAAAAGCTTTAAACGCTACATTTTGATTATTGATAACATTGCTTTTAAACGTTACGCCATCAGCTTTGTCATGTTCTATAATCGGAGAGGGATCACCTTTCTCATTGTAAATAACATTGTTTGCTACAAGCATACGTAATGGTCTTGCAGATCGAATTTCTGATAAAGGCAACACATCTTTTTGGCTAATGTTGGTTCCAACTCCAAACTGCCAGGGTGAGTCGCAATTAACATACATATTGTAAGCTACAACAACATCTGTTACCTGGTTGTATCTATTTAATGGTGATTTTGGAATTCCGTTCATTACCGCTAATGGACTTCTGAAATTTTTCCCTTTGATATTATAAAAATAATTATTTGTAACCCAATGTCCTGTATTGATGATTCTGATACCACCAATATTTTGATTTACACCATCACCAATAAAATAATTGCCATCTATGGTGCAATAATTTCCATGTCTGGTAACTAAAGAACCTTCACTTTTATAGAACACGTTATTTCGAAACTCGTTAAAATTGGTTTTACTTGAAATAATTTCTACCTCACCATTGCATTCCTCAAACAAATTATTGGCAACCATTGTATAGCTTGGAGTCATTGAGGTATAACTATTACCTATTTGAATAGTCTCAGCACTTGGACCTCCTTTTGGTGGTCTTGGCCCAAAATGATTATTTACTATTTGATGATAATTATTTATATTTTCATTCCCGCTTAGATCAACTCTAACTGTTGGGCCTCTATTAGTTTTCCCGGCAATATAACAGTTATTTAAGGTATTATGCCTTCCCCAAAATTGAACCCAACGATCTGAATTGTCACGTTTTAGTTTATTAAAATCTTCAATCACGCAATTAGTAACAATACAATGGTTTCCTATTTTTTTCTTATCAACTTTAAATTCAATTACTGCATCAGAAGGCGAATGTCCATTCCTAAAATGTAGCCCTTCAACCATTAAATAGTTTCCTCCAAATTTTAAATCTGAAACACCCTCAATAAAAACTTTGCCCGGAGTTTCTGCTTTTATTGTTATTGGTTTGTCTTCAGTACCTTCTCCAATAAATATAATTTGAACGTCTTTCCAAATGCCATTAGCCAACACAATGTTATCACCAGGCTGCGCATTTTTTATCGCTTCTCCTAATTCTTCAGGATTGCTTACCATTCTAGTATTCAGATTGGTCTTATTTTCACAAGCACTTAAAATAAATAACAAGCACAGTACAGTTACTATTCTCTTCATAATTAATAAATTTTTGAAGGCACAACTTACAACTAAGATTGGTTTACCAGTTTGGTTTACCAAATATATGTATATTTGTTGAATTGCCAATAGTTTTACTAATATCCTGTCAATTTGGAAAAATCAAAATGGTAAAAACGCATTATAGCATAATAAACCTAAATTTACTGAACTTTTTTCTGTCTTTCTTGTTCTTAATGGTCCAATGCTCCAGTGCCCAGGATTTTTATAAAATTGAGTTAAAAGATACTTACCCATGGTGTATTGTCGCATATGATTCTTTGGAGCGTTCCCCAAAAGAAAGAATCGCATTGATAAAAGAAATAGGATTTAACAAGTACGCATATGATTGGCGGGATAGTCACCTTGAGGATACATCTTTAGAACTTCAACTTGCCATGGATAACGATATCGAAATTTTATCTGTCTGGATTTGGTTAAATGCCAAGAGGGACGATATTGAGCAGCTAAGCCATGCAAACGAAAGATTGTTCGAAATTATTGAACAATTAAACCTTAAAACTACATTTTGGGTAAGTCTTAGTGAAAATTTCTTCAAGGACCTCAACCACCAACAATCGCTATCAAAGGCTGTTAAAATAATTGATGTTATAGCTATGAGAGCGGCCGAACTTGATTGCAAGGTTGCTTTATATAACCATAGCGGATGGTTCGGAAATCCATATTACCAATTAGAGGTAATCAAAGCCCTGCCACAGCATGAATTGGGTATGGTCTATAATTTTCATCATGCGCATGACAATATTGAAGATATTCCTCAGATAGCGAAAGCCGTCATACCTTATCTAAAAGCTGTGAATCTTAATGGCATGAAAAAGGATGGAAACAAAATCTTAGCCATTGGTAAGGGAGATTATGAAAAAGAAATGATCAGGACTTTTATAAAATCAGGTTTTAGAGGACCTTGGGGAATATTGGGACATGTTGAAAACGCAGATGTAAAAAAAATTTTACTTCAGAATATTGATGGACTAAGATCCTTACAAGACCAATGATCAGTATTAATCGTTAAAAGTAAAGCATCGACTGAAATGAAAAAATCGGCACTCAGAACAAGACGAAATTTTATAAAGCAATCGACTATTGCCGGTTCGGCTCTTATTTTCCCAATAAATAGCATTCCTAAAGGTTTATTTGGATCAAAAAATTCAGTAAACAATGGCTTAAAAGTGCATTTATTTTCTAAACACTTACAATTCCTTAATTATACTGAAATGTCTGAAGCCGCTGCTGAAATGGGTTTCGATGGTCTAGACCTTACGGTAAGACCAAAAGGTCATGTATTGCCAGAAATGGTAACAGTTGATTTACCCAAAGCAGTGGCCGCAATGAAATCATACGGTCTAACTCCAAAGATGATAACTACGAACGTTCTTGATTACGAAAATGAAGAGCACAAAATTGTATTGGAAACAGCAAGTAAGTTGGGTTTTACACATTACCGCACAGGTTGGTTGACCTATCCTGAGGATAGGACCATAAGTGAAAGTCAGGCCATTTATAAGCAACAGTTCAAAAACTTAGAAGTACTCAACAAAAAATTAGGATTAATCGGATGTTATCAAAATCACGCGGGTAAGCATGTAGGTGCGCCAATTTGGGATTTGCCACCGATTCTATCGATTACCAATAACGAAAATTTAGGTTGCCAATATGATATCAGGCATGCGGTGGTAGAAGGTGGAAGTAGCTGGGAGCTTGGGTTACGGCTAATTAAACCGTTTATCAAAACTATCGTTATTAAAGACTTTAAATGGGGCAAGGTAGATGGAAAGTGGAAACCTGTCAATACCCCTCTAGGGGAAGGCATGGTGGATTTTAAACGCTACTTCTCTTTGCTTAAGAAATATCAGATTAACGTTCCCGTTTCGCTTCATTTAGAATACGATTTGGGTGGGGCAGAACATGGAAGTACGAAGTTGTCAATAAACAAAGAAGAAGTATTTAAGCAAATGAAAAAGGATCTCCATTATTTAAGAGAAGTTTGGAAAAGAGCATCCTAGAGTCAATTTTTTATCATTGACCAAGTGCCATTTATGAAAAACGATTATAAAAATGAATTCATGTCAAAATTAACTATATCAACCAGAGAAAAACTAAAGAAAGTGAGTACGGCGACTATTGCCACCTGCCTGTTTAAAAAAGGTTTAAAGAATCAGTTTGTACAAGGCGTAAAACCACTCCAGCCGGGTAAGGCAACCATGGTTGGGGAAGCCTATACTCTTAGATACATTCCGGCCAGAGAAGACTTGAACCCTATTGAGGTATTTAAAGACCTTAAACATCCACAACGCGTGGCAGTTGAGGAGTGCCCGGAGGGCGCTGTACTAATTATGGATAGCAGAAAGAATCCAAGAGCGGCCTCAGCCGGATCAATCCTTGCAACCCGCTTAATGGTAAGAGGGGCCGCAGGAATCGTAACTGATGGAGGATTCAGGGACTCGGCTGAAATTGCTTCCTTGCCCCTACCATCTTATCATAATATGCCTTCTGCACCAACAAACCTGACATTGCACCAGGCAATTGACATTAACATACCTATAGGTTGTGGAGATGTTGCTGTTTTTCCAGGGGATGTTGTTGTTGGCGATGATGACGGCGTCATTATTATTCCGATTAATCTTGCAAATGAAGTGGCAGAAGAGTGCCTTAAAATGACTCTTTATGAAGAATTTGTTATGGAAAAAGTAATGGAAGGGCATGAAATTATTGGTCTTTATCCACTTACCAATGAGCGTTCCAAAAGAGAATTTGAGATCTGGTTAAAAGCCCAGCATTAAGTGCTCAAGGTATGTCTTATAGACCGTACATAAAAATTGAATTACACCATAATTATAACAGGAATCTGATTCTATGGGCAATAGTTCAGCCCGAGTATATCATCCCTCGCAATTAGAAAATACTTTAATATTCTTTTTAGAAATAGGTTGTTAATTCCTGATACTTAATCCTAATTTGATGGTAATCTTTTAATTCTTGCCGCAGCAGCGATTTTTTTCCACTAAATTGGAATTTTGGCAGCGTTTTATTTAAGGAAAAAAAGGTGTAACTATGGATGTCTCCTACTTCCAACATCTCGTAGTTTGACTAAAAAAATGCTTTTTAATTCGTAAATTCGTCGGAATTTGAAACAATACAAAATGAAACCATTCATGCTCAAAAATTTTGCTATAAGTGTATGCCTTATTACCACCTTGGTTTTTACCATAGAAATCGATGCTCAAGCTAACGAAAATGCAAATTTCGAAGCCGGGATCGCAGCTTATCAGGCCAACAACCTGCCTCTCGCCTACAAAGAGTTTCTCACTGCTGCTAAGGACGGTCATGCCGATTCTCAATACAATGTGGCTTTGATGTATGAGCAAGGTATAGGGGTTGGTAAAGATGAGAAGGAAGCGGTTGTTTGGTATGGCAAATCAGCCTCTCAGGGGAATGCGGCAGCACAGTTTAATCTGGGGGTGCTCTATGAAAATGGTCGGGGCACTGCTATTGATTACACAAAAGCTAATGAGTGGTATCGCAAGGCCTCAGTGCAGGGTGATCCTTTGGCTATTGGTAATCTGGGCATGCTGTATGTACGGGGTCAGGGTGTGAAAGAAAATAAGGTCGCAGGCGTTGCGCTGCTTCTGGTTTCGGCTACAATGGATTCCTCAACACAAAACCATGCTAAACAGAATATTTCAGCTACTCGCGGCTTATCGACTGAGATGATCGGCGAAGCCCAGGCCCTCGCCGAAGAATTAAGTACTGCAAAAAACATGCTGGTACCGCTGGATAAGTATTTGACAAAATAAGAGAATAGTACCGAG
>Ga0265306_10000127_pt1 | contig 30696 bp, 27 predicted proteins | sample Helome_3_FD_192493 | JGI IMG/M metagenome (GOLD analysis project Ga0265306, IMG submission 192493) | Marine sediment microbial communities from subtidal zone of North Sea - Hel_20160420 (Illumina Assembly) | ecosystem: Environmental > Aquatic > Marine > Subtidal zone > Sediment ... | reverse complement strand
ATGACGGCCGTTTGGGGGGTGATACTTATCGACCTCAGCGGGTCAGGTAGACATCGAATCGAATCGTTTTTTCACGATATACCAGGTCCGGTTTCAGCGCGCTGAGCAAGGCAGCCTTGACCGGGCGCTTTACAACGACCCGCCTGCGCGCTTTCTGCAATGCCAGCTCGAAGCATGAATCGATTTCAACGTTGGTGGTCAATGCCTGTAATATCTGCATTTCCTTGGCCGGTTTGGCACCGGATTTATGGCGTGGAAACATCGGGTCGAGATAAATGCAGTCGTATTCAAGGTTGGCAGCCGATGACCGTAAGTAACTATTTGCATTGGTATTTTCAATGAAAATTCGCTCAGCAACAGCGGCACCGTGATGGTTGGCCGCCAGTTGGCTGAGCGAATAAGCGACAATTGCATGCACCAGTTCATTTTGCTCCAGCAAGGTAACTTGCTGACCGTGCCAGGCGAGGGTAAAGCCATCGATGCCCCATCCAGCGGTGAGATCGAGAACCGTTTTGATATTGCGTTGCTTGTTATTGCAGGCTTTTAACAGGGCCTGAGTCGATTGCCTCGCGCGAACAGGTAGCGCACCTGAAACAAAACTGTGTTGGAAACCAAGCTGCGCTTCGAGCAGCCGGATTTCGACACCGTTCTCATTGGGCAGGATGCTCATTTTGCCTGCTTGCGTTCGGGCATGGGCAAGCAATTCTGCTAACGCGTCACGCTCCGTGGCCTTCATCAGTAATGCGGTGGTATCTCGAACTCGGAACTGATTTCAGCTGCTGATTCGCTCTTCAACGACTGTAGTTGAACCTTGATTTGTTCAATCTGCAAATTGAGACGGGAAATTTCCTGGCTTTGTTGCGCAACTATGTCGTTGAGCGCCTGAATCGTGTGATCCTGTTCGCTGTAGAGCAGTTCGAGACTGTCCAGTCTGGTCTGTAGTGATTTATTCACACTGCCACCTTTGCCAAATCCGACGAGTTTAACAAAAATAATAGCTGGCAAAACATATAATGCCTGTTTACCGATGATGAATTCCACCGCATAATACAGGCTTCGCAGCTGGTTTTAGTTTTACCTGACAGTAGTACGCATGAGGTTACCCGTGAGCGACTCACAAATCGATAAAATAGCCGAGATAGCCGAGAGAATTTCGGCTGAAGAAAATAGACGAACCCGACAGTCCCATACCATCAATAACCTGTTGCAGGAAAGGCAGCAGGTACTGGTGTCGATGTGTGAACTGGCCGAGCTCGAGTCCGGTGAGGTTCCCGCAACCACAGTGATGCACAATCTACGCAATTTTAACCAGCAGCTGGTGGATTACACGGCACTCGGGCATTTCGAAATATACGAAAGGATTATCGACGGTAAGGAACGACGTGGTAATGTCAGGATGGTCGCCGATCGGGTATACCCGGCGATTTCAGGTACTACCCAGCTGTTTGTCGACTTCAACGATAAATACGAGGGTGTCGATGAACCCGAAAGCCTGGTTAATCTATATAGTGACCTGTCTTCCATCGGCGAGGCGATGGCCGAGCGCATCGAGTCGGAAGATATGCTGCTGCGTGAAATCAGTGACAATCTGGAAAGCCCGAGTAAAAGCCTGTAGCCATTCTATACCTGCCGTGCACGACGCATCGGTAAGTGCTGACGCACTTTCCGGGACGCTGCCTTACGGCAGCACTTTCTTGAAGGGCTTTACACTGACCGACGCGTAAGCACCGGACTCGATGTAAGGATCGACGTCCGCCCAGGCCTGGGCGGCTTGCAACGAATCAAATTCCGCGACAATGATGCTGCCGGTGAATCCGGCTTCGCCCGGGTCATCGCTGTCGATGGCTGGATTCGGTCCGGCAATGATCAATCGACCCGCGTCACGCAACTCGTTCAGCCGGGCGACATGCTCGGCACGAACCGACATGCGCGCTGCGAGGCTATTCTCGTTATCAATTCCTACAATGCTGTATAACATCAGCTGGTCTCCTCATCGGTATTGGGCATGTACCTGGCCAGGAAAAATGCCTGGCCAATGACGAATACGATGGTCATGCCCATCAGTCCGAACAGTTTGAAATCGACCCAGGTGTCTTCGCTCAGCTGTAATCCGAAGGGATCGATCGCGGGCGCGACGATGACATTGGCGACCCCGGCGACGATAAAAAATGCGACCCAGGACAGGTTCAACTGCGCCCAGACACGCGGCTCGGAAATCTCGATCGCATTACCCATCATGCGCTGGATCAGGGGTTTGTCGCCAACCAGGTGACTGCCGAGAAAAACCAGCGCAAACAGCCAGTTGATCGCGCTTGGCTTCCACTGGATGAAAAGCGGATCCTTGAGCGCCAGCGTCGCGCCACCGAACACCAGCAATAGCGCCAGCGTGATGAGCGGCATCTTTTCCACCTTTTTGACGATGATCGCCGCCAGCACTACCTGCACCAGGGTTACCACGATCGCGGCGAGGGTGGCCAGGTAGATCGCATCGGTCGACTTGCCAGGGGTCAGTTGCATCAATGGCACCCAGTCGTTGACAGACAGGATAAAGTCATCGGGCAAGTCGAGGTAAAACTTGTAGAGAATGAAAAAAAGTAGCAGCGGGAAAAAGTCGGAAAGCTGTTTCATTGAACTCGAATGTGTTTAGAGCAACGCAGATTCTAACGTATTCGATCTGGCTTGGGCGACTATTTTAAGACTCATTGACAGCGCCACCGCCTTATGCCCGTCATCGCGGCCATCTTCAGTCATCCCGATACGTCGGACCGCCGCGCAAGCGGGGATCCCATGACGCGTCACCAATGCGAGATCCCCGCTTGCGCGGGGATGACGTGGATTATGGGGATGACGAGGATTATGAGGATGACCAGGGACGCCGTGAATGGTGGCTTACTCGACATACTGGGATATCCGCGCCTTTGCCGGAAGGAAAGCAGATTACGACAGGCAATAAAAAAGGGCTCCCGAAGGAGCCCTTTAAGTACTGCTTTACGAATCTTCTGGATTAGATGATGTCGTATTTCAGGACTGCGTACAACCAGGTCCCGTCGTCATCACTGTCACCAGTGTCTGCGTCGTTATTGACGAATTCGTAGTACATCTGAGTCTTACGTCCCAGTGGCTGATTGTAACCGATCGTGACCATAAGAGGCTCTTGATCGTCACCGTCAGTATTGGTGTTACCCGGAGAATCTTCATCGAGTGATTCGTATTCGATATGAGCGTAGAAGTTGTTAAAACCGACATCAGCGAGGAAGCTCATGTCATCATCCTGCACCTGGGCGCCAAAGCCCAACGATGCGTCACCCAGCATTATGCCGGTCAGCATTGCACCGAATATGCCTTCATCGTTGCTGTTACCGATCAGGGTACCGTCACCGTCATCAAGATCGCCCGCAGTTCCCTGGTAAGCAAGGCCCAGCGTCATATCGTTGCCGAAAGTGAAGCTACCGCCGACTTCGTATACGTCAACAGTTTCTTCGTCCGCATCGCGGTTCATGTACAAGGTCACGCCGAATGCGAAAGCATCGGAGCTGCCAGCATAGGTCAGACCGTTATCGGTACGACCAACGTAGGCAACCTGGTTGAAACCAGAGCCTACCCACGGAATATCAGTTCCACCAACTACGAAGTTGTAGAAGGTGTGGTAGGTCTGACCGACCAGTGCGCTACCGAAGTCGCCTTTCAGTCCGACGTAACGGTGACGAGTGGTGAAGCTTCCGTCTCCGCTAAGGTCATCTGTATCGGCGTTGTTGAAGTCGACACCCCATTCGTAGCGACCGAAACCAGTCAGGCCGTTGCCCAGATCAGTTTCGCCTCTCGCGCCGAAGCGTGATGCAACACTTCTGATGTCGAGGTCGGTAGTGTCACCCATGTCGAGGTACTCAAGACCTACGCGAGCAGAAGCGTAGATTTCGTCTGCACCAGCCTGTACTGCTACGGGAGCAGCAACAGTGCCGGCGACAGCCATTGCAATTGCAGTTGTTTTAAATTTCATCAGTTAATTACCCTTAAGTCAGTTATGTAATTGTGCTTAGGATATAAACCATCTCGATTCGGCATACGCACACGCGCTAGTCCGGTCGGATCGCTTATGGAGACGAATAATAGTCATTTTTGACACAATAGCAACCCATTTTTTAGAAAAAAACAACAAATTCGATATTTGTTGCAAAAATGTAACAGAAATCGACCAGTTTCTTTTGCCTCTTTTCCGATTCCCCTGCTAATCGATTGATTTTGATAATGTTTCTAATCGTTGTTTTCTTCGCAACAATTTCCTGTATTATCGCGACCCTCAGCAATCAGTTCGACTTATGGCGCAGTTCTTTGAAATTCATCCGGATAATCCGCAGCGACGACTGATCGAGCAGGCGGTAGCGATTATCGATCGTGGCGGACTGGTGATCTATCCCACCGATTCGAGCTATGCGCTCGGTTGCCATATCGGCGATAAGGCCGCAATGGAACGTATCCAGCGCATCCGGCGCACCGACAACAAACACCACTTCACCCTGGTGTGCAGCGACCTGTCTGAAATCGGTAGCTACGCCAAGGTGAGCAATTCGGATTACCGCCTGATGAAAACCCTGACCCCGGGCCCTTATACCTTTCTGCTTAAAGCGACTTCGCAGGTGCCGCGTCGCCTGATGAACCCGAAACGCAAGACCATCGGCGTACGCGTGCCGGACAACAACATCGTGCATGCGCTGTTGCTGGAACTCGGGCAGCCGATCATGAGCAGCACGCTGATTCCTCCCGGAGAGCGGCAGGCCCTCGATGATGCCATCGAAATTCGAGAGATGTTCGAGCGCCAGGTCGATCTCGTTATCGATGGCGGCTTTTGCGGCGTCGAACCCACCACGGTCATCAGCCTGATCGATGGTCATCCCGAGATTCTCCGCCATGGGCGCGGCGACGTTTCATTTCTCGAGTGAAACCCATTCTCTGCCTCTATTTACGTCATTCCCGCGCAAGCGGGAATCTCGTAACGACGCTACCATTGCAAGATCCCCCCGAATCAGCCTGTCATACCGCGGCTTGACCGCGGTATCCAGAGGCATCTATACCATGCCTTTGTTACTGGGTCCCGCGGTCAAGCCGCGGGACGACAGGAGTTTAAGCGCCAGCAGGCAAATATTAAACCTTGGTCTGACGCGCTGCTTGTTAGTATAATTCGGCGCAGGGCCACCATCACTTTCTTTGGAACATCATTATTGAACACCATTAGTCAAAACAACCGCGTGCTGTCGGGCATGCGTCCTACCGGGTTGTTGCATTTAGGCCACTATCACGGCGTATTAAAAAACTGGATCGAGTTACAGCACAGTTACGAGTGCTTTTACTTCGTTGCCGACTGGCACGCGCTCACCACGCATTACGAAGATCCGTCGATCATCGCCGAAAATACCCGCGATATGGTGATCGACTGGCTGGCCGCCGGAGTCAACCCGGGCAGTGCGACCCTGTTCGTGCAGTCGCGCATCCCTGAACATGCCGAGCTACACACGTTGTTGTCGATGATTACGCCACTGGGCTGGCTCGAACGTGTGCCGAGTTTCAAGGACCAACAGGAAAAGCTTAAGGACCGGGATCTCGCCACTTATGGTTTTCTGGGATACCCGCTGTTGCAGAGTGCGGATATCCTCATGTACAAGGCGGCCTTCGTGCCGGTGGGCGAAGACCAGGTCGCCCATGTCGAATTGACGCGTGAAGTCGCGCGGCGCTTTAATCACTTTTACGGCCGCGAGCGTGATTTCGAAGCCAAGGCGATTGCCGCGATCAAGAAAATGGGCAGGAAAAACGCGAAGCTTTACCAGGACGCGCGCAAGCGTTACCAGGAACAGGGCGACACCGAGGGTTTGTCGATCGGTCGGGCATTACTCGAATCACAACAAAATATCAGCTTGAGTGACCGCGACAGGCTACTTGGTTATCTCGATGGCCAGGGGCGAATCATTCTGCCCGAACCGCAATCCCTGCTCACGGTGTCGTCGAAGATGCCCGGGGTTGATGGGCAGAAAATGTCCAAGTCGTATAATAATACGATCGCTTTGCGTGAAGACCCCGACAGCGTGGTGAAGAAAATCAAGACTATGCCGACCGATCCGGCGCGCGTCCGCCGTACCGATCCGGGTGAGCCGGACAAGTGTCCGGTATGGGAATTTCACCAGGTTTACACCGCCGAGGACACTAAAAAAATGCTGGCCGATGGCTGTCGCACCGCAGCGATCGGCTGTATCGACTGCAAGCAATACGTAATCGATTCGATCCTCGATGAATTGAAACCGATACAACAGCGCGTCAAGGAGTACCTGAAAGACCTCTCAGGGGTAGATAGCATTATCAATGAGGGTTGCGAGTACGCCCGCGACGTGGCGCAGGATACAATCGAAGAAGTGCGCAAAGTGATGGGTTTAACCGGACGCTGGTAATGGAAAAAGTGTTCACCGACAACGCTTCCAACCAGTCTGAAATGCCCTTCGCGCTGGTACAGGGCGAACCCCTGACCGTCATTCCGCAGGATTTGTATATCCCGCCCGACGCGTTGCTGGTTTTCCTCGAAGCCTTCGAGGGACCGCTCGATCTATTGCTCTACCTGATCAAGCGACAGAACCTCGACATCCTCAATATTCCGGTTGCAGTCATCACCAGGCAATACATGGAATACATCCACCTGATGGATCATCTCGAACTCGAGCTCGCCGCCGAGTACCTGGTGATGGCCTCGATGCTGGCCGAGATCAAATCACGCATGTTGCTGCCGCGACCCACCGAGTCGCAGGATGAAGATGATCCGCGCGCCGAACTGGTGCGTCGCCTGCAGGAATACGAACAGTTCAAGCAGGCCGCGGAAGATCTCGATGCGCTCGACAGGCTGGAACGCGACACCTACCTGACCAGTATCGATATCCCCAAGTTCAAGGTCAAACTGACCTTGCCAACGGTCGATCTGAACGACCTGATGAGCGCGTTTCGCGACGTGGTCAACCGTGCCGAGCAGTTTGCCAGCCATCATGTCGATCGCGAGCCGTTGTCGGTGCGCGAACGCATGGTGATCGTGCTGGAACGCGTATCGGCCGAAGATTTCACCAGTTTCAACGATTTTTTCAGTCCCGCCGAAGGGCGCATGGGGGTTGTCGTCAGTTTTATCGCCATTCTCGAGCTGCTTAAGGAATCGCTGATCGAACTGGTGCAGACCGAGCCCTATGCACCGATTTACGTCAAGGCCAAATCATAAAATATGGAAATCGAAAAACTCAAATCCATCCTCGAAGCCCTGTTTTCCGCCGCCGATAAACCGCTTTCGGTAAACCAGCTGTTCGAGCTGTTCGTCGGCGATGTCGAACAGCCGGGTAAGGATGAAATTCGCCAGGCGATCCAGCTACTGGTCGAAAAATACGCGGACAGCGGCTTCGAGTTGAAGCAGGTTGCTTCGGGATTTCGCTTCCAGGTCAAATCCGACTTCGAAACCTGGGTGGTCCGTCTGTGGGAGCAGAAGCCGCCGCGTTATTCACGCGCGTTGCTCGAAACCCTGGCGCTGATCGCTTATCGGCAACCGATCACGCGCGGCGAAATCGAGGACATTCGCGGCGTCAGTGTCAGCACCAGCATCATCAATACCCTGCAGGAACGCGACTGGATCAAATCGCTGGGGCACAAGGAAGTACCGGGCCGACCGACGCTGTATGGCACCACCAGCGGATTTCTCGATTACTTCAATTTGAAATCCCTCAACGAGCTGCCGACGCTGGCCGAAATCCGCGATATCGATCGATTCAATCCCGAACTGGCGCTGCTGCTGCCGGATAGTAAAATTACCGGCGAACCTGAAACAGCCGAGTCGCCAGGCGCCTCCGAAAAAAACGAGGCGCCTGCTGATTAGCATCTATACTCAGGTAGATGCGCAACCTGCTGAATTTAATCCTGATATGTACCCTGCTGGGTGCCTGTAGCGAGCAAAAACAGGCACTCGACACCTGGGTGCATGCCGATACCGGATCCTATGGTGCAGCCATCAGCCCCGACGGCAAACATTTACTCACCGGCGAAATCGGCGGCTTTGCCCGTGTCTGGGATTTGCAAGCCAACCAGGTCAAATACAGCCTGCAGCACGAAGAGGGCAGTGCGGGCGGTGTCGTCTCGGCGGCATTCTCCGCGTCGGGCGACGTACTGGTTACGGTGGAACAGAATTCAATCGCACGTTGGGCGGTCCAGTCCGGGCGCCTCACCGGTTACTGGTCCTGGCCGAATCTGACCGATGTCGCGGTGTCGGCAGACGGACGTTACGCCCTCATCGGCAGCAAGGACAACCAGGCTGTATACTTCGATATGGTCAATGGCAAGATGCGTTACGTGTTTCCGCATCATGAAAAAGTGACCAGCGTGGCGCTGTCCAAAGATGGGCGTTTCGCGTTAACCGGTGCCGATGACTGGCATGCCAGCCTGTGGGACTTGAGTACCGGAGAACATCTGTGGTCGAAGAATTTAAAGTACAAGATTGCGCTGGTGGCGCTGTCCGACGATGGTGAGTTTGCGCTCGCCAACGCTTATATCGGCGATGCGCATATTTATGCCACCCGCGGTAAGGGCAGCCTGGTGTCGCGCCTCGATGAGATCAAGATGACCCTGGTGTCGGCGGATTTTTCAGATGACAGTCGCCTTCTCGCGTCGGGCCGGGCGGCCAAGGCAATCGATATCTGGGAAGTGAGCAGTGGCAAACAGCGCGAAACCTGGGAACCAAAGGTCAAGTACAAGGTGCGGCCGGACTCGGCCACCATCCTCGATCTCAAACTCGATGCCAACGCAAAAACCCTGATCTCCGAGTCCTCCACCGGCATCGGTCAACGCTGGGCCATCAACTGACCCCTCAGGCGATAGCCTGGGGGCATCCCGGCCTTGAGCCGGGATCTTGCAAAGCCGGCGTGTTATAAAGTTCCAGCGAATTATTCCTGTCATTCCCGCGCTACTACTCCGTCATTCCCGCGAAAGCGGGAATCTCCTAACGACGCCACCATCTCAAGATCCCCGCTTGCACGGGGATGACTCAAAAGGTTATCGTCATTCCCGCGCTACTACTCTGTCATTCCCGCGCTACTACTCTGTCATTCCCGCGCAAGCGGGAATCTTGTAACGAACGCCACTGTTGTAAGATCCCCTAATCCCTTCGAGGGGGTCAGAGCAAAAATTTCGGTACTATCTAGCCTATAGAAAAACCATGGCGAATTTTTTGGTCTGACCCCGAGTATCCGAACCTTGGGAAGGTCGGCGTCAGACCGGGTTTTTCTTCAGGTGTTTGTCTTTTTCTTCACTATCACGGAAAAACCTGCTCTGACCCCGTCGAAGCCACTGTATAATCCCGCGATGGAAAGAATACAGAAGTTTCTCGCCAACCAGGGGGTCGGCTCGCGGCGCCAGCTCGACGCGATGCTGCAGCAGGGACGCATCAGCATCAATGGCAAGACCGCGAAACCGGGCGATCAGATTGACGGCCGCGAGAAAATTGCCATCGATGGCAAACTGCTGCGCCTGCAACGCCACCTTGCCCGGCCGAAGATCCTGCTCTATCACAAGCCGATAGGCCAGGTTTGCACCCGTTCAGATCCGGAGGGTCGCGATGACGTATATCAGCATTTGCCCCGCCTTAACCAGGGACGCTGGGTCAGTATCGGGCGGCTGGACATCAACACCAGTGGACTTTTGCTGTTTACCAATGATGGCGAACTGGCAAACCGTCTAATGCATCCCTCCTACGAGGTCGAACGCGAGTACGCGGTGCGCGTGCATGGCGCTGTAAGCCAGGAAATGCTGCAACAGTTGCGCGATGGCGTGCAGCTCGACGATGGTCCGGCGCATTTCGATGAAATTCTCGATTCGGGTGGCAGCGGCAGCAATCACTGGTATCACGTGGTGTTAAAGGAAGGTCGTAATCGCGAGGTAAGACGGCTGTGGGAAGCGGTCGGTGTCGAGGTAAGCCGCCTGGTGCGGGTGCGTTACGAGCAGTTCAAATTACCCAAGTGGCTGAAACCCGGCAAGAACCGGTTTCTCGATGATGACGTGGTGACACGGGTTTATCAACGGCTCGGCATCGGCAAGGATAAGCAATCAGCCCCACGCGCAAAGCGTCAGCGTCACCGGGCCTGATGGCAACCAGTAAAATTTCCAGGCTTTGCCAATCGGTGCTACCCGCCGAATTTGAACAGGTCAGACGCCAGGCACCGGGTTTGCAGCATTTTCTCGACGAGAATCTACCCGACGCCGTGCGGCAGTCGGTGACCGTGCTGACGATCAATCAAAATGAAATTGTAATCGCCGCAAACAGCTCGATGGTGGCGAATTACCTGCGTTTGCACAGCAAGGAGTTACAGCAGCAGTTACGCGAAACTTTTAATTTCGAGCAAACGCTGAAGTTTCGTACCATACCGGATTCCCTGCTGAAAATTGATCAGCACGAACACCTGCGCCCGCCGCGGCAGGTGAGTGCCGAGTCGGTCGAGGCGCTCAAGCGCAACGCGCAATGGATCGAGGATGAAGACCTGAAGGCGGCGATGCTGTCGCTGGCCGAAAGCCTTAAAGGGGTCGGTGACAAATGATTCCAATTCGCATTTGTCACCGACCCCTTTCTTCGCTTTCTTTGATCGACCCGTTTTTTCGTTCACCGGTGATTGTTCAAAATAACTGAGTCATCCCCGCGCAAGCGGCGGTCCGACGTATCGGGATCTCGTAACGATGGCACCATTTCAAGATCCCCGCTTTCGCGGGGATGACAGTAAAGAGATGGAGGGATGACAGTAAAGAGATGGAGGGATGACAGTAAAGAGATGGAGGGATGACAGTAAAATGCCGGATGGCCGAACATCGAACATAGCGGGAGAAAGGGCGAACAGAACTAAATATTTTTGGAAAAATGGCTTGCGGCCTATTGTTGCACCGTGATCCGACGAGTAAAATCCATCTGTTACTACACCCCGACTTATCCTAACCCTGAAGGGAACCATGTTAGAAAATATTGCAGCGGCTCCGGCCGATCCGATTCTGGGCCTCAACGAAAAATTTCTCAGCGATTCTCGCAGCGACAAGATCAATCTCGGCATAGGCGTCTACAAGGATGACAGCGGCAACACGCCGGTATTGAATTCGGTCAAAAAGGCCGAAACGCGTTTGCTCGACGCAGAAAATAGCAAAACCTATCTCGGCATTCCCGGCAGCGCCGATTACGCGCTGACCGTTCAGCAGTTGCTGTTCGGCGCCGATTCATCGATCATCGCCGAAGGTCGCGCGCAAACCGCGCAAACCCCGGGCGGTACCGGCGGACTGCGGCTCGCCGCTGAACTGATCAGCCGGCAGATCGGCGCAACCCGCGTGTGGGTGTCGGATCCGACCTGGGCCAACCATATCGGCATTTTCCAGGCCGCCGGTCTCGAGATAGCGCGTTACGCTTACTACGACGCGGATGCGCACGACATGGACTTCGAGGCGATGCTGACCGACCTTGGTCAGGCGTCGGCTGGTGATGTCGTGTTATTGCATGGCTGTTGTCACAACCCGACCGGCATCGATCCCGGTCGTGAGCAGTGGGCGCAGCTGGCCGAGTTGTGTTCGACCCGTGGCTTGTTACCGCTGTTCGATTTCGCTTACCAGGGATTTGCGCGCGGTCTCGATGAAGACGCCGAAGGCTTGCGCCTGTTCGCAGAGCAATGCGATGAAATCCTGGTTGCCAGTTCGTTTTCGAAAAACTTCGGCATTTACGGTGAACGTACCGGCGCGTTCACGCTGGTGGCGGGTAATGCCGAGGTCGCCGCGACCGTGTTCAGCCAGGTCAAAAGTATTATTCGCGTGATTTATTCGAATCCGCCGAAGCATGGTTCGGCGCTGGTTGCCGCTATCCTGACCGACGCCGAACTGCGCGCGGAATGGGAAGCGGAGCTTGCGGCGATGCGCGAACGCATCAAGCAAATGCGCGGCCTACTGGTGACCACTCTGAAAAATAAGGGTGTCGAACAGGATTTCAGTTTCATCGAACGGCAGAACGGCATGTTCTCGTTTTCCGGCCTGAGCAAGGACCAGGTTTTGAAAATGCGCGAGGAATCGGCTGTATACGCGGTCGATTCCGGGCGTTTCAATGTCGCCGCGATGACTACCGGCAACATGGATGCGCTGTGTGATGCCATCGCCGCGGTAATCGATTAGGCAGAGTCCCCCGCCGGACGGTGAACGCCGGGTCGCTTCGGACCGGCTGCCGCGGTCGATCCGTAGAGTGACGGATTAAAATCGGTTCCCGGCTCGATCAGTACACGGGTTAGCAACAGATTTACCAGCTAGCGGGTCTATAAAAGAAAAAGCCGGTTGAGCGTCTCGCTCGAACCGGCTTTTTGTTGTTTGGCTCCCCGGCCCGGGCTCGAACCAGGGACCCATTGATTAACAGTCAATTGCTCTACCAACTGAGCTACCGGGGAATAGAGGAGGCGTATACTAAATCAATAAAAATAATACAGCAACCAGATTTATCAACTGCTGCAAACCCTGACCCGGTGACCTGGGCACCAAGCTGGCTAGCTAAATTTGAAACTGCTAAAGTGGGGGATGGTTTTATCGAGCACACGCGTTTTGACAAATCGTTAAACACGGCTAACTCGTCTGCTTGATTGAACAAAGCAACAGACGAGGTATACGAAGCCGTCGCCGCCTGTAAAGCACAGACTGTCTATCATTAACTAAATTAATTCAATGGCCAAGAATTTCCAGCTCGAAACCCGGTTTGAACCCGCCGGAGACCAGCCCGAGGCGATCGATGCACTGGTGCAGGGCATCGAGGATGGCTTGATGCATCAGACCCTGCTCGGGGTGACCGGGTCGGGCAAGACCTTTACCGCGGCCAACATTATTCAGCGACTCGAGCGGCCGGCGATTATCATGGCGCATAACAAGACTCTGGCGGCCCAGCTATACGGTGAAATGAAGGAGTTTTTCCCGCATAACTCGGTGGAGTATTTCGTCTCTTACTATGACTATTACCAGCCGGAAGCCTATGTACCGGCTTCGGATACCTTCATCGAAAAGGATGCGTCGATCAACGAGCATATCGAGCAGATGCGGCTGTCGGCGACCAAGTCGTTGATGGAGCGACGCGATACCATCATCGTGGCTTCCGTGTCGGCGATCTACGGGCTTGGCGATCCGGATTCATACCTCAAGATGTTGCTCCACCTGGTGGTTGGCGATGAAATCGATCAGCGCAGTATTTTACGTCGTCTAGCCGAACTGCAGTACAAGCGCAATGACATCGATCTCAAGCGCGGCACCTATCGAGTGCGTGGAGAGGTCATCGACGTGCACCCGGCTGATTCCGAGCGCCAGGCGGTGCGTATCGAACTATTCGATACCGAGGTCGAAAAACTGAGCCTGTTCGACCCGCTGACCGGGGAGGTCGGTAAAAACGTCAGGCGGATTACGATTTATCCGAAGACCCACTACGCGACTCCGCGTGAAGTTATCCTTGCGTCGATTAGCGAAATAAAAGAGGAGCTGGTGGAGCGTCTCGCCGTACTCAAGCAAAACGACAAGCTGGTCGAGGCGCAGCGTCTCGAACAGCGCGTCAATTACGATGTCGAAATGATGCGTGAACTGGGCTACTGCAGCGGCATCGAAAATTATTCGCGCTTTCTGTCCGGGCGCAAGGAGGGTGAGCCCCCGCCGACACTGTTTGATTATCTGCCCGCGGATTGTTTACTGTTCATCGACGAGAGCCATGTCTCGGTACCGCAGATCGGGGGTATGTACAAGGGTGACCGGTCGCGCAAGGAAACCCTGGTCGAGTACGGGTTTCGACTACCGTCGGCGCTCGACAACCGGCCGCTACGCTTCGATGAATTTGAACGCGTGTCGCCGCAGACTATTTTTGTCTCGGCAACCCCGGGAGATTACGAAAAGAAATTCAGCGGTGCCGTGGTCGAACAGGTAGTGCGCCCGACCGGGCTGGTCGATCCGGTCGTCGAAGTGCGCCCGGCGACCACCCAGGTCGACGATGTGCTCTCCGAAATCAATAAGCGCGTGGCGCTACAGGAGCGGGTGCTGATCACCACCCTGACCAAGCGCATGGCCGAGGACCTGACCGATTACCTTGCTGAGCATGGCGTGCGGGTGCGTTACCTGCACTCTGATATCGATACGGTGGAACGCATGGAGATTATCCGTGATCTGCGCCTCGGTGAGTTTGACGTATTGGTTGGCATCAACCTGCTGCGCGAAGGACTGGATATGCCGGAAGTATCGCTGGTCGCGATTCTGGATGCCGACAAGGAAGGTTTTTTACGCTCGGATCGAGCCTTGATACAGACCATTGGCCGTGCGGCGCGAAACATCAACGGCAAATCGATTCTTTACGCGGACCGGATCACCGGATCGATGGAACGCGCGATCGCCGAAACCGATCGGCGACGCGACAAGCAGCTGCTGTATAACAAGGAGCATAATATTACGCCGCGGGGCATCGTCAAGCGCGTTACTGACGTCATGGATCTCGGCGAATCTGCTAAAACGGGGCGCGGCAGGATCCGCCTGGACCGCGTTGCCGAATCCACGCAGGCTTATGCCCAGCTCAGCGCCAGACAATTGAATGCCAAACTCAAGCAGCTGGAAACCCGCATGTACGAACATGCGCGCGACCTGGAATTCGAGGAGGCGGCACGAGTACGCGATGAAATCAGCGATATCAAGGATCAATATTTCAAGACTTCGGAACTTGAAGCCGTTTGAACAAACCGGAAATAACGCATGGCACTCCATTTTGACAGTAGTGAACTCGAACAAAGACGGGAGCGGGTATGCGCCGAGTTGCAACAGCGTGGTCTGGACGCCTTGCTTTGCTTTCGACAGGAAAGCGATTTCTACCTGACGGGTTACGATACCTTCGGTTACTGTTTCTTTCAGTGCCTGTTGCTTTGTGCCGATGGACGCTTCGCCTTATTGACCCGCGTGCCCGACCTGCGCCAGGCGCAGCTAACCTCGGTGATCGAGGATATTCGTGTGTGGACCGACCAGGTCGACAGTAATCCGCCCCGTCAGCTGGTGGAGATGCTCGACGAATATGGTTGTCGTGGTAAAACCCTGGGCATTGAATTCGACGCCTATGGCCTGAATGCGGCCTTGTGGCGCAAGCTGGAGCAGGAAATTGCCGGTTTTTGCGATCTTGAGGACGCCTCCGACCTGGTGACCCGCCACCGCGTGGTTAAAAGCGAATCTGAAATCGAGTATGTACGCCGCGCCGCCGAACTCGCCGACGATGCGCTCGAGGCCGCGTTACCCCTGATTCAACCGGGTGCATGGGAAGGAGACATTCTCGCCGCGATGCACGCTGCAATCTTCTCCGGTGGCGGCGATTACCCGGGCAACGAGTTCATTATCGGAGCTGGCCAGGATGCGTTGTTGTGTCGCTATTTTTCCGGGCGAAAATATTTACAGCCCCACGACCAGCTGACCCTGGAATGGGCGGGCGCTTATCGTCATTACCACGCGGCGATGATGCGCACGGTAATTATCGGCGAGCCCGACCCCGAGCACTTGCGTATGCATGAAATTGCCTGCGAAGCGCTGTCAGCTTGCGAACGAATCCTGCGCCCCGGAGTCGCGGTCGGTGAAGTATTCGATACGCATGCGCGCGTTGCTGACAGCAATGGCCTGAAGCAACACCGCTACAATGCCTGTGGCTATTCGCTGGGTGCCACGTTCACACCGACCTGGATGGATTGGCCGATGCTTTATCACGGCAATCCGTTGGTGGCCGAGCCGAACATGGTGTTTTTTATGCACATGATTTTCGTCAACTCGGAAAACCAGCATGCGATGACGCTTGGACACACGGTACGCGTCACCGGGGACGGCTGTGAACGGCTGAGCCGTTCACCGCTCGAACTCATCGTCGTAAATTAGTTTCTGGGATCGCCGTAAATACATCCATGCCTTCGAGGGGAGCGGAGCACAATTTTCGGAACCGGGGAGGCAGTAGATCAATTATTGGCGAAAATTGTGGTCTGACCCCGGGGGTTAAGGTCTGGAAATGCGCAGAACAGTCGAGTTGCGGGATGATCAGTTGCTGCGGAAATCAGGCGGCGTCAAATCCGGATCGAGTCGATCATCGAGCGCATGTTACTCAGCGCCGCCTGGGAGCTGCCCTGGCGGCCATACTTGATACGATTGTATAGTTCGACGATGTTCGTCAAGACCTCGCGTTGTGGGAAATCGCGCTGTGTTATGCGCAGCAGGAAAGTCCGTGTATCTTCGGCCGGGCCTTTCTGGATTCCGCGCCTTGACAGTTTTTTCAACAACCGGTTAAACAGAATTTCATAGGCCGCTGGCTTTGGTGGACGTTCGCGGTACCAGGCGATAAACCAGAACAGGGCGGTTACGGTTAGCAGTAAAAAGACCATCGCGAACACCATATCCGACCAGTTTTCGATGCCGAGTTCGAGCTGGTTGAGGAAATGCATCTGCTTGCGTTGATCGTAATTTAGTACCCAGTCGTTCCAGCCGTGTTGCAGGCTATCCCAGCTATAGAGCAAGTTGCCGAAAATCGGATTTCGATTGCGAATGCGAAAACTCGAAATCTCGTCGGAAAGCGCCTCATCTATACCCTGTTCAATCCGGTCCGGTGAAACTGCGGCAGTCGGGTCTACGCGCACCCAGCCCTGGTTCTCGATCCATACTTCGGTCCAGGCATGGGCGTCGGACTGGCGCACGATCAGGTAGTTGCCGACTTTGTTGTACTCACCACCCTGGTAGCCGGTAACGATGCGTGCGGGGATTCCTGCAGCGCGCATCAGCAATGCAAAACTGCCGGCATAATGTTCGCAAAAACCACGGCGGCTGCCGAAAAGAAATTCGTCAACCACGTTTTTGCCGAGCACGGGGGGTTTCAGAGTATAAAAAAATTCTTCTTCGCGAAACATCTTCAATACCGCGTTGACGATATCCAGGCTGCGTTCGGAGCCTGCGGCCAGGGACTTACCCAGTGCAACCGTTTCTGGATTCAGATTGTCAGGGTATTCGAGCGCCAGCGCCAGGTAGTCACTCGATTCGTGTAAACCGAACTGGTAATCAAGCCGTGATTCCATCTCGTAGCGCAGCAGATCGTTAATTTGTTTCTTGCTGATCAGCTGAAAATCCTCGGTCATGACACTATTCCGAATCAGTTTCGATGGCATGTCTAAGGCGAGCAACCATGGTTCTCCATTGGGCTCGAGGGTTACGGTATATTTAATCGGGGAACCTGAGGTGGTCAGGGTAAATCGGCGGAGCTCTTTCAGGGGTGCCTGCGACCAGCGGTAGCCGTTGTACCTGGCCATCACCGGTCCACGCCAGTAAAGCTTGCTTTGCGGGGGGATACCGCTCTTGAAATCGACCCTGAAGGCGACCTCGTTACTGCGGATCAGGTTGCTGATTTTCCCCGGGGACATGTTGTCGCTCAGACCGGTAATGCCACCGCGCTGTTCACTGGTTAATCCCCACAGGGGGCCGGGCACACGTGGCACCAGGATGAACAGAATTAGCATTAGCGGAATCGACAGCAATACCAGGCGTGTGCTGGTATGCAGCAACTCCTTGAGCAAAATACTCTCTTCACGCTGGTTTAGTGTTACCAGGGTCGCGGTAATGACAATCAGGGTAGCGAACATCAGGCTCGCGATGATGATGCTCTGGGAGAACAGGAAATGGGTTGCGATCAAAAAGTAGCATAGAAAAACCAGGATTAGCATATCGCGGTGACGCCGGCTCTCGAGGAACTTGAGCGCGGTCATAACAGTTAACAGGGCAAGACCCGCGTCGCGACCGACGATGGTCCAGTACTCAGCGAATACGCCGATACCTCCGCTCAGTACCAGCAGCACTAACAGCCATTTTGGAAATGGGCCGAGCTTGCCGATATTTTCCAGGCAGCGCCATCCAAGGGCTAGCAAAACCAGCAGGCTTATCCACAATGGCAGGTTGCGAAAATGCGGGGCAATCGAAAACAGGAAGCAAAAACAGACCGCGAAAATACTTGATCGCGCAGGTGTTTCCCGCGAAATTAAATTTATCGGCAGATTATGGCTAGTCGCGCTCAAGCTGGAGTTCCTGATTCAAATCGGCCTGCCTGAATGTGGCGAGTGCCTGTAAACAGGCATGCTTATGGGAGTTGCCGAAGGCTTGTTCGATGGTTGTGCCAGGCAGGCGTAGCCCGTATTTCTGTTCCTGATTTTCCGCGGCCAGGACCAACGCCGTCATGAAACTCAGCTTGTCTTCGAGAGAATCTTCGCCGAGCAGTTGCCAGTCAATCCAGAACGTGGGTCTCGCCTGTCCCTGAAACGTCTTGGTCAACAGACCCCGGCCCTGGGCATAGGCTTTCCATGAGATATGCCGCAGCGATTCGCCTTCGCGATGTTCGCGTAAACCGGCAAAATCATCGCCTTCTATGGTGCTGGTCGAAACCTGGCCATCGTACTGTTCGACCATCGATTGTTGTAGTTTTTCGCGTGCTGCTGGACGAGGGTAAATGAGTATCGGCAAGTCGAACTTGAGCCATCCCCAGGCATGAAACAGGCCCGTCGGATAGCGCGTGAATACTGTGATCCCCGACGGTTTGAACTGCCCACGACGCGTGGTCGGAATTTTGAGTTTTGCCACGGTGCTGCCCGCAGGCTCGAGTCGCAGATAAACAGGTGCTTCGCCGGCATACTCGATACCGATCGCGAAACGCCGTGAATTATTGGTGTGGCTGACTTCAAATTTCAGTTCACAGGGTTCGCCGTTGAAGACAGGGCGGGGGATTTGCAAGTTTACCTTGATACCGAGCAGGTTTTTATGGGTATGCCAGAGACTGATAATCCCAAGTGAGGTCAACATGAAGGTGAGTATGAAGGCCATGCTGTTCTGATAGTTAATCGCCGCGAAAAACAGCAGCAACAGCATTATCGCGAACAGGTAGCCGAACCGGGTTGGCAGAATATAAAGACGCCGATTATGCAGCACAATGGCATCCCGGCTAGGGGGATTGTGTGCATCGAACCAGTTGTCGAAGTAGCGACGGATTGGTCGCGGTAGTGCCACCGACAACATTATCGCTGTCTAGGGGATGGGGATCTGTTCGAGCAGATCATTGATCAGGTCCAATGTCGGCCGGCTGTGTTGCTCGGACGCTGTCAGGCGATGATCGGCGATCGCGGCAAACACCGCTTGCACGTCGCCCGGTTCCGCATGGCTGCGGCCATCCATCAGCGCCCAGGCCTTGCTGGCCTGTATTACGGCCAGTCCTGCGCGAGGTGAAATGCCATAGACAAACAGGCCTGGGTTACGCGTTGCCTGGATCAGGTGTTGTACGTAATGCAGTAATGGTTCCGAACAATGAATTTTGTCGACCGCGGACTGAATTGCGATAAAGCGCTCGATACTGACTACCGGCTTTATCTCGTACAGGCGCGCCCGCGGATTGCCACCCGCCAACAATGCGCGTTCAGCTTCCTGGTCCGGATAGCCAAGCGTAATTCTCATCATGAAACGATCAAGCTCGGATTCCGGTAATGGAAAGGTTCCGGATTGATCGAGCGGGTTCTGGGTGCCGACGACAAAGAAGGGCTCATCTAGCGGATAAGTCGAACCCTCGACCGTGATCTGTCTTTCTTCCATTGCCTCGAGCAGCGCACTCTGGGTTTTTGGAGTAGCCCGGTTAATTTCATCGGCCAGGATGAAATGCGCAAACACAGGTCCCGGATGAAAATTGAAAACCTGTTTTTCAGCGTCAAAGATCGATACCCCGAGGATATCGGCAGGCAGTAAATCGCTGGTAAACTGGATGCGCTGGAAATGCAGACCGAATACCCGTGCGATCGATTGCGACAGGGTGGTTTTACCGACCCCGGGCAAATCTTCAATCAGGCAATGACCGCGTGCTATCAGGCAACAGGCGGCAAGTCGAATCTGGTTCGGCTTTCCCAGGATGATGGTTTCGATTGCGCCGATGGCCTTTAAAATGTCGGCCTGACAATCCGCGATCGAATTATCCGTCGTATCCAGCATGTTATTCTCGGCTAAAAACATAAGTATATCGGACAAGTTTAGTCGAAATCGTTTAATTGTTCCGTGATTTTCAACACGCTTCGTCAAGGGTACTTAGGGTTGGAATTTACTGGATTGTAGACTGATGTTCATTAATAATTTCCGCGTGGGGTGAAGCAGAGATAATAAGTGAGAACTATAGTGATTTGCGGCGCTTGACAGCTGATAGAAAAAGACAATCGGAAATCAGGAATTTTTGTATACTCTTGGGGCGCTATTTCAACTATAAATGTCGAAAATCCGGGCGGTTGCAAAACAAAACTAATGAATAGTAAGCCATTGATACTGTGTGTAGATGACGAACCGGTTAACTTGACCATTATGGAAGAGTTGCTGCAGGACAATTACGAGTTGAGCATCGTGAAGTCGGGCGAGAGTTGCCTGCAACAGGTCGATATACAAAAACCGGATTTGATTCTGCTCGATGTAAACATGCCTGAAATGGATGGTCTGGAGACCTGTGCACGCCTTAAGGCGGATGTGGAAACCGCGGAAATCCCGATCATATTTGTCTCCGCGCTCGCTTCGCAGGCGGAACTGATGGCGGGTTACGAGGCTGGTGGTGACGATTACATAACCAAGCCTTTCAGCGAAGAGATTCTGCAGAAAAAGGTTCAGATCGTGCTTGCAAGTCAGCGCCGAAAACAGGAGCTCAAGAAGATTTCCGACAAGGCTGTCGAAGCCCTGATGAGCAATATGAACGATACCGACGAACTCGGTATGGTGATCGAATTTCTACATCGATGCCGGACGGCCAGTACCATCGATGACCTGGCCAGCAACGTGTTCGATTGCCTACGCGAGTTCGAACTCGATAGCAGCCTGTTGATTCTGGATGAACCTGAAAATCGGGTCTGGTTTAGCGACGATATCGAACGGCCGATGGAAAGCCAGATCCTCGCCAGTCTGCGCGTTCAGGATCGCGTGGTAAGTTTTGGCACCCGCCTCGCAATCAGTTCCGACCATGCAACCATCCTGGTGCGCAACCTGCCTTCCGGGCAGGATAAAATAGAGCGGGTGCGTGGGTACCTGGCAATTTTGATCGAGGCGCTCGAGTCTCGAATCCACACCATGCAAAGTGCGTTGCTGCTCGAACAGCGTGGCCAGGTGCTGGCCCGGGTGTTGCAGGCGACGCGTGATAACCTGGGCAATATCGATGATCTCCACCAGCAGCAAAAAACCCGTTCGGGTGAAATTATTTCGGCGCTGAAGGTCGATATCGAAAAATCGATTACAAAACTCAATTTGACAAAACAGCAGGAAACGGCATTAATGAAAGCCGTTGCATCGACCGCCGCGCAAATTGAATCGGTTTACGATGATGAATTGAAGATCGATGATCAGTTTCAGACTGTCGTCGATGATCTGTCCAGCGCTTTGGAAGAATAGGTACATAGGAGGGGGAGTAGAGGGATAGAAAACGGGGACGTATCAATTTTTTGGGTAATAATAATAAATATGAAAAATTGATGCGTCCCCCTTTTCTTTTGCTGAGTTATAATGCCGCGAAATTTAACTACCGGCATACCATGCAATGAAAGACGCAGTAATCGTATCGACTGCACGCACCCCGATCGGGGTTGCGTTCAAAGGCAGCCTCAACAACATAAAATCTCCGACCATGACGGCGCACGCAATTCGTCACGCGGTGGAACGCGCCGGGGTCAGCGGGGAAGAAATTGACGATGTCATCATTGGCGCGGTACTGACTGCCGGGACTGCCGGGATGAATGTTGCACGCCTGTCAGCGCTGGCCGCCGGATTGCCGGTGACGGTATCGGGGCAAACCATCGACCGTCAGTGCTCGTCGGGATTGATGGCGATTGCGACAGCGGCCAAGCAGATTATTGTTGATGGCATGGATGTCGTCGTGGCAGGTGGGCAGGATAATATTTCCGCGGTACAGAACCAGTACTTTCCGTGGGTTATCGACGCTGCCGACCCCAATGTGGTCTCCCGTGCGGAACATGCCTACATGCCGATGCTGCTCACCGCCGAGCACGTGGTCAGGAAATTTGATATTACGCGTGAAGCCCAGGACGAGTATGCGCTGCAATCGCAGATGCGTACCGCCGCAGGCCAGCAGGCGGGCGCTTTCGATGACGAAATCGTTCCGCTTGCGACAACCCGTGCCATCAAGGACAAGGAAAGCGGTGAAATCAGTTATAGCGATACGACCTTGTCGAAGGACGAGGGTAATCGACCGCAAACCACTCTCGAAGGCCTTGCCGGGCTGAATCCTGTTATCGAAGGCGGATCGGTTACCGCGGGCAATGCGAGTCAGTTGTCCGATGGCGCGTCGGCCTGTGTGCTGATGGAATCTTCGCTTGCCGAAAAACGCGGTTTGCAACCGTTGGGAATTTACCGTGGCATGGCGGTGGCCGGTAACGCGCCCGAGGAAATGGGTATCGGTCCGATTTACGCCGTTCCAAAATTGCTGCAAAAGAATGGACTCACTATCGATGATATCGACCTGTGGGAAATCAATGAAGCATTCGCCTGTCAAACCATTTACTGCCGCGATTACCTGGGACTCGATAATGAAAAATTCAATGTCAACGGTGGATCGATATCGATCGGGCATCCCTATGGCATGACTGGCGCCCGACTCACCGGGCATATACTGCTCGAGGGCAAGCGTCGCGGCGCGAAATATGTCGTGATTTCGATGTGCGTTGGTGGCGGGATGGGTGCAGCCGGATTATTTGAGATCGCGTAATGAATGGCAGGAAGCTGATTCTCTATCACGGCCTGCCGCTGTTTGTCATCCTCTTCCCGTTGGCCTGGTATGCAATCTTCGGCAGCGACTGGTTGCTCAAGGGTGAGGCCGGCATCATCGAGAATATGACCGTGTTGTTCCTGGTGGTCGCGATCGGGTTCAACGTTTCTTCGTTGTCGAGAGCTAACCGACTCGTATCATCCGGTTTCCTCAACGCCTGGTTGTTTATGCTGATTATGGGTGCCGCTTATTTTGCGTTGGAAGAAATCTCCTATGGCCAGCACATGTTCGGCTGGGGCACGGCAGAGACCTGGAAGGAATTAAACGATCAGGACGAAACCAATCTGCATAATGTGCATGCCCTGTTTGACCAGGTACCGCGAGCGTTGCTGACACTGGGCATACTAATCGGTGGCGTAATAATGCCGTTGTACCGTCATTTCCGCGATATCAAGCTGGACGAATCAAGTCGTTTCTACTGGCAGTGGCCGACCCTGGACTGCGTTACCATCGGTCTGTTGGTAATCCTGATCAGGCCGATATTATCAGTGTTCGAAACCGAAGCGATCAACACCGGTGAAATGAAGGAAAACCTGTTTGCGCTGTTCATCCTGTTGTACTGCGTATCGATTCATTCCCGTCTCAGGCAAAATAAACTGCCAGCCACCTGACCCCGACAACACCCACTTAACAAAATTTAAGTCATTCCCGCTCTACTACATAGTCATTCCCGGGCTGCACTGCTCGGTGAAGTACCTGCCCGGGGTTTACTTTCCCTGCCACACCGGGTCGCGTTTTTCCGCGAAGGCACGCGGGCCTTCCATGAAATCTTCCGACATCAGCATTTTCTGGTAGATAGGCAAGTCCTCGTTACCGGGTTTGGTTGCGGCGAAAGCCTGCGGCATCGGCAGGTTGTAAATTGCCGGTACGACTTCTTTTAACGCTTGCAGCGCCAGCGGCGCACCGCGCGCCACTTCGCAGGCAAGTTCGCGCACCGTGTCCATGAGTTCGTCGTAGGGGCAGACGCGACACACCAGGCCCCATTGCAGGGCTTCCGCCGCGCTCATGCGCCGCCCGGTGTAGAGCAGCTCCATCGCCACGTTGTAAGGAATGCGGCGTGGCAGGATCTGAATCGCGCCGACATCGGGCAGGAAGCCGCGCTGCATTTCCGGCAGAAAAAACTCGGCGTGATCGGCAGCAACAATCATATCGCTTGCCAGTGCGATTTCGAAGCCGCCACCGACGGCCATGCCGTTAATGGCGGATATGACCGGCTTCTTCAATCCCCAGAACTCACTGATGCCGGCAAATCCGCCGGGGCAGGTATAGGCGCTATTGACGGCTTCCTCGTTGTTATCGATGGCGGCGATTTCCTTCAGGTCCCAGCCCGCGCTGAAGATACGTTCGCCACAGCCGGTAATGATGCCGACGCGCAGATTTTCATCCTGTTGCAGCATCGACAGGGCGGCGTAAATTGCGTTCGAAACTCCCGGATTGATTGCATTGGCCGGCGGACGGTCGATGGTGATTTCGACAATTTGATCGTAAGTCTCTACCCGTACTTCATCGCTCATGACAACACCTGAAAATTATGTGTGAATGAAGGCAATATATGTCAAAATCGCGCCGCATTCACTCACTACCTTCAGCTCATGGCGCACTGGTTAGATCGCTTACTGAATCCGCAGACGATTGCCATCGTCGGCGCTTCTGCCCGTATCGGCAGCCTGGCAGCAACCACCCATCGACAATTGTCCGCTAGCAGTTACGCGGGAGACATCTACTCGGTCAATCCAAAATACCAGTGCCTGCATGGTCAAACCTGTTATGCCTCGCTGAACGATTTGCCGGTGGTTCCCGACCTGGTGATTTACGCCATCAGCGGTCTCGCCCTGGAGCAGAGTTTCTACCAGGCAATGGCATTGAAAGTCGGTGGCATTGTTATTTATGCAGCGAATTACATGGAAAATGATTCCGAACCGAAACTGCCTGAACGTCTGCGCCGGAAAGCGCGGCAGGCGGCTATCCCGGTTTGCGGTGGCAACTCGATGGGATTCTATAACTATGATCGGAATATCCGCGTCAGTTTCGATAGCCCTCCCGCGCATCGACCCGGGGGGCATATCGGCCTGATCCTGCATTCGGGTTCGGGTATGACCTACCTGGCCAACAATGACGCGCGTTTCTGTTTCAACTATGTCATTGCGAGTGGGCAGGAGATCAACGCGAGCGTCGGCGATTACCTGGATTACCTGGTTGAACAGGATTCCACCCGGGTGATCGCGATTTTGCTGGAGGCCGTGCGCGATGTACCGTCCTTCCTCGCGGCGCTGGACAAGGCGCGCAGTAAATCCATACCCGTGGTGATCACGCGTCTTGGCCGTACTGAAAAATCGGCCAGGTTGGCGACCAGTCATTCCGGCGCAATCGTCGGCGATTACGAGACCTTTGTCGCGGTTTGTGAACGCCATGGCGCGATCCTGTGTCACGATGCCGATGAAATGATTATTACCGCGATGCTGTTCGCCGCCGGTTTCCGGGTCGCTGGCGGTGGCCTGGCAAGCATGCTCGATTCGGGAGGCATGCGCGAACAGATGATCGATCTGGCCGAGGGTCACGGCGTCCGCTTCGCCCGGATTGCGGCACAAACCACGGGCGTGTTGCAGCAACAGCTCGAGGCCGGGCTCGAGGCGGTGAACCCGATGGATGGCATGGGGGCACTTGGCAACAATACTTACCAGACTTATCTCGAGTGCGGTAAAGCCCTGCTCGATGACGCGGATACCGCGTTGTTGAGTTTCGAGTTCGAATTCCGTGACGGCTTTTCGCACTACCCCGAATTGTTCGAGGTCGCTAAAGAGCTGTCGGCTTATAGCGATAAACCGCTGGTGCTGATTAACAGTTGCAGCTTTACCACTATCCAGCAGACTGCAGCCGAGCTCACTGCACAGGGTATTCCGGTCATTAATGGAATCGATGTCGCGTTGCGCGCGATACTTAACCTGATGAATTATCAACCTCAGGGAGAGGCGCTGGCATCGCTGACTGAAAATGATTTCCAGCAGGCCGCGATCACCCACTGGTCAGCTCAGCTTGCTACAGGCGAAAATTGCGATGAAATCACTTCGCTGAGCCTGATGGCGGATTTCGGCTTACCGGCGGTGAATTTCCATATCGCGCAGACCCTCGACGAAGCCTGCGCGGCTGCCGAGACCTGTGGTTATCCGCTAGTGCTCAAAACCGCGGTGACAGGCATCGCCCACAAGTCAGACAAAAATGGGGTCAAAGTCGGTATCTCGGATCGTCGACAGTTCGAAATTGCCTACCGGGATCTACAGGCACGGCTCGGCGACCGGGTAGTGGTGATGCCCATGGTCGAACCCGGCGTCGAGGTTTCGGTGGGGATGAAGAATGATCCGCAATATGGGCCGATGGTTATTCTGGCCTGCGGCGGAGTACTGATCGAATTGCTCGCCGAGCGCGCATTCAAACTTGCCCCGGTGGATGACAGCCTGGCCAACGCGATGATCGAGCAGACAAAGCTGGCGAGCCTGTTGTCCGGTGTTCGTGGACAGGCGGCGGTCGACCGGCAGGCACTGGTCGACCTGGTTGTCCGGTTTTCAGCACTGGTGGTGGTACTTGCCGACTCAATTGCCGAGATCGATTTGAACCCGGTAATCGTAAATCAGTCAGGCTGCACTATCGTCGATGCGCTCGTCGTGCCATTAGTTAAAGGGGTCGGTGACATTTGCGAATGATAATCATTTGTCAACGACCCCTTTAACGCCTTTAACCGGTCCCTTTAACTAGCCCGTCATCCATAAATTGCCGTTTTTAACGGACCCAGATGCTTTTCATATCGTGTCCAGAGATTCACAGAATTGTCGTAAATCGGGCGATTTACCTGTGCGCTACTTGCAGTACCGATTCTTCTTCGAGTCTGGTGAAAATCGAGGCAGGCATTATCCCAGGGAAGATCGCAATGGCGCAGTAAATTTTGCACCTGCTGTTTTGGAGATTTAACCAGTTCTTCATAATTTTGATCGTAGACAAAGCCGGGCAGAGTATCTTTCCAAAAATCCATAAGCTCCAGGTACATTCGGTAATATTGTCCTAGTTCGGACAGGTCATAGGAGTAGCGGTGACCTTTAACCAGGTAGGTCTTGAAAATAGACAGGCAAGTGTCCATCGGATCACGGGTGCAGTGGATGATCCTGGCATTGGGCAGAATTGCCCTGATTAAACCAATGCGCAGGAAATTGTGTGGCATTTTGTCGGTAATAAACTTTGCATCATTGGAGTATCTGCGAATTCTCGTTACATACTGGTTACCTAAATCTGCCAGGGCCCGGCCATCAAGCCCGGTCAAACCATCGGGAAATTTCCTCAACGGCTCCTTATCGACAGGCTTTGTTATCGATTCAAAAACTATCGCCAGATCATTTATTTCGCCTGCACCGAAAACGTCGGCATGACTCGCAAGTATTTGTTCGACCAGGCTGGTACCCGATCGGGGCATTCCCAGTATAAAGATTGGTGTCTGATCCGGGCTTCCTGTATCCGGGTGTTTAGAAAAAAAATCGGCCGAAAAAACTTCCTTGATTTTATCGAACTGTTGCTTCGATTCAGAATTGGAATAGTCATATGAGCTGCGCTTTAACCTGGCAGCCTTAGTCACAAACTCCATTGATTTATCAAAATTGCCGAGATCTTCGTATGCCTTACCCAGGGCAAAGGCAAGGTCAATGCTGTCTTCGTGCGGGAGTTCTTTTTTGGAGAACAAGGACTCCATGGCTTTTATGTCGGCATCGTACTCCATAAATTTCTTGTGCTTTGTCAGGCCCCTGTAAGCGACTGTATTTTCGGGATTGATTTCCACTGCCTTCCGGTAGGCGGATACAGCTTTTTCAATCTCGCCATGGTCGCTAAGCGTTTTCCCGAGTTCCTCGTAAAACTCTTCATTGAGCGGATCAATCGCTATAGCTTTCTGGTATGCGGACACCGCCTGGGCCATGTTGCCCTGCTCATTTCGAACCCTGCCAAGTCCCTGGTAGGCCTTTTTGTCGGCGGGATTAATCCTCAGCGCTTCATTGAAACACTTTACAGCGTCATCCAGCTGTCCCAGCTCGGTTAAGAGCCCACCCAGATTGTAATGGGTATCTGCAAGCTCGGGGTTCAGTTGCAGCGCGCGTTTGTATGCAGCAACCGCTTCCACAGATTTGCCGAGGCCCCACAAAGCGTCCCCTGAATTAGCATAGGCATTGGCATAATTAGCATCCTGGCTGATAGCCTTGTTGAACCAGGGTAATGCATCCTCGAATTCACCCTGTAACAGCAGAGCATTGCCAATATTGTTCAGCAGCTTAGGGTGGTTTGGAACTAATTTTAGCGCCTGTTGATATTCGAGAAAGGCCTTATTAAAACGACCGCTATCAAGATAGGCGTTGGCGAGATTATTGTGTGCTTCGACAAAATCGGGGTTGATCTTTATGGCTTTTTTATAGGCTCTTTCGGCAGCAGAAAAATTCCCCTTTTGATGAAAAATTCTTGCCTCCTGGTATCGTTTAATTGCTTTTTCGTTGTACATGCAAGTGGATATCTAATATCTGGACCTTTATCAGAATCGTTTTAAATACATGGGCTGTATCAAAACATTTAAATGGTAACAGATTTCTTAATGCTGAAACGATAGATACATTCCGGGTGACTGCTTAAGTATCAGACCAGGTGATGTCAGGGACTCTTTCTTGTGACTCGGATCCGCTAGTCAGTACCAGGCATCCGCCATCGATGCCTTTTTGCGCGCGATAAAATCGAGCAGGGCTTCGTCGATCGCGGCATCGATTGGCGGAGGCTGGTATTCGTTTAGCATCTGCTGCCACCGCGCATAAGCGCGTTGCTGCATATCCTTGCTACCATCTTCACGCCATTGTTCGAACGAACTGGTGTCGGCGAGCGGAGCTCGATAATTGGCGGTGCGGTAGTTACGCAGCGTGTGCGCCACGCCGAGAAAGTTGCTGCCGATGCCAGCTTCGAGGTACGCATCCGCAGCCAGTTCGTTAGCATCAATGTCTAAGCCCTGGGTCATACGTAAAATCGCGCCGCAGCGGTCAATGTCCATGACAAATTTCTCGTAACCAATGGTGAGACCGCCTTCCAGCCAGCCAGCCGACTGAAAGATAAAGTTTGCACCCGCCATGATCGAAGGATTCATCGTGTCGACGGATTCCTGCATCGCCTGGGCATCGGCCAGTTTAGACGCCGTCAAATGCCCACCACAGCGAAACGGCAGGCCGAGACGGCGGCATAGCTGGGAAATCGCCATTGTCGTCAGACTCGATTCGGGGGTGCCAAAGGTGGGTGCGCCGGTCTTTAAATCCATCGTTGTTAAAAAGCTGCCATAGACCACCGGTGCGCCCTTACGCACCAGCTGGGTCAGGGCAATGCCGACCATCACCTCCGCATGCGCCTGCGCGATCAGCGCGGCCTGGGTCACGGGTGACATGGCACCGGCCAGTATGAAAGAGGATATAACATTGCCCTGGTTTGCCGCGGCATAAGCGCGTAGTGCGCCGGTCATGGTGTCATCGTAAACCAGTGGTGAGTTGACGTTGATGTTGCCCTGGATGACCAGATGCTCCTGCATGAATGCCTCGCCAAACACGATTCGCGCCATCGCCAGTGAATCCTCGGCACGTTCCGGTGCGGTTACCGAGCCCATGAATGGCTTGTCTGAATAACGCAGATGGGCGTATACCATATCGAGGTGGCGTTTATTCACTGCAACATCGACCGGTTCGCAGACGGTTCCGCTCTGGTGCTGCAGCCAGGGGGTCATGTAAGTCAGCTGGATGAAGTTTCGAAAATCTTCGACCGTGCCATAGCGCCGCCCGTTTTGCAGATCGGTAACGAAAGGGGAGCCGTAGGCTGGTCCCAGAATCAGGTTGTCGCCGCCGAACTCGATGTTCCGCTGCGGATTGCGCGCGTGCATGGTGTAGGTTTTCGGCGCGGTCGAGCACAAAGCGCGCACATGCCCGGGATCGAAGCGCAGGCGCTCGCCATCAACGCTGACACCGGCCTCTTTGAACAGGCGCAGTGCTTCCGCATCGCCACGGATCTCGATGCCGATTTCCGTCAGCAACCATTCGGCATGGTTTTCGAGGCTGATCAGCGACTCCTCATCGAGTAGTTCGTAGACTGGAATCTTGCGCCTGGTACCGGGCCGTACAACGGGGATGTCTGCAGCACCGCGACCGCGTTTGCGCCTGCGACTGGATACGCGTGGCATTTGTTGCAGAGTCAAGCGTGCGTGCGCGACTTGCCCGCGTCGAAAAACGGCGTCGTTTCGACCGTGGCAGTGCCTGAAAAATCGTCACCGCTGACTTCCAGTCGCATACCGGGTTGGGTCGCAACCGGTTGCAGGTGCACCAGTGCCAGCGACTTGTTCAGTCGATGTGACCAGCAGGGGCTGTTGATAACGCCGACTTCCGCGCCGTCGAGTTTCAACAACTCCCCGCCGACGAGCGCATCGTCATGATCAATGGAAATACCGGCGGCGAGGAAGCGCTCTTTGCCTTCACTGGCAATAATCGCCTGCTTGCCGCGAAAATCACCCTCGTTTCGATGCACGGTGAAACCAAGTCCCACTTCCCAGGGCGTATGCTCGGCAGTCATGTCGTAGCCGAAAAACAGTAATGCCGCCTCGATGCGAACCTTGTCCAGCGATGCAAAAGAGCAGGGCATTACTCCCTGGTCAGCTCCATGGCCGAGAATTTGATCCCATACGTCTCCAACCGCGGCGGCAGCGACAAAGATTTCATAGCCGCGCTCACCCGAATAACCGGTGCGCGAGATGCGACAGGCATGACCGAACAATTCGGTTGCCTGGTGAT